>ERZ1106976.3030-NODE-3030-length-13960-cov-4.369651_pt1 | contig 13960 bp, 12 predicted proteins | sample MGYA00403687_ERZ1106976 | MGnify/ENA primary metagenome ERZ1106976 (study PRJEB35170, sample SAMEA104062446) | human gut metagenome | biome: human gut; feature: human-associated habitat; material: faeces | place: Denmark | collected 2013-02-22 ... | reverse complement strand
TATAAAAACATCAATATACTGCTGTTTTTATATGGGAGGTGTGGCTTTGCCTCACCAATCATTCGCAAAGCGAATGATTTAGTAGACATTATCTTATAAGCTACAGACGGAAGAAAGGTTTCGTCTGAGAATCGGCATTTTTTATGCCAGATTGGCGTATCCGAACAGCTCCATCATTTCTTCCATGATGTCTGCCGCTTTTTCTACGCTGTCTCTCATATACGCCATAGATTCGGTTGCATTGAAATCGCCGGCTTTTATTTTATCCATGCGTTCCGTAAGCTTTTCAGCTGCATACTGTCCGGCTTCTCTTGCAATTCTTGTCCACATATTTACACGTACAACGCCGTCGGAGGCAAGTCCTCTTGTCTGTTCGTTAGCAAGGCAGGAGGTTCCGTGAAGAACAAGCATTTTTCTTCCGAGCGCTGCCGTAAGCTCTCTTGCTCTCTCTTTGTCGTATTTGGCTTTTCCGACGGAGGTTGATTGTTGTTCTGTACCGAGATCGGCAACGGCGAAATCAACGCCGGTGGTTTTTACGTATTTTACTGCATTTTCACAGTAGTTGTCAATATGTGTTGATACCGCACCGTCCGAAACATTGAGAGATTCGAGGATTCCTTCCACAAGAACATCTTTTCCGTAATTTTTTACATATTCGGCGGTGAGAGCCATATTTTCCTCAAAAGGATAAAGCTGAGCGTCAAACATAACGCTGGAAAAATAGTCGAGTGCACAGGTGAGCGCCCATCTGTCTCTTACGGGGTTTGCGTGATCCAGATGGGGGAGCACGGCAACATTCTTATAAGGTGAGTACTTACTTCCCGCAACAGCATTTAAGTAACCGAAGTGCGAGAGGATTCCCGCTTTTGAATCCTGGCAGTAGAGAAAACGCTGGCATTGGGGCATATGGTCATAATTAAAGGTAGTTGCAACAACAACAGGAACCTGTTCTATCTGATATTTTTCGGCAATTCTTTGCGCGGCGATGAGAATGGCTTCGGTGTTCCAGTAGCTTGCTGTACAGAAGATTCCTATGCTGGTGCCGCGCTCTGCGGCGTTTTCAAATATCTTAAGCGAAGCGTTTCTTTCCGTGATAATTGACATATTTCATGCTTCCTTTCCGAATTATTGAATATTAATGTAAGTATAACCGAGATATTTGGTCAGTGCCTCGTTCAAAGCATCGACGACATCGGTCTTTGTGATGATAGCATGATGATGGAAGCCGCCGTTTGCAATCTTTTTCAGTTTATTCTGAAGATCTGAGGTTTCCATAACGCCGTATACGCCGAAAAATTCCTTATCAACAGGATCCGAGGTGATAACCGCTTTATCCGAGAAGAAAGCAAGCTCGCCGTTTGTGGCCCTCATGCCGCAGATGGTGATTTCACCGGGCTTAACCTTTCCGACATTGAGTCCCCAACTGCATTTTTCCGCCTTTCCCTTTGAAAGCATTTTATGATCCTGAATTTCTCCGGGAAGCTCCATAAGCTCTGAAGGAAGAGGACCGCAGTGGAAGAGGATGCATTTATTCTCCTCATCTCCATAGTTGTTATTGAGGTCAAGACAGCCGGAGGAAAGTCCTGAGGCAGCGGCGAGCGCACGCATAGCGACGGCATTGGACACGTCTGTTTCGCAGGCGGCGGCAATGCCTTTATGGTTGAGCAGACCGAGAATAGAGCAGGGTGTGATGCCGAGAAGCTCCTGAAGCTCTGACCAGCATCTGATAGCAATGGCGTCAAGCTTAGCGGTTGTAATAACCGATTCAAGCGCAGCGCCGAATTTTGCGAGTACAGCGTCTTTACCGGCGGGGGCACAGCCGAAATCTGCTGCGGCATGAAGCTCTTCCTTCCATTTCTGAACCGAAGCGTCGTCATCGGAAAGCTTGTTATATACAGAAATAATGGCTGTGAGGTCATAGGTTTCAACCTCTACGCCGTGTCTTTCAAGGACGGTTTCATCGTAGCGCACCGATTTAAAGGCGGAGGTACGGGCGCCGATAACTCCCACTCTCATGCCGGAAAGGGCTTTTACAACACGGCAGGTAGCGGCAAATTTCTTGAGCTCCGAAACAAACTCATCGGTATCGGGCGCTACGGTGAAGGGGGTATAGTCGGTATATTTTACTCCCATTTGTGTGAGAACGCTTGTGAGAGCGAATTTTCCGCAGAAGGCGTCGCGGCGATGCTCGAAATCCATTTTCCCGAGCTCGTCCGGATAAGCCTGAATGAGAACGGGGACGTCAATGCCGCGCAGTGCAGCCTTAATTCCGTTTTCATCTCCGAAGTTGGGCAGGCATACTACAAGACCGTCATATTCTCCGCGATGTTCGGCAAGAAATTGGTGATAGAGATTTCCGTCGGCGGTAGATTCGACCGCATTGTATTTGGTTTTTCCCTCTTCAAAGGTGAGGCATTCCACCTCTGCCTTTGCAAATGCCGATTTCATTTCGGCATACGCGGAATCGATGACGCTGCTTGGGAAAAAGCCTCTGTTTGCTACTAAGAGTGCGAGTTTCATTTTTATATCCTCCATATAGTATATAAATTATCGTTAATGTAATGGAACAGTCCTCCTTTATCAGCGAACGACGGTTAAAAACATTATCGTTAATTATATATATGTTATCACTATCTTTTGTCTTTGTCAAGAGATTCTGTATAAATTTATATGTTAAATATTGAATTTTTATTGAAACTGAAAAAGTTCGGAAAAAATAAGCCTTTTTGTTCTGTTTGATTCTGAAAATTATCGGCGGTTTGGATTGATGGCAGCGATGTCTTGAAAAAAATTCAAAATTTTGAAACTTTTTTTGAAAAAAAACGTCTTATATAGTGAAAGCATACTCAAGAGGAGTATTATCATAAAAAAGGAGTGATTCAAATGAAAAAGATTCGGATTAAGCTTGTAAGTTTGATGCTTGCGCTGCTGGCGCTTCTTTCCTGTGTTTCCTGCGCGGTAAAAATAAAAGCGGAGGAGCTTTCCTCGGGATATCGGCGCACTGCCTCTGAGAGTGGGGAGGTGGATGAAAAATTTATCTCTTCAATGGCTGATTTTTCCTTTGAACTGTTTAAAGGTCTGAATACCAAAGACAGTGAGAATGATCTTATGTCTCCGCTTTCGGCAGTGATCTGCCTTGCGATGATTGCAAACGGTGCAGAGGGGGAAACAAAGAAACAAATGGAGGAAGCCTTCGGACTGGATATTGAAACGCTTAACCGGTGTCTTTATGCCTATACCGAAGCCCTTTATTCCTCCGACAAGTGCAAAGTCAGTATTGCCGATTCAATATGGTTTCTCGACGACGGTACGCTTCATATTAAAGAGAATTTTCTTCAGACCAACGCCGATTGGTACGACGCCCAGATCTATGGCGCGCCTTTTGACGACGGCACGGTAAAGGATATCAATCATTGGTGTAAAAAATATACCGACGGCATGATTGATAATATTATTGAAGAGATCCCCGAAAATGTCGTGATGTATTTAATAAACGCTTTAATCTTTGACGCCGAATGGGAAACAAAGTATGAGAAGCGCGATATCGCAAGTGCGGTATTCAGAAATTACGGCGGAACTCGTTCCGATGTGGAAATGATGTACTCTGCCGAAGACAAAAGAAGCTTTATTGCTGGAGAAGGAGTAAAGGGCTTTGTGAAAAGCTATTCCGGCGGGAAATACGGATTTGTCGGCTTGCTTCCCGACGAGGGAACCGATATATATGCGTTTGCCGATTCTCTTAACGGAGAAAAATGGCTGTCTCTCTGGGAGAGCAGAAACGCTTCAAAAGGAGAGATATCAGGGGTTCGCGTAGGAATCCCAGAGTTTTCATACGGCGTGAAAACCAAGCTGAACGATACGCTTAAAGCAATGGGAATGACCGATATGTTTGACGAAGCATGTGCGGATTTTTCGGGAATGTCCGAGACTTTTCTTTCCTGCTCGGCGGTAGAGCAGAAGGTGTTTATTGATGTGAGCAGAAACGGTACCAAAGCTGCGGCAGTCACATGGGGATCTATGAATAGCGAATCAGCCACTATATTGGAATCCGTGATTCTTGACCGTCCTTTTGTTTATATGATCGTCGATTGTGAAACCGGGCTGCCGCTGTTTATCGGGGTAGTATCAGAGCTTGGCTGAAATAAAAAGGCGCTAAGCCGGTCTTTCCGCTATATAAAAGCTCCTATTGAACAGCATCGCAAAAATGCGCCTGCGGGATGTGAATTTCCGCAGGCGCATTTTATAGCTTTAAGGCAATATCGCTGAGTTTGTGACTGACGTCTTGACGGTGTATCTGCTTATAGATTTTCCGTCATGCTTCACCAATTTCGCCGGCAGAGGAGTCACTCTTGCTTTCTCAATTGGTATCGTCTGACGAAAATAGGACTACACGTCTACGCCGACAGAACTGTGCGGTGTTGCTTTCATTATTTCTTCTTTTTTCTCGGCTTTTTATCGATGTCGGGATCGGAAGCTACCTCTTCCGGGGGATTATCAAGCAACCAGGGATTCGCAAGAAAGCGGCGAAAAACCTTAAAAGCGGAGGCGTAGGCAAAGCCGTCGCAGATTCGTTCGTCAGTAACGACGGTATAGTCAATATATTTTCTTCTTACAGTCTCTCCGTCGGGAGTAAGCTCGCACGCATGGCGTTTTGCACCGAATGCGATAAAAACCGGAATGTTTCCGAAATTATACAGATGGTGATATATGGGAGGGATTCCGAGAGAGCCCATTGAGGTTATGAACATGGAGCCGTGAAAGGGACTGACGTTGAGAAGCGCCTTCGGAAGCAGACCGAAATAATCAAGGAGCTTGAGAAACCAAACTGCGAATTTTTTTAAAAGTCCGGGAATATAATTGAGAATGCGGGCAGTGCCGTCGAAGTCGTTTTCTTCTCCGGCAAAGGCATCATTATATGTTTTTGAGAATTTGTTGTATACCTCCTCTGAGGTATCCTCCGGTTCAAAAAAGACCTTGATAACGGTATTGGTTTCACTGGCAACCAGATCATGCTTGACCGCCATATTGACCTGTATACTGTTTCTTGCATATACCTTTTGTCCCGAAAGAAAACGGTTGAGATACGGTTTTTGCGATATGGTTCTGATATATGCGGCAAGAATGACATGCATCAGTCCGAAATTCTTCATTCCGAGCGCGCGTTTTTCTCTTACATATTGTTCTGCCGCTGTTATCTCAAATTTATCGTTGAAAAAATTCTGCGCGTCGCAGCGTTCTACCATTATATAAGGAGAAACCGTATCATAAGGATCGAGTCCTCTCAGCTTCCATCCGTCGCTGCGATCTCCGAGTTTTCTTTTTCTTTTTTCCATAACAAAGACCTTTCTTTGAAGCTTCACTGTCTGCCGGTTGAAATTATCCGGATTTAAGGCGACACCGCCGGGTGCACGGCAAATGCCTTTGCTGCGCATATGCTTGCCTCTTTCCCATCCTACTTCACAGGTTTCGTCGGCAGAGGCGTTACTCTTGCCTCCTCAATTTGTATTGTCTGACGAAAAATCCGGCGGCGCAACTGCACAACAATCATTGTGCGGTATTGCCTTAAATCATTTCTTACCGACCGTCTGAATGTCATAGCTGCGCAACACCGAACGGGGATGGCGGAATACACCATCCCCTGTCAATATTTCGGTCAGTTGTTCGTTTTATCCTCGTAATCGGCGTTATAGTAGCCCTCGCTATCGGGACCGGAAGCTCCGCCGTTGTTCGCGCCATTTCCGGCAGCTCCGTTCATATCGGCGCCGGGAGCGCCTCCCTGCTGCTTATAAAGCTTTTCAGAGAGCTTATAGAATGCCTGCTCAAGAGCCTCCGTATCTGCTTTTATCGCGTCGCTGTTGTCGGTCTTAACCGTTTCCTTAAGCTTTTCAACCGCTGTCTTTACATCGGTTTTATCGCTTTCCGGAAGCTTGTCGCCTATTTCTCCGAGCGTTTTTTCGCTTTGGAATATGAGACTCTCGGCACGGTTCTTGATTTCAACCGCCTCTTTGAGCTTCTTGTCCTCATCGGCAAATTTTTCTGCTTCCTTAACGGCGCGATCGATGTCCTCCTTGCTCATGTTAGAAGAGGAAGTAATGGTGATGTGCTGTTCCTTACCGGTACCCTTATCGAGCGCCGAAACGTTTACGATGCCGTTTGCGTCGATATCAAAGGTAACTTCGATCTGCGGAACGCCGCGGGGAGCGGGAGCAATGCCGTCAAGAACAAAACGTCCGAGCGTTGTGTTTCCGTTTGCCATTTCGCGCTCACCCTGAAGAACATGAATCTCAACCGAAGTCTGACTGTCGGCGGCAGTAGAGAAGACCTGGCTCTTTTTGACCGGTATCGTAGTATTTCTTTCTATAATTTTCGTGCATACTCCGCCGAGCGTCTCGATACCGAGTGACAGAGGCGTAACATCAAGAAGGAGCAGATCCTTCACATCTCCGCCGAGGACACCCGCCTGTATAGCCGCTCCGACAGCGACACATTCATCCGGGTTAATTCCCTTAAAGGGATCCTTTCCGATGAATTTCTTCACGCTCTCCTGCACTGCGGGGATTCTCGTGGAACCTCCGACGAGAAGCACCTTATCTATCTGACTTACGCTTACACCGGCATCGGCAAGAGCCTTCTTTGTCGGCTCCATGCAGCGGTCAACAAGGTCGGCGGTGATTCTGTCAAACTCCGCCCTTGTGAGAGTTGCATCAAAATGGAGCGGACCTGCCGCAGTTGCCGTAATGAACGGAAGATTTATATTGGTGCTGGTCATTCCGGAAAGCTCAATCTTCGCTTTTTCTGCAGCATCCTTAAGTCTTTGAAGAACCATCTTGTCATTACGGAGATCGATACCGTTTTCCGTCTTAAATTTATCTGCCATCCAATCAATGATTCTCTGATCGAAATCATCTCCGCCGAGATGAGTATCTCCGTTTGTTGCCAGCACCTCGAATACTCCGTCGGAAATTTCAAGAATCGAAACATCAAACGTTCCTCCGCCGAGGTCAAATACCATGATTCTCTGGTCGTTCTCTTTATCCATACCGTAGGCAAGAGCGGCGGCTGTCGGCTCGTTGATAATTCTCATCACCTCAAGACCGGCAATTTTTCCGGCGTCCTTAGTCGCCTGACGCTGAGCATCGGAAAAGTATGCAGGAACCGTGATAACGGCTTTTGAAACCTTTGTTCCAAGATAAGCCTCGGCGTCTGCCTTCAGCTTCTGAAGAATCATTGCGGAAATCTCCTGAGGGGTATAGCTTTTTTCATCTATTTTTACTTTATAATCGGAGCCCATATGACGTTTGATAGACATAACGGTTTTATCGGGGTTAGTAATTGCCTGACGCTTTGCAACCTGACCGACAATTCTTTCACCGGTTTTTGTAAAAGCAACGACGGAAGGAGTCGTTCTTGCTCCTTCGGGATTCGGGATTACGACGGGCTCTCCGCCCTCATATACGGCAACGCATGAATTTGTTGTGCCGAGGTCAATACCAATAATTTTTTCCATAATAACATATCCTCCAATTTGTGTAATGAATTTATCAAAAATCAGTTCGCAACCTTTACCATTGCGTATCTTATGATTTTATCTCCTTTTCTATACCCCTTCATCATAACTTCCGCTATCTGATTTTCTCCAAGCGAATCGTCCTCCGTGTGAAACACGGCGTTATGAATATTGGGATCAAACTCCTCCCCGGCTTTACCGAATTCCTCGACACCGAGTTTTTTGAGTATCTCGTCAAACTTTGCAAGCGTCATCGATACGCCTCTGCTGAAATCGCCGTCGTCGGCAAATTTCATAGCCATTTCGAGATTATCCTTAACGGTAAGCACTTCCTTCAGAACATCGGCACAGGCGTCTCCGTAAATACCGTCCCGTTCCTTGGAAGCCCGTTTCCGGAAGTTATCATACTCCGCAAGCATTCTTGCATATTTATCGGTAAGCTCGGAAAGAGAAGCGGAAAGCTTTTCGTTTTCTTCTTTCAGCTTTTTCTCTTCTTTTTTCCACTCTTTTTTTGAATCCTTTGCCTCTTCCTTATTAGAGCGGCAGCCGCACTCTGATTTTTCACTGTTTTCGTTCTGCTGCGGCTCTGCGTTTTTATTTTCCTCAACAGCGGCGTTATCGTCGTCCGCTTTCACTTTTTCTTTTTCGGCAATAACGTCGTCTTTTCTTTCGTTGCTATGATCGCCCACTGTGCTTTTTCCCTTTCACTATGTTTTATTATCCGGATTATCCTTTTCCCCCGGCGGAAGACCGGAAGAAGCTCCGAGAAGCTCCGAGATATTATCCGCGATATATTCCACGGTCGAGATCACCCTTGAGTAGTCCATTCTCCGCGGTCCGAGTATTCCGATTGCGCCTATTACCCTTCCGCCCGATTTAATCTTTTGGAATACCAATGCGGAATCCTGCATTTCCTCCACACTGTTTTCGCTTCCGATAATCACCTGCGGTCGATTGTCGTTCTCATCAGCCTCCGTAACCAATTTTAAAAGATCGCGTTTTTCTTCAAGAACGCCGAGCAACTCCTTGAATTTATGGGCGTCGGCATACTCGGGATATTCCAGCAAATGATTGACTCCGGAAAATTTTACCTCCCCGCCCGAATCCTCTCCGAGGGTTTCGCAAATGTATTTGATAACCGGACCAACAAGACTAACCCCCTCGCCGGCTCTTTTCTCGATACCCATAACCAAGGGCATGGAGATTTCATCCGCGTGCTTTCCGGCAATCTCCGTGTTCAGGATCATCTCCAGTCTCTCAAGCATGCCGGCGCTGATTTTCAGATCGGCGTGAATCTGTCCTGTTTTAACGCTTCCGTCAGCCATCAGCATAACCAGCATCAGAATCTCATCGGTGATAAATACCAGCTTGAATTTTGAAATGACGGTTGCGCTTTGCCTCGGCTTTATCGCAATAGAGGTATAATTGGTCAGCGCAGCCGCAAGCTGAGTTGCGGATTCAAGAAGCTTATCCACCTCGGCAAGCCGGCTTTTAACAAGCGTGTTCATTCTTGCAAGCTCGTTCTGGGACATGCGGTACTTCTGCATCAGGCTGTTGACATAAAAACGATAACCGTATTCCGACGGAACTCTCCCCGCGGAGGTATGCGGTTGTTCGAGATAACCCATTTCCTCCAGCTCTGACATCTCGTTGCGTATAGTAGCAGAAGAAAGCGCAATCTGCTTATTCTGAGTAAGATACTTTGAACCGACAGGCTCGCCTTCCTTAACGTGAGCTTCTATAATGGCTTTAAGAATTAATTTCTTTCGTTCATTAAGCTCGCTTCCGTCGCCTCGCATCACGCTTTTACCCCTTTCGCAAACTCCGTTTTAGCACTCTGATGTTTCAAGTGCTAAACGATACTATAAATGTACCATTATTCTTCTTCGTTGTCAAGAACTTTTTTAATATAAAATGTTAATTATTTGTAAATCAGCAAAAGCTGACGTTTCTACAGTAAAAAAAACAGTGACTGCCGAAAAAAACTGCGGCAGCCATTCTATTTTATCGTTATTTTTTCACATAAGCTTAAAGCCCCCCGATTTCCGCGAGACTCAAGCTGTTGCAGATAAGGTTCAGCGCTTCAGCGTCATTCTCTTCTTCTTAAGGTTATATTCCGAACGGGGATTTACAATTTCTCTCCAATCGAGATCACCTCTGTCAAGAGCACGAACGAGAATCTCAGCGGTAGCGATATTGGTAGCAACCGGAATATTATGTATATCGCACAGCTTGAGAAGATCAAGATCATTCTTTTCAGCGTCCGGCTCTCCCTCGTTTTCGTAAGCGTCGCGGAAGAAAAGAACAAGATCGATTTCATCATAGGAAACCCTTGAGGATATCTGCTGAACGCCTCCATGTTCTCCGGAAAGAAGCTTTTCGATATGAAGTCCGGTGGCTTCAGATATATATTTACAGGTTGTGCCCGTAGCGCAAAGATTGTGATTGGCAAGAATCCCACAGTAAGCAATACAGAACTGCGTCATAAGCTCCTTTTTTCTGTCTCCCGCAATAATGGCTATTTCCATATTTTTATCAATCCTTTCAAAAATGTTATATCAATATGATTCATTGAATTCTCTTTATCAGCGCCGAGCGTTTTATTTTTCTGAAGCCGGTAAAGAGAGGGATGCTCTTTCCTGTCAAGCGTTTGGAAATATTTACAAATGCAGCGGCGGCATTTGAACCCTTCAGCGTAAATACATCCTCTCCGCAAGCCTGTTTTTCGCCAAGCTCGGCATCATAGGGAATGATACCGATAAGCCGGAGGCAGGTCTTATCTATTACCTCAAGCAGTCCCGGCTGTATGCCGTATTCAATGCCGTCTGCATCAAAGCAGTTAATAATAAGAAATTTAGCAGAAACACCGGACTCATTTAAAAGTATACCCGTTCTTTCGGCGGCTCTGATGGACGCGGGCTGATAAGTGGAAACGACAAGAGCCGTATCTGCCGCCGCCGCGGCAAGTCGAAACGGACATCCGGTATCTCCCGGCGTATCAATGATAATATAATCAAGCTCCATTTCGTTTCCGATTTTTTTTATCGATTCCTTAAAGGTCTCCGGCACAAGCTCGTTATCATAACTGTACGGAGCAGAGCAGAAAAAAAGGTTTTCGGAACGGCTGTCGTTTATAAGGGCCTTTTGTGGTGCAATTCCATGCAGTATCACATCTGTAATGTCAAATACAACCTCATCCTCAAGCCCCATAATAAGATCGAGGGAACGCACCCCGAAATCGCAGTCGATGATAAGAGTGCGCCAACCGTCGAGTGCAAGTCTTATGCCGAGATTAGCCGAAACCGTTGATTTTCCAACGCCTCCTTTACAGGAGGTAACCATGATAACCTTACAGTTGTTCATACTTTTCCCCGGTACCAAATTCTGATGAAAAAGACAATGTTCTTTACTATATATCTTAACATAGTGAAATCATAATGTCAATACTTATTTTGGCTATTTTAGATAAAATTTTTTATGTGATGCAGATATATACCGTCAGGTTTTGAAATATTTACACCAATGTTTTATTATAACACAAATACAGAACAGTGTCAAGTGATAAAAAATGACAATATCCGCCGTTATTTTGGAAATTTCAGAAAAAATGAATCGTTATCCTTTTCAGGAATCACTGAATAAATCGTCAACGCATCTTTCCGGCTGATTTACTGCCCGGCATCTGTAGTTACGCCAAGGTGCAACTACTAAAAACCTTGAAATATGAACCAAATTCCTGCGTTTTTTTGCCTTGCCGTCCAAAAAATCATCTCGGAAAGCTGTATAGCCGATTTATTCAGCGCTCCCTTAACATTTTTACGGCGGCAGCAGGATCAGAAGCCTTGAAAACTGCGGAGCCTGCTACAATAATATTGGCTCCGGCGGCTCTGACGTCAGCGACATTACCGGCGGTTACACCGCCGTCCACCTCAAGATCAATATCCAATCCCGACGCCTCTATCATTTCGCGTGCTTCACACAGCTTGTTAAGCGATTCCGGAATAAAAGCCTGTCCGCCGAACCCGGGTTCTACCGACATAATGAGAATCATATCGATATAAGGCAGATATTCGCGAAGAGAAGAAACGGGGGTGGCGGGTTTTATGACAGCACCGGCCTTTAGCCCCTTTGACCGGATATAGGCAAGCGTTTCTTTAAAATTATTGCAGCTTTCAAGATGAACGGTAATAATATCCGATCCGGCAGCTGCAAAAACATCAATATAGCGGATAGGATCCGTAATCATAAGATGGGTGTCAAAGACGGCTTTGGAATGGGGACGGAGCGCCTTTATAAAATCGGGACCGAAAGAAATATTCGGGACAAACACACCGTCCATTACGTCAAGATGGAGATATTCGGCTCCCGCGGCCTCGACTTTTCCTATACTGTCCGCGGCATACGCAAAGTCGCAGGCAAGAACCGAGGGAGAAATAATAATATTTTTTTTCATGGCAAACCTCAATAATTGTTTGATTTTTTGATGTATTTAACAGCCGATAGAAGCAAAAAAACGCACACCGGCTTTTTTATATGCCGACGGGCGGCGTATCATAAATTTTCGGGGCTCATATGATATTAACAGACGGGTAAAACCGTCTGAATGAAAAATCGCAATATACCGGTTTCGCGGGGAAGAGCAAAATCAAGGATGTGTATAGGTAAGGCGATCCGGAATTGCTGTAAGGGTGTGCGGGGAAGCTTTTGCTTTCCCGCACGCTTTGCATTTAAATTTGCGCTGACGGAGTTCTTATAAGCAGACAGACGGCATGAGAGGCCATCCCCTCGCCGTTTCCGGTAAAACCGAGCTTTTCCTCGGTAGTCGCCTTCACATTTACGCGGTCGGAAGATATCTCGAAAGCGTCCGCGATATTCCGCTTCATTTCGGGAATAAACGGAAGCAGCTTCGGCCGTTGTGCAATAACCGTTGCATCGATATTCGATATTGTAAAATTTTCTTCACGAAGAAGCTCGTTCACTTTTTTCGCAAGGACAATGCTTGATATTCCGGCATAGGCAGGATCATTGTCCGGAAAGTGCTTTCCGATATCGCCAAGCCCCATTGCGCCGATCAAAGCGTCCAAGACCGCATGCACCAGAACATCGGCGTCGGAATGACCGAGAAGCCCGTATTCAAAAGGAACCGTCACTCCGCCAAGAATGAGAGCTCTACCGGATACAAGACGGTGAACATCATATCCGTGTCCGATTCTGATATCAGGATATTCCATTTCCGCCTCCGTCTCCTCTGCCCCGGTAATGGAGAATCGCTTCCGCGACGGCAAAATCGTAAGGATCGGTTATTTTCATATTTTGACCGCCGCAGTCGACGGCGACAGCCTCAAAGCCGGCCGCTTCCGCCAGCATAACATCGTCGGTCGCAGTAAAATTGCTTTTAAGAGCGGAATAAGCCGACGCACGGTAAAGCTCGGTCATAAACACCTGCGGCGTCTGAGCAAGCCAAATTTTGCTTCTGTCAAGGGTTGACATTTTTTGATTGTCTTCTATTCTAATGGTTTCGCTTGCCCGGCGTGCAGCGAACGCCGCACCGTGAAAGCAGGCGGCATGTCCTACGTCGGCAATATTTTTTTCCGTCACAAGGCATCTTGCCGCGTCGTGAATATAGACAAACTCCGATTTGTCAGATATTTTTTTGAACCCCTCCAAAACTGAAAGCTGCCTTGTATCGCTTCCCGGTACAACCGCCGCAATCTTTTTCCAGCCGTATTCTCCTTTGAAAGCCTCATAGGAAGATATCTCTTCCTTCTTTGCCACAATAATGATTTCGTTTATAAACTTGCATTGTTCGAATATCGATACCGTTCTGGCAACGACGGGAATTCCGAGAAGGGGAATCATTTGCTTCGTTATCTCTCCGGTTGAAGCGCGCGTCCCGTTTCCGGCAGCGACAATGATTGCGGAATTGAATTTCGCCATGATTCCCGATGTACGGTCGGTCAGCTTATTGAGAAATTCCGACAGCTTACCCATATATTACAGCACCTTTCACAGATTGAATAAGGGGCAGCCGCCCCTGTCCTTCGTTTTTTCGGTGGATTTGCACCGCATCAAATCCTGCACCTGATAAGCGAGAAACCGTCTGCTTTCATTACGGCGGCTTTCATTTTGCAAAAGCGTAACAGGCAATACCGCCGGGTTCTGACGGTGTTTCCTTTACAGACAGTCTACTTTTTCATTATATCACAAAATTTGCAAAGATGCTGCAAATCCAATGCGATTTAATAATATTTTTACAAAATACTCTATCATAACAGGACGCTGCATAAAAGTGCGGATTTGTTATTGATATAGGTAAATAATAATTTATTTTACTCTTGAAAGAGAAAGAGAACGTTTTTCCGGCATTCTTTGCACGTGCGCGAATAGGAATTTAGTTACACTAAAAACGCCTACCCGATTTTCTTTCTTCCAAGAAAGAAAATCTCAAAAAGA
>ERZ1106976.3026-NODE-3026-length-13976-cov-6.132031_pt1 | contig 13976 bp, 9 predicted proteins | sample MGYA00403687_ERZ1106976 | MGnify/ENA primary metagenome ERZ1106976 (study PRJEB35170, sample SAMEA104062446) | human gut metagenome | biome: human gut; feature: human-associated habitat; material: faeces | place: Denmark | collected 2013-02-22 ... | reverse complement strand
CCGACACAATGCGCAAGTGCCGGATAGGAACGGCAAAATTTTTTACACTTCTATTGCTTCTTTATCACACATCAATAAAGTCTCAGGGCATGAAGCAGCTTATGGCTGGGGGCGGCGTGGCTCTGATCGGCATTACTCTGGTGCCGCTGCTGTCCGGCCTGTTCTCTGCATGACAACCGGCGCCCGCCTCCTTGGAGGTGGGCGCAATCCTATTTTCAAGGAAGGAGAAAACACTATGAAGCACTTTCGGAGCGTCGTATCGCTCCTGCTGGTATTCGTGCTGTGCTTTGGAATGATTCCCTGCGCTTTTGCAGATGAAATCACCACACCAACAGTGCCACAGTCTGACGAGGGTTCTGCTTCTGAAGCTGTTCCCCCTAATACAGACCAAACGCCACCGCCCGAAGAATCCGCAGCCCCGCCGGAAGAATCCACAGAACCACCATCCGAGGAGGCAACAGAGCCTATGGAGGAAGAACCTACTGATGAGACAACACTTCCGGAAGAATTGGACGATTTAGATTCAGACGACCGTCTCCTGGGCACCGAAGCCTACGCCTCTACGCAAAAAAGTATCATGCTGTTCGATTTTGCGGACAACGGCGATTACACAACCCGACTGAACTACCAGGTATCTTGCACCTATAAGCCCAATGGCAGCGGCACGACCCGAACGGCCTATGTCAGGAACATGGGCTGGCACTTTGCGAGGTACGGCGGTGTTGCCCATGCGGATGAACCGCTGTACTGCATTGAGCCATGGCGCAATTATGCGGCCAGCACCAGCGGCAATTCCGTGGACCAGGATGTAACATTAAATGGAAGCGGCAGTTCCACCGGCAGCAATGTCTGGTATTCCCTGCCCTCTGCCCGGCGGGAAGCCATTGGCCTGATTCTTCTCTACAGCAATCAGCAGTGGAATCATTCTATCAGCGTCACCACCACAAAGAAGGACAGTAACCCCAATGTTCCCCTGCGGGTAGCAACGCAAATCCTGATCTATGAAATCGTCTGCGGCCTGCGTGACCCCAGCAGCTTTAACCGGAACAGCTATAACGAGTGCGGCACCGCTGGCGACGTGTTCTATAACGCGGCCGCTACTTCGGTGTCCGGGTTCACTTCCTGCTACAACAGTTTGGTTTCCGCAATTCAGTCCGCGAAGAAGATTCCCAGCTTTTGCGGCAGTTCCAGTAGCAGCGCACCCACGATTCAGCTCTCCGGGGATACCGGAAGTGCTTATGATTCCAACGGAGTCCTGCCCAATTTCAGCTTTTCCAATGGGAACGGAGCCAGTTTTTCCAAGAGCGGCAATACCCTGAACATTACAAGAACCGGGGATATTTCTGAATCCACGGTGTTCACCGCAACCCGGTATCTGCCCTCGGCTTCCAATTCCAGCTACAACATCTGGTATATGTCTGGTTCCAGTTATCAGACGACCATCTCTCTGTACGACGCTGGAAGCAGTGGGTTGAACGCTTACTTCAAGATCAAGGCACCATCTCTGGGGAATATCAGTCTGACCAAGACCACAGAGGACGGTCAGAATCTATCCGGCTGGAAATTCGGGATTTATTCTGATTCTTCCTGTACCAACCTGGTATCCGGGCCGTACACTACCAATTCCAGCGGCAAGCTGTCCATAACGGGGCTGACCGCAGGCACTTATTATGTCAAGGAATTAGGAAACACAGATTCCAGTCTGGACGCTCTGTATAGCTGTGCCAGCACCAATCCCCAGAATGTCACGATTGTCTCCGGGCAGACCGCTTCTGTGAGCTTTTACAACAAATGCAGTACCGGCAGCGTCACACTGGTGAAGGAAACCAACACAGGTGAGAATCTGGGCGGCTGGAAAATCGGCCTGTATTATGACCCTGACTGCGTAAATCCAATACCAGATTCTCCATTTGTGACTGGAGCGGACGGTACTGTGACTGTATCCGGTTTGCAGCCTGGAATACTGTATGCCAGAGAAATCCCTACAGGCGATCCCTATTGGGAGTTCGACACAGAAGTAAAGGCCGTGACGATTCAGGTAAATCAGACCGCCAGCATCACTTTTACGAACACGCAGTATGGCCGTATCCAGATTGTGAAAACCACCAATACCGGCAGCCATCTGGGCGGCTGGACATTTCAGGTCAGGGATTCCAGCGGAAAAACCGTTGGCGAATTTACCACAGATGAAAGCGGCTATGCCATCACCGGGAATCTGCCGCTGGGGCGCTACACCGTGATGGAACTTCCTACAGAGGATGTCTACTGGATCGGAGAGCTGGGCTTCCACACGGTGCTTGTTACGGGCGGCAAGGATACTGTAGACACATGGCTGAACCGGGAACAGGGTATCGGATGGTTCTACAAGAAAACCAATACCGGTGAAAATGTGGAAGGCTGGAAAATCACCATCTATTCTGACCCGGCGTGTACACAAGAGGTGGGAACCATAACCACCAACGAGGAAGGCCGGGGCGGTTACTACCTTGACCCCGGCATTTACTATGCCAAAGAGACCGGGGACGAGTACGGCCGCTTTGAGGATGAATACTGGATGGTGGATGAATCTGTTCAGAAAGTCGAGATCCTACCACATCAGGATACGGAGATCACCTTCACCAATGTCCAGTACGGCAAGCTGAAAATCCTCAAAACAATGGAGGATGGAACGACCGCCGCAGGCTGGCAGTTCCGGGTAACGGATGCAGCCGGGGCGGAAGTGGAAGGTTCCCCGTTTGTTACCTCCGAGGATGGCACCATTCTGGAAACGCTGCTTCCCGGTGAATACACCGTGGAAGAAATTCTCCCGGAGGATTCCTTGTATGTCTGTAAAAGCGAAAATCCCCAGAAGGTTTCTGTTGTTCAGGGGCAGATCACTGAGGTGACGTTCATCAACGGCATCCGCACAGGCAGAATTACCGTTCATAAGGTGGATACCCAAAGGAATCCCTTATCGGGTGCCACGTTCCTGCTGGAATGGAGCGAGGACGGCGCTCTGTGGTGGCCGGTGACATTCTCCGAAACCGCAATCAAGGGCGGCTGCGCCAATGCCGATCTCGTAGATGGGATGCTCACCAGCGGCGAAGACGGGATTCTGGAATGGACGAATCTTCATCCCGGCCTGCAATACCGCCTGACAGAAGCGAACGCTCCGAATGGCTACAAGCTGCTGCCCGACATAGCTTTCTCCGGGGAATTGCCTGCGGATGGTCTGACCGTGGAGCTTACAGTGGTCAACGCCAGAATATTCACCATGCCGGAAACCGGTTCTGCCTCCGGCACGGTTCTGAAGGTGCTGAGTTTACTCACGGCTTTGGGCTGCCTGGGGCTGTTGCTTGCCAGAAAACGGAGACCATAATTTGAAATATTGTTATCATGCCAGGGATCAGCCCTGGATTTTTTATGCTCAAAAATTAAAACCAAAATCTAAAAATCACATCAACGAAAGGAAATGTTTTATTTTATGAAAACTATTACAAAGGTTCTTTCCCTGATTCTGGCTCTGACCCTGCTCCTGTCTTTCCCGGTGGCTGCCTCCGCTGCGGAGCTGACCAATATGCCGACCATCGACGAATCCAAGACTGGCTCTCTGACCATCTACAAATACGATCTGACCAACGCCGAAAAGGATGGCGTATGGGATTCCAGCTATGTGTCCACTGGCGTTTATGACGAAGCCGGGGTAAACAATGTCCTGGGCGGCAGCACTTCCTCCACTCTGGGCAACGGCGAAACCAGCTACGGATATGCCATTGCGGGTGTCGAGTTTACTTATGCAAAGGTAGCTGATATTTTCCAGTACGGCGAAACCGAAACGACCGACGGTCATGTGGAAATCCTGTACGCCGTGGACAAGGCCAAGGGTGCGGACTTTCTGAAAGCCCTGGGTCTGGCGGACGGAAAGAATCGGTACGAAAAAGCGGACGCTCTGGATGAAACCAAGTATTTCTACCAGTCTGATGTGCTGATCTCCGCCCTGTCCGCCGGTCTGACCGCCAACGCCACCACCGTGAAGAACGCCATGGAGCGTTATGCTGCCACCAACGGTACAGCCATGCCCCTGACGGATTCCTACGGCAAGACCAAAGCTGAAAACCTGCCCCTGGGTCTGTATCTGGTTGCGGAAACCAAGGTCCCCGAAATGGTCGTGTCCACCACCGATCCTTTCCTGGTATCCGTCCCCATGACCTCTGTCAACGGCACCAACGCCAATGACGGCGGCACCCGCTGGATCTACGACATTACCCTGTACCCTAAAAACCTGACCGGCATCCCTTCTCTGGAAAAGACTCTGCGGGAGAATAAGAACGACACCGGCAAGACTGATGCTTACGCCCACACCGGCACCGCTTCCGCTGGTGACACCATCGACTACCAGATCGTTTCCACCCTGCCCAGCATTACCTCCGAAGCAACCTACCTGTCCTGCTATACCTTCATTGACACCCTTTCCACTGGTCTGACCTATACCAAGGGTGATGTGGTTTTGGAAATCTTCTCCGACACCGCCTGCAAGAACGCCGTGACCACCTGGAAGGAGGCGGACGGTTCTTTCACCGTTTCCTATAACGATGCCCAGGACGGCAAAACTGCCATGACTGTGGAAATGACCGCCAAGGGCCTGAATGAAATCAACAAGTCCAAGGCTCTTTATGCCGACGCAAGCATGGTCAACTCTGGTTATTCCGACTGCACTATGCGCCTGACCTACACTGCCAAGGTAGACAGTGACAATTCTCTGGTGGTTGGTGACAAGGGCAACGACAACAAAGTGGTACTGACCTGGAAGCGCACCAGCGACAGCTTCTACGACACGCTGGTGGACGATGCCCATGTGTACACCTACGGCATCGATCTTACCAAGCTGTTTTCCGATGGCAAGGGTGATTTCTCCAAGGTGGAGTTTCTGGTACAGAACAAGACCGACAACTACTATGTCCAGGCGAAGCTGAATCCGGACGAGGGCGTGTATTATGTGACCGGGCATACCGGAAACAAGGCAGATGCCACCCACTTTGTCCCCGTAAAAACCGGCGACACCAAGGGTCGTATTCTCATTAAGGGCTTAGAGGACGATACCTACACCATGACGGAAGTCCGCACTGACAACGGCTATGTGCTGCTGAAACAGGATATTGAGGTTATGATCTCTCAGAAGGAAGGCACCGAGAACTGCACCATCTACGCCTCCGATGCTCTGGGGCTGATTCAGAACGACCCCCGGTACGCCCAGATCATTCAGAGTGATGCCAATCTGAAGAACATCCCCCAGAAGCATCTGGAACACAAGCTCCTGACCGCCTCTGCCACCGTCAGCGGCAAGAAGGTCAACATGGTGGAGGACAACGGCAGCGCCAACGCCGAGGCTCCTTTGACCGTGGTCAACACCCGTGGCTTTGACCTGCCCAAGACCGGTGACAATGGCACTATGATGTTTACCATCGTGGGTATCCTGCTTATGGTCGGCGCGGCGGCTGTGCTGTACGCGGTGTCCAGTAAGAAGTCTGCGTAACATGCGAGCCTTGCCTCTGCATCCCTAAAATGGAAAAGTTGTACCATGTCGTAAAAAGTCGCTCGAAAAAGTTGATGCTTCATAGATAAAGTCCCTTGAAAAAGTTTCTCCCTTGTGCTATGCTGTGTGTAGACTGACAGCTGATTGGAGGAATACACAATGCTGAAGCGCAAGATAGAGCGGCAGCTGGCGGAATGGAAGAACACTTCCGGCCACAAGCCGCTGATCGTTAAGGGATGCAGACAGTGTGGCAAAACATTTTCTGTGCTGGATTTCGCAAAAAAGAACTACAAGCACGTTGTCTATCTGAATTTCTTTGAAAATCCGGATTACGCTTCCGTTTTTGCGGGTTCATTGGAAATTGATAACATTGTGATGCTGCTTTCCGCACTGCTGGGCAAGGATGCTGTTTTTGAGGCCGGAGAAACGGTTTTGGTTCTGGATGAAATTCAGGATTGTCCCGAGGCAAGGACCGCGCTGAAATTCTTTCGAATCGACGGTCGGTACGATGTGATCGGCACCGGCTCCCTGCTGGGGGTAAAAGGCTACGGCAAGGAGCCAAAGTCGGTCCCCGTGGGTTCGGAAACTGTGATCGATATGTACCCTTTGGATTTTGAGGAATTCCTGTGGGCCAATGGCATTTCGGAGCCGGTAGTTGCAATGCTGCAAAAGGCACTGGACGCTGAAACGCCGGTGCCGGAAGCGCTCCACAGCCGGATGAAGCAGCTCCTGTTGCAATACGCCGTCGTTGGCGGGATGCCCGATGCGGTGCAGACATTTGTGGACAGCAAGCAGATGGATGAGGTCCTCCGTATCCAGCGTGACATCGTGCGCTCCTATGAGGATGACATGGTAAAGTATGCGGAAAAGCAGGATAAGTCCCGCATCAAGGAATGTTTTCAGTCCATTCCCCGTCAGCTCGCCAAGGAGAACAAGAAATTCCAGTATTCCGTTGTCCGGAAAGGCTCCACAGCCGCCAAATATGCCGGAAGCCTGCAATGGATCGAGGACGCGGGGATCATTGCCCGCTGCTATAACCTTTCCATCACCGAACTTCCTCTGGATGGCAATGCCGAGGAGGACACATTCAAGGTGTATATGCGGGATATGGGACTATTTGTCAGTATGCTGGAGGACGGCACCCAATACGACATTCTTCAAGGCAATCTCTATGGCTACAAGGGCGCTATCTTTGAGAACCTGATCGCAGATATTTTTTCCAAAATGGGACGGAAGCTCTACTATTTCCACAAGGATTCCGGCCTGGAAGTGGACTTTGTGATTCGCTATAAAGGCGAGTGTACACTTGTAGAGGTAAAGGCGGCGACCGGTAATATCAAGAGTACAAAGACGATTCTGAACCATCCGGAGAAGTACCATGTAAGCAGCGCAATCAAGCTGGGAGATTACAATGTTGGGCGTATGGGGCAAGTTCTGACGCTTCCACTGTATATGGCGTTCTTACTGAGAACACTGTAAAAAATAACACAATCTGATGATATAAGGCAGCAGGCTGTTTCGTCCTGCTGCCTTGTTTTATCCCCAATGACAGAAATCTCAGGGTATTATTCCGCCAAGTGTCGGAATAAATTGCCGCCAATCATCGGATTTCAGCGAGAAAGACACGCAAAAATAAAAGATGGAGGATGTATTGAAAAAGAAAATTATAACGGTCTGTGCCGCAGTGCTGTTTCTCACAGCTCTGGGGCTGACACTGTACCCACTTATTTCAAATTATGTCAACCAGAAATACGCCTCTGAAATTCAGACGGCGTATCAGGTGCTAATCCAGCAGACAGATGAATCCGTTTTGCAGGAAGCGAGGCAGCGGGCTACCGCCTACAATTTAGCCATTACTCCCGGCACAGCGGATGCTTACGGCGAGGAAGCACTGCTGTCCGCCGCCGAGAATTACGACAATCAGCTGGACATTGCCGGAAACGGGATTATGGGCTATGTTGAAATTCCCAAAATCCAAGTGAATTTGCCCATCTACCACGGCACAGAGGCGGAGGTGCTGGACCGTGGCGTGGGGCACTTGCTGGGGAGTTCCCTGCCGGTGGGCGGCAAAAGCACCCACACCATTCTCTCCGGCCACAGCGGCATGGCAAGTCAGAAGATGTTCACTGATCTGGAACAGCTAACCCAGGGGGATGTGTTCTATCTGAACGTGCTGAACGAAACCCTGGCGTATCAGGTAACGGAGATCAACACTGTCCTGCCCTATGAAACGGACCTTTTGGGGAATGTCCCCGGCGAGGACCTGTGTACCCTCGTCACCTGCACTCCCTACGGTGCCAACACCCACCGACTACTGGTGCGAGGTTCCCGGATTCCCTATGAGGAAGCGGCGGTAATGGAAGAAGGAACTGCCAGTGTGGAATCGGCTGCATCCACCTGGGAAGCCAAGTATCTACAAGGTTTATTGATAGGCTGTGCTGCTGCCGTAGGAGTATCTGCAATCGTGTTTTTGGTTGTGCGGATAAAAAAGCATCCCCGGTATCGCAAAGGAGGCCGCTATGCGAAACGGTAAACTGCGGGGGCTACTCATAACGGTTATGCTGCTGGTATTCTTAGCTGGACTGGCATCCATCTTGTACCCCTACATCTGGGGTGCTGCTGTAGACAGCTCTATTGCCAACACCGCAAAAGCCTTTCTTGACCGGGATGAGCCGGAGCTGCCTACTACCACTATCATCATTGATTCCATAGAGCCGGAGAAAGTTAAACCATACCCGGAGCTTTGGGAAGATATGGTCCGGTATAACCAGAGCATTGCCGCCCAGGGGCAATCTGGATTATCCTGCGCCTATGACTACCAGAAAACCAGCTTCCGTCTTGCGGACTACGGCCTTCCGGATGAAATCTTCGGCGTCCTGAGTATTCCTGCTATTGATCTGGAAATGCCCATCTACCTGGGAGCCACGGAACAGCATATGGCAGACGGAGCCGCCCATCTGAGCCAGACCAGCCTGCCTATTGGCGGCATGGATACCAACAGCGTCATTGCGGGCCATCGGGGCTACAGCGGAGCCAGCTATTTTCGCTATCTGGACAAGCTCCATGTGGGGGACCGGGTATTCGTGAGCAATCTCTGGGAAACGCTGAACTACCGGGTCTGTGAAATTCGGATCATCGACCCTAGCGACGTGGAGGAGATTTTGATTCAGCCAGGGCGGGAACTTCTGACGTTGCTTACCTGCCACCCCTATGCCTCCGGGGGACGGCAGCGATATGTGGTTTACTGTGAGCGTTCCGAATGGACCACATACCCAGTATCTTAACCGATTGGAGGTAACTCTATGGATTTTATCTGGGACAGTATTACGGATTGGCTGAAAGAGATCCTCATCAGCGGCATTGTCAGCAATCTATCCGGTATGTTTGATTCCACCAATGAACAGGTGGGCAACATCGTTGGTCAGGTAGGCATGACACCTCAGAGCTGGAACAGTGGTATTTTTTCCATGATCCAGAATCTTTCCAATACCGTGATCCTTCCTATCGCCGGGGCGATCCTGGCCATCGTTATGACCCTGGAGCTGATTCAGCTCATCACAGACCGCAACAACCTGAACGATGTGGATACCTGGATGTTCTTCAAGTGGGTATTCAAATCCGCCTGTGCTGTGGTCATCGTCACCCACACCTGGGATATTGTCATGGGCATTTTTGAGGCGTCCCAAAGTGTCGTCAGCAGCGCCGCTGGGGTGATCGTTGGGCAGACCAATATCGACATTTCCTCTGTGGTCGGCGGACTGGAAAGCAGACTGAACGAAATGGATTTGGGACCGCTGTTTGGACTTTGGTTCCAATCTTTGTTCGTGGGACTATGTACCTGGGCCATCACCATCTGCATTTTCATCATTACCTATGGACGAATGATTGAAGTGTTCCTCGTTACCTCTGTGGCCCCTATTCCCATGGCGACCATGGTCAACCGGGAATGGGGACAGATGGGGCAGAACTATCTGCGCACCCTCTTTTCCCTGGGCTTCCAGGCATTTCTCATTGTGGTCTGCGTGGCGATCTACTCGGTGCTGGTGCAGAATATCTCCGTGTCCGGCGACATCAGCGCCGCCATCTGGACCTGCATGGGCTATACCGTGCTGCTCTGCTTCTGCCTGTTCAAAACCAGTAGCCTTGCCCGTTCCGTATTCAATGCCCATTAAGGAGGTGCATCTATGCCCTATGTAACCATTCCCAAAGATCTGACGAAGGTCAAAACCAAGGTGCTGTTCAACCTGACCAAGCGGCAGCTGATATGCTTCAGCGCGGGACTGCTTGTGGGTGTCCCGCTGTTCTTTCTCACCAAAGAACCGCTGGGGGACTCCACCGCCGCCCTGCTTATGATCCTCACCATGCTCCCTGCATTTCTGCTGGCGCTGTATGAAAAGAACGGACAGCATTTGGAAGTCATCATCCGCAATATGGTTCGGGTGCTGTTCCTCCGGCCAAAGGAACGGCCCTACCGGACCAACAATTTTTATACCGTTCTGGCACGGCAGGACAAATTAGACAAGGAGGTATACCGGATTGTTCATCCATCGCAAAAAGCGAGAACAGGAAAAAGCGGTGCAGGCCGCTATCTCAAAGGCCAAACGCACAGATAAAAAGGAGAAGTCTTCTCAGGACAGCATTCCGTATCTGCTCATGCGGCAGGATGGCATTTGTCAGGTGACACGGAATCACTACACAAAAACCATCCAGTTCCGGGACATCAACTACCAGCTCTCGGACAACGAGGACAAGCAGGCCATATTTGACAGCTGGTGCGATTTCCTCAACTACTTCGACAGCTCCGTTTTCTTCCAGCTGTCCTTTATCAACCTGACCGGCCTGCGGGGCGCTGCCCTGCGGACGATCCCGGTGCGCACAGACCAGTTTGAGAGCATCCAGCAGGAGTTGTCCGGGGTCATTCAGAATCAGCAGGAAAAGGGCAATAACGGCATTGTCAAAACCAAGTATCTGACCTTCGGGATCGATGCTGACAGTGTACGCAGTGCCAAACCCCGGCTGGAACGGATTGAGACGGATATTCTCAATAACTTCAAAAAGCTCGGTGTTAGTGCCCAAGTGCTTACCGGTAAGGAACGGCTCAAGGTTTGCCATGACATTTTGCGTATGGACACTCCGGAGCCGTTTTTGTTCCGCTGGGAGGATTTGCCCCGTTCCGGCCTGTCTACGAAGGACTATATCGCTCCCAGTTCCTTTTACTTTGGCAGGGCCAGAGATTTCCGCATGGGCAGGAAATTCGCAACAGTCAGTTTTTTACAGATTCTCGCCCCGGAACTCAGTGACCGTGTGCTGAAGGATTTTCTGGACATTGAAAGCAATGTCATTGTGAATATCCATGTCCAATCGGTGGATCAAGTCAGTGCCATTAAGACCATTAAGCGCACCATCACTGATCTGGATAAAACAAAGATTGAGGAACAGAAGAAAGCTGTCCGTGCCGGATATGACATGGATATTCTTCCCTCAGACCTTGCCACCTACGGCGAGGAGGCAAAGAAGCTGCTGTCCGATCTGCAAAGCCGGAATCAGCGAATGTTCCTGATCACCTTCCTGATTCTCAATACCGCCGACACCAAACGGCAGTTGGACAACAACTTTTTCCAGACCAATTCCATCGCCCAGAAGTATAACTGCCAGCTGGTGCAGCTGGACTTCCAGCAGGAGGAGGGCATGGTGAGCAGCCTGCCTCTGGGGCTGAATCAGATTGAGATTCAGCGGGGCCTTACTTCCTCCGGCGTTGCCATTTTTGTACCCTTTACCACCCAGGAGCTTTTTCAGAACAGCCCGGAGGCTTTGTACTGCGGTATCAACGCCCTGAGCAACAACATCATCATGGTGGACCGGAAGTGGCTGAAAAACCCCAACGGCCTGATTCTCGGCACTCCCGGCTCAGGCAAATCCTTTGCCGCTAAACGGGAAATTGCCAATGTGTTTCTGGTGACGAATGACGATATTATGGTCTGCGATCCGGAAGGCGAATACTATCCGCTGATACACCGATTAGGCGGGCAGGTCATTAAAATCTCTCCGACCTCCCACCACCACATCAATCCCATGGACATCAATCTGAATTACAGCGACGAGGACAATCCCCTCTCCCTGAAATCTGATTTTATCCTGTCCCTGTGTGAGCTGATTGTGGGCGGAAAGGAGGGCCTAAAGCCTGTGGAGAAAACCATTATTGACCGCTGTGTGCGGATGGTTTACCGGAAATACCTCAGTGACCCCAGGCCGGAGAATATGCCCATTCTGGGGGACCTGTACGACTGCCTGCGAAAGCAGGAGGAAAAGGAAGCACAGTTCGTTGCCACAGCCCTGGAAATCTATGTAGACGGCTCTCTGAATGTGTTTAACCACCGCACAGATGTGGATGTCAGCAACCGAGTGGTCTGCTACGACATTAAGGAGCTGGGTAAGCAGCTGAAGAAAATCGGAATGCTGATCGTCCAGGACCAGGTATGGAACCGGGTAACCCTGAACCGAGAAGCAAGGAAATCCACAAGGTACTACATTGACGAATTCCATTTGCTGCTGAAAGAGGAACAGACCGCAGCCTACTCTGTGGAAATCTGGAAGCGCTTTCGAAAATGGGGCGGTATTCCCACCGGCATTACCCAGAACGTCAAGGATTTGCTGGCATCCAGAGAAGTGGAGAACATTTTTGAGAACTCTGACTATATCTGTATGCTGAATCAGGCAGCGGGAGATCGGAAGATTCTTGCCCAGCAGTTGGGCATTTCTCCCCACCAGCTGTCCTATGTGACCCACTCCAATTCCGGTGAAGGGCTGCTGTTCTACGGGGATACTATCGTGCCGTTTGTGGATCATTTCCCGGAGGACACGGAACTGTACCGGCTTATGACCACAAAGCCTAATGAAAAGTTTTGAATAATGGAAAGAAATGCGAAGAACGGCTGAATTTCAGCCGTTCTTGCCCAAATGTCTTTCGATAAAATTTTTTGTTTCGTTATCATAGCGATTGTAGCCAGGATAACAGACTTTGGTCTTTCTGCCAACTTGTCTGGGATTCGGCTGGAAGATCGAGATTTGCTGCCTCCAATGCTTTGCGCTTCATTTCCGCATCCGCACGGGCGTAAACCTCGGTCGTTTCAATCTGCACATGTCCAAGAAAGTCTCGAATGTAATGAAGATCAACGTCCGCACGGAGCAGGTGCATCGCTTTGGAATGACGGATAACATGCGGAGTAATTCCTTTTTTGCCCTCCATCCAAGAAACTTGCGTCATATATTTATTTAGAATATAAGTGACTCCGGGACGGGTCAGCCGCTTTCCTTGGTGGTTGACAAACACTGGAGCATCCGGTTTCCGGGCAGCGTCCAAATTCCACATACTCAGATACTTTTGCAATATGACTGCCGTCTGTGACATAAGCGGAACGACACGCACTTTTCTTCCTTTGCCATAGAGCCGGATCGTTGCTGGTGTTTCCAGACGAATATCTAACAAGGAGAGATCAATCAGTTCTTGAACTCTTGCACCAGAGTCATAGAGCAAACACAGCAGCGCCGTATCTCGTATTCCATATTTTTTCGTCTGGTCTGGAAGAGAAAGCAGTTCTTTCAGCACCTGCTCCGGAAGATACTCCACAAATCTCTTTTCTGTTTCTTTCATTGGAATTGCAAGAATGCGTTGACAATGCAGCAGCATTTCTGGATTTTGGAACTGCACATACCGAAAAAATGCATGGATTGCAGCTAACCGCACATTCCTCGTCGATGCACTATTCCCGCGGTTTACTTCCAGCCATTCCAAAAAGCGAATAACCAAGTCGGCATCAATATCGGCCAAGCGAATCCTGTCTATCTTTTTGTTCATCTCCTTCATAAATAATAAGAGCAGGCAAAAGGTGTCCCGGTATGACTTTATGGTATTGGGGCTTAGATTTCTTGCGCCTGCTAAGTGTTTTGTAAGGTAATTGGAAATACAGATAGCGAAATCAGATGGATGTTTCATTTTGGTTGCCCTCCAACGGTATTAAGTTGCCAAACAAAACTTCGGATTGCTTCAGGATAGCCGGAAAACTTTCGGCGGAGAGATGAATGTACTGACTGGTTGCCTGCACGCTTCTGTGTCCCATATATGTCATCAACAGCGGAAGCACTGCATAGGGGTCTTCACCATGCGCTGTCAGCTTTTGGAGACTGTGTACGCAAAATGTGTGTCTCAAGTCGTGCAGCCGTGGGCCTTTTCCCTTGCCGCGGTATGGAATGCCAGCCCTGAAAAGAATATCTCTAAACGTTGTGTCCATTGTTGCAAGACTGTATCTGGAACCATCCGGTGAGGGGAAAAAGTATTCATCTTTCCTGAGAAAACCCATCTGTTCACTGTACGCCGTAAAGCGTACCCTCAAATTGTCATCTAGCGGAATAAGGCGATCCAGACTTGTTTTTGTGTTTCGCAGGAGAAAGAAACCATCCTCGAAAT
>ERZ1106976.3025-NODE-3025-length-13976-cov-17.346670_pt1 | contig 13976 bp, 16 predicted proteins | sample MGYA00403687_ERZ1106976 | MGnify/ENA primary metagenome ERZ1106976 (study PRJEB35170, sample SAMEA104062446) | human gut metagenome | biome: human gut; feature: human-associated habitat; material: faeces | place: Denmark | collected 2013-02-22 ... | reverse complement strand
CAATAAACGCACAAACTATTCGAACGCCTGCTACATCATTGAGATATGTCTGTATTCTCGTCTGAGTTGCTTTGTACATTGGACAGCTCCGGTTTGCGGGTATGCAGCCGCCGTTCGATTGATTCGTGTAGAAGCTGAGATACAAGAGCCATTAACGGAATAAAGAAGATCATGCCAAGGACACCGAACAGTTTACCGCCCAGCAAAACCGCCAACAACGTCCAGAATGGGGATAGCCCTACACTGTTTCCCACGACGTGAGGATAGATGAACTGATTTTCAACAAACTGAGTTGCCTGATAGACGATAAAGCATAGGAGCGCCTTGTTCGGAGCCGCCAATAAAGTAAATAAAATGCCGAAAGCGCAGGAGAGAAATGCTCCAATATAAGGAACGAATGCAAAGGCGGCAGTTAAAACGGCTGTTAGCCCCGCATATGGAATCCCTGCAACAGAAAGCGAAAGAAAGATCAATGTTCCAAGAATCATAACCTCGACACACTGACCAGAAAGAAACTTCGCATAGGTGTCATGTGCAAGTTTCGAAATATGGCAAATTCTATCTGCAACGGATTCCTTACAGTAGGCATACAGTGCCCGTTTGCTTTGACTGCTCAATTCACGCCATCCAATTAGCACATAGAATGTGATCACAAGTGAAATTGCAACATCAGCAATCGCAGATACCGTAGAGCCAGCAACATTGGCAACTGAGGAAATCACTGTGTTCATTTCGCTCGAAATGCTTTGCAGAATAGATTTCCAATCGAGCGCAGCAAAATGTGCCGACAGTTTCTCTGTGTCAATGCCGTATCTTTGCAATAAGCCGACCCAGTCAGGCCATTTTTCTTGAACAAGAGCAGCAATGCTTTTTACAGATGCAGTGAGCTGTGGAATCGCAATTACACACAGAAGAGCAATAATCGCAATAACACATATCAGCGTCAGTAACAGGCTTATCATGTCTATTTGCCGATCTGTAGCTTTAGTCAGCTTTCGTCGAAGCCTCTTTGCCAGTCCGCGCACGGGTACACTCAGAACAAAGGCCAGCAAAAGGCCTGATAAAATCGGAGCGAGCAAGCCAATACACGATTTTAGAAAGTTGGCAACATAGTTTAGATTGTTGAATGCCGCAAATAAGATCACCCCAAACGTGATTAGTAGAAGCGGTTTTTTGTAGGATTTATCCATGATTACATCCTCGTAAGAAATCGGTTTGTTTTATTATTGGGGAGTATCTTATAGGCAATCCACCAACCAAAGAAACAGACTGGCAATGCAGCGAGAACATCCATGATAGAATGCTGTTTCATAAAAACGGTGGAGAGACTGATACACACGGCGATTGATGTAGCAGCGATTTTCCATCCGACGCTTTGGAGCGCCTTGCAATCCCATAACCCAAACATCGCGGCAACAGAGCCTATTACATGAAGTGAGGGGCAAACATTTGTATTGGTATCGAAACTATAGAATAATTCAATAAAGCGTGTAAGTAGATTATTGCGTACAAATGCTTCTGGCCGCAAATTTTGGCAGGTTGGAAAGAACAGGTAAATCAAAACCGTGATCGTATAGGTGACTATCACAAAATACATCATACGCCGAAATGCAGGTACATCGACGAAAAAAGTATAAACCAACGTACCGATTAGAAAGACAAACCAAAATAGATACGGAATCAACGCCCATTCACAAAATGGTATTATATCATCGAGTCCACAATAGACGGGATAGTAATTTCGTTGCGGTTGCAACCGCTCAAGAAACAAAAACAGCAAGCCGAAAATTGGCCAGTAAAGCAATAGCCTGACGTGAGAAAATTCAGGTGTATTAAGTTTATGGATGCGGAACTCACGGTAATTAACTTCCGGCTTTATATGATTACTTTGCATGACTGTATATCCATTCATAGATTTTATCGGCTGCCGTACATTCCGTCTGCGACCGCATTGCCGCGCGCATTTTAGAAAGAAGCACTGGGGCATTTAGCGTTTTTATTGTGGTGTCTGCGATTGCTTTTGGCGTATTGGCTGTGACGGCCATTCCATTACGCAGAAAAAAATTCAGATTATGTGTCTCGCAGCCAGCCACTGCATCGATAAGCACCATTGGTAACTCTGCCGCCATTGCCTCAGATGTACTTAGACCTCCGGGCTTTGTCAGGAATAGGTCTGAGGCTTGCATGAGCTGCGGCACATTATTGACGGTTCCCAGAACATGAACTTGAGAATACTTTTCTGTTCTTTTTTGGAGTTTTTTGCGTAAATCATCATTTGTGCCGCATACAACACTAAGTTCTTGTTCTGTTGTGAGGTAAGGGCAGAGATACGATATAATCTCCTCCATTGGACCGCAGCCCATGCTACCGCACATCATTAAAATATGCTGATGAGCAGGAGAGATTCCGGCGTTGGCTTTTCCTGCTTCTTGTGACACACGCTGGTAGAATTGCTGCCGCACAGGGATTCCACTGGCGATCAGCTTTTGAGGTTGAAGTCCACATTGTTCAAACTCACCTAACAGCGAAGTGGACGGAATGAAATACCAGTCCAGCGCAGAATCCGCTGTGCAGGGAGCGCAGGTATAGTCTGTAGAAATGTGGCTCGTTACAAGCTGTAAGCATGGGTGCTGTCGGCGCATTTCTGTCAACGCCAAGGCTGGGAATACATGAGTACAGATAATATTATCGTAGCCTGCAGAGCGGATGTATTGATACATCCGCTCTGCGCCGGAGGAAAGTAGCTTATAGATCGGCGTTCCCTCACAAAAAATATCTTCGTGAGATTCCGCACGCTGATACCCAGCATCAAAAAGCCTTGGAGCATGGCGGTAAATTCGGGTATGCAAATTAGAAATAAACGTGGATGCTTTTTCTGAAATAAACTGCAAAGAATCTGTAATATTGCAGATTTCTCCGCGAGAGTGGTAGGCTTCCTGAACTGCTTGCGCACAGGAGTTATGCCCTGCGCCAGTGTTGCAGCTTAGAATTAGTGTTTGCATTTGAATCTCCTATTTTTTCCTTTGCTGCATAGCAAACAGCTTTTGCAGGCGTGGGCGATTATAGCGCTGGACAACAATAAACGGCAAATTACCCAGCACAATGTAGATAATCGTTATACATACCCCGCCAACACCGGACCATATTTTCAGCAGTCCAAGACCGGCGATAGACAACAGAATATGTGTCCACTCTGCCACGCAAGTTTCTTCTATCATGCGCGGCAAGTTCTCATAGTTTTCCTTTGTCAGTTTCTTTTCCGGCATGATTTTAACGAATATGCGGCTCATATCGGGGATCTTTGCCTGCCATTTCCGAACATGAAGCCGCTTCCATAGTTTTTGCTCTGCCGGGTGGCAGACCCAAGGAAAACGATCGGCGTGAAACCAATGCTTCGGGATCAAGCGCCCCACTACAAAGGAGAGAACCCCTAACGCCGCGATATATAGCAGACACATAAGAAAATGCTTCATAAAAACCTCAACATAGCGGTGCGAAAATACGAAGGACACCATCTACGACCCAGCGGCGCGAATAATGTTTCATATCATAGGGCTTTACCTCTTTACATTTTGCCTGTGTAGCGATGAAATCGTCCTTTATTGCTGCAATAATACTGGAACGATAAAAGAACGAATTGTTTTCAAAGTGGAGAAAGAGACTGCGGTAGTCCAGATTGACAGTTCCTATCGTCGCAACTTTGTCGTCTGATACAAAGCTCTTTGCATGAACGAAGCCGGGAGTATACTCATAAATCTTGATGCCGCCAGTCAGCAACACCTGATAAAAGCTCCGAGACATACGGAAAATCAGCTTCTTATCAGGGATGCCGGGCATAATGATCCGCACGTCTACACCACGTTGAGCAGCGGAAATCATTGCATCCATCAAGTCATCGCCAAGCATAAGATACGGTGTAAAAAACCATGCGTAATCCGTGCTTTGAGAAAGCAAGTCAATAAAGAGCTGATTACTGGTAGCTTCATGGTTAAGGGGCGAATCGTAGTAACTAAGCACATAACCATCAAATGTGTGCGGCGGCGCAGGATACCTTTTGGGATATGTGGGCATTGCAAGCTGTCCTGCTTCTTTTTCCAGCGAAAATGCGTTCCAAAAGGTCAAGAACATATGGGTAAAATTTTTTACTGGCTCACCAGTAATCCGAAAGCCTGTGTCCTTCCAGTGTCCATAGGGATGTTCCAAATTGATATACCGATCTGATAAGTTGATACCTCCGCTATAAGCAACTTCGTTGTCAATAATCAGCATTTTGCGATGATCGCGATAGTTTGCAGTTCCTTTTAAGGCAAGGAAAGGATTAAAAGGAATACATGGAATGCCTTTCTTTTTCAGTTCACGGACATTACTGAAATTGAACGAAGAAATACTGCCAAGATCATCGTATATCACACGTACATCAACGCCCTGCTCCATTTTTACTTCCAGTTCGTTCACGATTGCGTCCCACATATGCCCCGGCTCAATAATGAAGTATTCTACGTAAATCGAGTTTCTTGCATTTTTCAAATCGGCAAGCATATCAGGGAACATATTATCGCCCAACGGATAGTAACGAACCTGCTCAACTGCACACATCGGATATTGCGTTTTTTCTTCCAGCCACCGCACTGTTTGCCCCATGCGTTTTTCGCCGTCAAAGGGCGCTTCTTTTATTGGAAGAGGCTGCGGATTGCAACTCTTTTGAACTTGCTGCAAGCGCCTTTTTAGAGGGCGGGCCGTCCGTTTATTTCCAAAGAGCAGATATAGTAACGCTCCTACCAAAGGTAGTGACAGAATAACCAGCAGCCAAAGCAATTTATAAGCGGTTTCATCTCTCTTTATAATAATAAATACCACCAAGAAAAACGCTGCAACGGAAAGCAGTGACACAATAATCGGTGCGTAAGGGGTCAGCCATTTCATCAACAGCAAAAGCCAGAGCGATTGTAAAGCCACCGCTGGAATAATTGTTAGAATGCGTCGAATGATTTTTCCCATATGTTTACCCCCCTCTATGTTATTTCTCCTCCGAAGATGCTTCCCAATCGCAAACTATTTGTGCCATTTCCTGTGGGGTTTCTTTATAGCCTCGTAATACCCACGCATTCATAAGCCCAAACAATCCATATGTAATAAATTGGATAAAGTAGTGCGTTTTGGCATCGGCATTAGCGACAATGGATGCCGCTTCTTGTAAATAGAAGTTTAGAATCACATATTGGCGATCAGCTGAGTAGAGCAGATCACAAATAGGACGAGTGGAAAGGCAAAATTCAAAAAACAGCCTGATGCCGTCATAACTACCAGTGGCGAAGTTGGTAGCACCGTGTTCGTCGGAAAAGCGCTTCCACAGACATGTGATTTTGAAAGACAGAACTTCATCTTTACTTTTGAAATAACGGAAATAAGTGGAGCGACCTACATCTGCCTTGGCAGTCATCTCCTCAATACTGATTTTTTCAATGGGTTTTTCTTTCATTAGTTCCAGCAACGCTGTACCCATACATTCTTTCAGATAGTCTGTTGTAGCCGTTGTCCTTCGCATAAGAAACGTCTCCTTTAATTGCGTATCATTGAAACAAGGATTGTCATTTGTTCCACTTTCGCTCGGACTATTGACAACGCCTGCTTCTGTGATATTCATAGCATCTATGATACTATCGTTTCATTTATACTATCATTTGCTATTTGCCCTGTCAAGCTAAAATGCGAGTACGACGAGCAGAAAGGAAAACTATGGGTACGATTTTTTCCCGTGTAAAACTCAGCGGAAAGCATGTGGCCGCCCTCTTGGCGCTGATGCTGCTCTCCGCTGTGACAGCCATGCTGCTGCCTACTGCCCTGGCCAGTATGATTGACATCGGAGTGGCCGGAGAAAACCGAAACACCATCCTAATCATTGCGGCGGTGATGGCAACCCTGGCCATTCTGGGCTGTCTTTTCAACATGGCAGCCACGGTGCTGTCCGCCAAGGTGTCCACTAAATTTGCCGCTGATTTGCGGCGTGAGATATTCCATCAGGTGCAAGATTTTTCCGCCGCTGAAATGGAGCGGTTTGGCACCGCTAGTCTAGTGACCCGCAGTACCTCCGATGTGACCAACATCCAAATGTTTCTCTCATTGCTGTTGCGGCTGGGGGTGACTGCACCGCTGATGGCGGTGGCTGGGCTGGTACTCTCTTCTCTGACCGGCGGCGAACTCAGTTCCGTGCTGAGCTTGGCCATTCCCGCCCTCATCATTGGCGTAGGTGTCATTCTGATTTTTGTTTCCCGCTACTCGGTGACCCTGCGGCAGCGGATTGACCGACTGAACAAGATCTTTCTGGAAACACTGGAGGGGGTACGGGTGATTCGGGCTTTCAATCGGCAAGGGAAAGAAATGGAAAGGTTTTCCCAAGCCAATGGAGAACTGGCCTCCATGACCATTCTCTCTGGGCGGGTGACCGCACTGCTGATGCCGGTGATTCAGGTGATCTTTGGTGTGACTACAGCAGCGGTCATGGGCATGGGTTCCTGGTATGTGTCCGCCGGGGAGATGGCAGTGGGTGACCTGGTGGCCAACAGCCAGTATATCAGCATGATCCTTGCCGCTATCATGATGCTGGCATTGGTCATTATGCTCTTTCCTGTGTCCTATGCCTGCGCTAAGCGCATCGCAGAAGTGCTGAATACCGAGAGTTCCATCAAGGACGGCAGATACAGTGCCGCCTTGCGCAAAGGCCGCGCCTGTGTGGCCTTTGACCATGTGACCTTTACCTATCCTGGGGCGGACGAACCAGTGTTGAAGGATGTTAGCTTCGAGTGCCGGGCCGGGGAGGTCACCGCCATTATCGGGCGCACCGGTTGCGGCAAGTCCAGCATCCTCAAGTTGATCCCGCGGCTTTACGACGCCACGGTAGGCCATGTCTATGTGGACGATATGAATGTAAAACAATATAAATTGAACGAGCTGCGGGATCTGATCGGCTATATCCCCCAGAAGAATGTACTCTTTTCCGGAGACGTGGCCTCCAACCTGCGCTTTGGAGATCAGGACAGCAGTGAGGAACAGTGGCGGCAAGCGGCCTACATCGCCTGCGCCGACGAGTTCATCGAACAGAAGCCGGACGGCTACCACGCCGAAATCGCTCAAGGCGGCACCAATTTGTCCGGCGGCCAGCGCCAACGCATGGCTATTGCTCGGGCTGTCGTAAAAAAACCAGAAATCTACCTGTTTGATGACAGCTTTTCCGCCTTGGATGTGAAAACAGATAAAACACTCCGCATGCGCCTGCGGGAGAGCATGGGGGATTCCACCATGCTCATTGTGGCTCAGCGGGTGGGTTCTATCCTGGATGCTGACCGTATCTTGGTGATGGAGGACGGACAGATCGTGGGGAGAGGTAAGCACCGGGAACTGCTACATACATGTCCGCTCTACCGGGAGATTGCTGAATTGCAGCTGGGAGAGGAGGAAGTGAAACATGAACTGGAATGCGTTTAAACGGCTGTTCCACTATCTGGGACGGTACAAGCTCCGCCTGATTCTAGTGATGATCGCCGCTGTCCTGAGTACCCTGTTTACCGTTTTGACCCCAGCGGTGACGGGCGGCATCACCTCGGAACTGTACGATGGCGTGGCAAGCGGCTCCTTCGACTGGGAAACGATCGTCTGGCTGCTCGTGACGCTGATAGCCCTTTATCTTGTGGCCCAGCTTTTCGCCATTCTCCAAAGCTTCAGCATGACTAAGCTGACCGCCTGCGTTATGGAGACTCTGCGGGGTGATATTGACCGGAAGATGCACCACCTGAAGCTGGACTATTACGACTCTCATACCCAGGGGGAAATCCTCAGCACCATCACCAACGATGTGGACACGGTGAACAACGCCCTGAGCCAGAACCTGACCCAAATCGTCACCCAGGTGGTCACCGCTGTGGGTATCCTGGTGATGATGTTCACAACCAGTCCTATACTGACGGCCATCGCAGTGGCTATGGTGCCGGTGTCTCTGCTGGCCTCTCTAGGCGTTATGAAAACGGGAGCCATACACTACGCCCGGCAGCAGGAACTCCTGGGACAGCTCAACGGCTACATCGAGGAGGTGTACCAAGGGCAGGAGCTGGTGTCGGTGTTCAACTACACGGATCGAGCAAAAGAGGAGTTTGATCGAATCAATGGGGAACTCCAGCGTACCGCTCAGAGTGCCGAGATTGCATCTGGTAAGGTCACTCCAATCACCGACCTGGTAAATAACCTTGGCTACGCTGTCAGCGCCCTGCTGGGATGTCTGTCCGTATTGCGTGGTGAGATGCGGATCGGCGACGTGCAAGCCATGCTCCAGTATACCAAGCAGTTCTCCCAGCCCTTCACCAGCATTGCGGGGATGGCGGGCAGTTTCAGCGCAGCGTCCGCTGCCGCAGGGCGCATTTTCGCTCTGCTGGATGCCTCGGAAGAGACACCAGACCCTGTTCCCGGACTGATGCCTCAGGTCAGCACGGGCGCGGTGGAATTTCGCCATGTGTCCTTCGGTTACTCCCCGGAGCACCAGCTGATGCATGATGTGAACATCACGGTGAAGTCCGGTCAGAAAGTGGCCATCGTGGGCCCCACCGGGGCTGGCAAAACCACCCTCATCAATCTGCTCATGCGGTTCTACGATGTGGACGGCGGTAGTATTTTAGTGGACGGGGTAGACACCAAGGAAATGACCCGTCACGAGCTACGGGATCGCTTTGGCATGGTGCTCCAGGATGCCTGGCTCTTTGAAGGCAGCATCCGGGACAACATAGCTTACGCGCAGGACAATCTGCCGGAGGAAAAAATCATCGCCGCCGCACGATCCGCCAGCGTGGACAGCTTCATCAAGACCCTGCCAGGCGGTTATGATTTTGAACTTTCCACAGGGGCGGAAAATATCTCACAAGGTCAACGCCAACTGCTGACCATCGCCCGAGCGATGGCGTCTGACCCGGAAATCATGATCTTGGACGAGGCCACCAGCAACGTGGACACGCATACGGAGCAGCTTATCCAAAAAGCACTTGCAAAATTGATACACGGACGTACTTCTTTTGTGATTGCCCATCGGCTTTCTACGATTCGGGATGCTGACATGATCCTTTACATGGAACATGGTGATATTCTTGAGCATGGCAGCCACGAAGAGTTAATGGCACAACATGGAAAATACGAAGCATTGTATATGAGTCAGTTTGCACAGTAATATTACAAACGTTTAATTGGCTGCTTAATTGCCATTTGAGGAGAAACAAAACTACTATCAAATACTGCCCCGTCCGGGGAAAGAAAAAAACCGTTGGACGGGGCAGATGATTTCCTGCGCACATTTAGCTCATTATTCTGTCGGCGGTTTTGATGGACTCAGGGCCGCCGTTTCTTTGCGTTAACACAAACCAATGACGACTTGCAGGGACACGGCAACCGATGGGAGGTTATCTGCGCGGCGACTGCAGCATCGACATGATCAACGACTATGTGGAAATGTGGCATGGTGAGGGTGAGATCAAGAAGACCCTGTCGGAGTTTCTGGGACTGTCCCAGGAAGAGTATGTGTGCTGGATGATCTCCAGCGATGAGGAGCTGGCACGTATGCTCAGCCGCAGCCTTCCCCATCGGGATCTCCCCTACTGCGCCCGGCACATCGGTTGGAAGGAGCTGAAGGAACAGCTGGAGCAGGCAGTACAGACACTGCTCTCCCCTGACTATCATATCGCGGTGCAGCCGACCAACGGCTCCCACTGGCAGCTGCAACTGACACTGCCTGCCGATATGGAGTATCAGCAGAGCGAGCAGATCTGCAAGGCGCTGGAGCTGCGCAGGCTGGATGAAGAGCATTTCCTGACCTTTGAAACGGTCACAAACGACTATCTGAACCACCTGCTGGGTAGGATGACCGGTCACAGCGTCATCTCCAACCATGCCGACGAGTCCGGTGTCTGGCTGCTGTGCGAGTCCAACCGTGCGCTGCATGAGCCGCAGGTCATAGCCATCCTGGATGCGTTTGAGAAGCGCCTGCGCATGGAGATCCGCAGTAAGCACTACTCAATGGTCAATGCGGACACGGCCTGCCACCAGCTGTATGGCTTCAAGGTCGCTTTGGAGCAGCTGGGACTTCTCCCTGAGTCCAAATGCTTTGTCTATCCCGACCACTTTAAGGAGAAGGAGGCAGACAATCATGGCTAAGCAGAAGGAAATCAAGTTCCGCCGTGATGGCAAGCTGTTCTATGGCCAGCAAAACGGGGTCAAATACAGCATCCATGAAGCGCGTCGCCTGCACGAAGATGAGTCGGAACAATACTATGTTTCCGTCAACTATCCCAATGAGCGGCACCGCAGCTTCACTACCAATGGGTATCGCACCTTCGATCTGGACGTTGCCAAGGCCTTCTGCCAGCAGGTCGCTGCCGGTGAGTTTGATCCGGCGCCCATCCACGCGGCGCAGGCCGCAGCAAAGGCTGAACGGGAAAAGGCCGCTCTGGAACACGCCGCGAAGCAGGCGGCAGCGTTTCAGGGGAAGCTGGACGCACACAGGCTCGACTTCAGCACCCTACTGGAGCTCATCCACTGTTATGAGCTGCATGTTGGCGATCAGGCCAGACTGCTGCTCACAGAATGGGAACAGCAAAAAGCGGAGCTTAACACCGATAAAGACACCCTATTCCGCAAACTCACTCAGGGCATCGACACCGGTTTGTACGGTGACAAGGAGCGCGCGCACAGCGGCCCCTTCCAGCAGGACATGGTGGCTTATATCATGGCTAAGGGCAGCTTAACTACTGCGCAGGCCAGCCAGCTCTTCATGCGTACCTTCACCAGCCGCAACACACTCTACGGTGTGCTGCGCGAGGCGGACGATCTTCTGGATCTGCTGTTGGATCTGAAGCCCGGTAACGAAAAGGAGGCTGCTGTATGAGAGAGGAAAGCTGTAAGAACTGCGCTCATTACCCCGGCTGCCTCACCCACAGTGCGGCCATATTCTTCTATTTCGTTGCCACCGGCCGTGACCGGGAGCTGCCGGCAGACAAGTCCGACTTCAATGCCCGTGGCTTTTGCGGATCTCTGTTCAAAGAAAAAGATGCGAACGGAGGTGCCCAATGAACGTCCGTCATGATCGCAGCTATATCTCGGAAAACAGCCGGGATCTGATCGGCCGCGGCTACGCTGCAGAGGTTCTGGACACCCTGCGCTTTCGCTTCACCTACACGCAGGTGGAGCGAGATGCGAACAGAAGCCGTGCCCAAACACAGCCGTATGCGGACGGGATCGCTGAGCGTGCTAAGGCCGCTATGCTACGCAGCGCAGAGATGGAGCAGATCATGGCCACCATTGCGGAACAATTCGTATGTTATCAGTACGATGACAGAAAGTACCCCTTTCGTGACGGTGGTTGGGACCTGTTCTTCTGGTGTAACTGCTTTTTCAACACCATGCCCGGCCATGGGCTTGATGGCAGAGATTATTCCTACTTCACGCTCAGCTTCAATGAGCAGCACACAGCAGAAAAGAGGAAAGAGATCTGCGATTCCGTCCTGGCTCTGATCAATGAGAAGTTCCCTGCCAATCCCCACCTCGACATTGCGCTGCAATACAGTGCGCTTCTGGACTATACCCGCATCAAAGCAGAGACTGCTGCTGTTACCCCGAAGCTGATTGGGAAAACCTGCAGCTTCCAGGGGAAAGATGGGCGCATCCAACAGGTTGAGGACAAGATTTTCTTCTTCCCCAAAAGGTACCGCCGCTATGGCTACCCACTGGATGATATGGACCTTCTTATCTTGGCATGGAGCCTTGGCATCGCAACGGAGGTATCTGCATGACAAACGCCGAGCGCAAGTTACGGTTGAACGTCGCCACCGAGATCATTGAACGGGTGCATTCCGATCTGTGCAATGACCATACCGGGCAGATCAGTCGGGAAACCACCTATGAGCTGGCCGACATCATCCGCCAACTGCTCTACTTCACAGCATCACTCTCTGGCGCGTCGTGCGAGACCTGTGGTACGGAGGAATAGCTATGTATGCCTATGACCCACAGCTGTCGATCCAACTGGCTAAAAACCATCCAGAGCTTTTTGAGATGCGTGCCTGTTACAATAATGTCTATAACATGGTCATGCAGCATCTGGAGGAATTGACACCATGGGAAAAGCTGCGTATCACGAGGTAGAGGCCCTTGCCCGTGTCCTGCTCCCGGAGATACAGGCGTTTTTTGAGAGTGAGGAGGGGCAGCGGGAATACGCCGAGTGGAAAGCAAGGCACCAGGCCGAACAAGAGAACAAGACATAACAAAGGCGGGAACATCTATAACGATGCTCCCGCCCTTGCAGTTCTTACTGTAATATGCTAACATAATAATAAAGTATGGAACTTTTTCCCGCTTTTTTCGTCTATATAAGTAAACGCAAAGTAAGGAGGGATATCCGTGAAAAAGTATACTGCTTTGTTTGCCGCCTTAACGCTTGTTTTAGCATTAGCGGGATGCGGTGCGGAAACACAAACACCAATGCCAGGCCAAAGCGAACAAGAGGAATTCACCCAAAACAGTACAGAGAACGTAAACGAGACAGACGGCATGACACTTCTTGACAGTGTTTTTGACACGCTTTCCGAGGGAACAGATGTGACCATCACCCTTGAACAAGAGGGCGTTCGACAAAGCTATCCGAACACGCTGGACACATATTGGGCCATGCGGATGCCCACAAGCGAGAATTTTAATTGGTGCGGGATCACAAAAGAGGATTATTCCGCAGCATCTTCTGAAGGTGAGGGTAAGCAGAATAGGCTATCCCTTTCGGGAAGCAAGGATGGGGAGCAGTGGTCCCTCACGGTGGAGGACGATTCAAATTACGCCGTCTTAACCTATGGGGATGAAGCATACTATTTTGTCGGCGCCAAGGAGTACGCCTATGATTCCGATTGGAGCGCGGCTATGGCGCTTCGCTCCTTCTACGATAGGGTGGCTTGGTCTGGGTTATGTGGATGGATATGATGTAGATGTGAAACGGAGCATTTTTCGAAAGCCGAAATTGCAGGTGTTCTGTATTGTGATCGACGGCAATCTGGCGGCGAAGATAATCCCATCTGCGTTGGAAAATACGCCTTTTCGATATGTGATGTATCTGTAACAAAAAAGGAGCATTGATAGCATGAAATCAATGGGAGATCTATTGAAAAGAGCAATCGGGCAAAGTGAAAAACTACCCCCGAAATACTGGACAGAGGGCTGGAATAAGTTTAGTTTTTTGATGACACCAGAACAGGTAAAAGAAGTTTTTGAAGCCTACCATCTGATCATAATAAACTCGTCTGTTCCAATCGACTACGTTGAATCCGAATTGAGCGAGTACTTGTCTGCTTATTCTGAAACGTATAAGCAACTGTGTAGTGGTGAAAAAGTAACTACATGCAGTTTAGACCTATGGCGCGGCATTACATCGAATCTGGCAAGATGCCGATATGGTGAAATACGTTTGCGAGATGGGAAACAGTATAAAAGGGCTACATTTGACGAACCTGTTGTAGCAGTTGTTCCCAGCCGTCTGGGTCTCGGCAGGTATGATGACGGGAAACTGTTTTGCTCAACCGCTTATACCATGGTAACAGAGGATTTCATGGGCATTCAGTTCCACTATCCGAAAAAGGTACAGTATGAGAAAAATGGTGTTTGCGGACCGTGGTTTTCCACCAAAGATCTGAACTCGTATCAGGATTTCGAGAATTTAAAGACAACAATCCGGGGAATGACGCGTCCCTTAACCTTAAAGTCTGGGGACGAGCAACGGCGCTTGGACATTCGCATCACCGATGAAGCAAGGGAACAAATCAGGGGATGCTATCTTTTCAGAGAGTACGGTGTAACCGTAAAATAGTAATAATCGCGCAGCAAAGCGGACGGTTTGTACCGTCCGCTTTGCTCAGTCTGTCGAAAAAGTCCGGCTGGAGCTGGGCTTTTTCTGATAGATATGGTAG
>ERZ1106976.3023-NODE-3023-length-13985-cov-3.082556_pt1 | contig 13985 bp, 10 predicted proteins | sample MGYA00403687_ERZ1106976 | MGnify/ENA primary metagenome ERZ1106976 (study PRJEB35170, sample SAMEA104062446) | human gut metagenome | biome: human gut; feature: human-associated habitat; material: faeces | place: Denmark | collected 2013-02-22 ... | reverse complement strand
CTTCCGATCTGGGCGTGTGGTCGCTGGTTCGAATCCAGTCATCCCGACTAAAGCTGAGAGAAAAGGAGTTAAGTCTATGGCTTAACTCCTTTTTTTGCTCTCTATCACTTTCCTAAAACAATGAGGCAGTAGAAATTCCGACTCATTCGATATTCATGGGGGATAGCCTTAAATCATGACAATAGATTAAAATTGATATATTTCCGTTTGAATTTAGTGCGGTCATTCCAGCCTGTTTTAGCCATTATATCTGTTAATGGTTGCTTAGTGCCGACTTATCGGTGCATGCTCTGTGAGTTCAAAGTCTTTTGGGGCACGATTGTTTATCGGAGTAGGGAGGCCTAGCTGTTTGATAGAGTGCCATTGGCTGCTGAAGTGAATAACTAACGGCTTGTCGAATGAATAACTAGCGGCTATATATAGCCGCTAACTAACGGCTCGGGAAGTGAATAACTGATCACTTGGAAAGCCTTCTACGGCCTGCGAAATCAAGTATGCGTTAACCTAGAGGAGGATTCTTGGAAATTATATTATATATGTACACGTACATTAAAGAATATGATGTATATGAATAGGATTTAGTAATACATACCAATAATATCAAGGACTGATTTATCTAATAAAACGGCTAGTATAAACGATCGTTTTAATTCGTCATTTGCAAAGGTACGCGTTTCTTTGATACCTGCAACCCTTCTGTGTTATTTTTTTCATGCCTTATTCGCTTTCTTATCAATAGGATAGGCTATCCTTTACGAAACAAGCTCTTCCTTCCACAAACTCCCCTTTGTACCTCTCGAAAAACGCAAGATCTAAACGATCGTTTAGACTAGTCGTTTTCGTAAAGCCGAGATTGGCTAAAAGAGTTGATGGATATATAATTAACACTATTATTAATATTAAATTTTCGATTTATGAACAAAAGGATTTTTACATTGATGGCGGCTGCTATGCTTTTAGGAGCGCCGATGTCAAATTTGGCCTTTGCCGCTAATCCGGATGCTGTTGAGTACTCAACGATCGCATCAACCAAGAAGTTGGCAAATGGTGTGAAGTTCTATTTAAAGGCGACAGATGGTTTTGCGGATGTAGAAGAGACGGAAATCGATGGTACGAAGTATCAGACAAAAACTACTAGTAATGTAGCTGATGTTAATGATGCCGCTTTATTCGAGATCCGTAATTTTTCAAAAACAGCAGCCGGTATTACTTTTGAGTTGTGGGTGAACGGTAAGAAATTTGCTTATGATCAATCGGGAAAGGCTAAGACTTTGTTTACTGCGGATCAGGAAACGATTGCTTTCTCAAACATTACTGTAGCTAGTGTTGGATCTACAGGAACAGCCGTATTCTCTAATTATAAGGCTTATACAAAATCTGAGACTTATAATGCGGACGATTTGAACGCAAACCTTTCCGGCAAGGGATTCTCATTCCAGTTCCCGAACGCTGTTTCTGCACCGGAGAAGAACCCGTTCGCTAACCAGATGGTAGCTGTTGACGCTTCTGATGTCAATGCTGTTTGGTCTGCTGCTCCGGCTTCTGGTGTATATTTCGCTGTGGCTAATGACGCTGGAATGAAGTTACTTGACGGTGTAACGGCGGATGAGTTGAAAGCCGCTACATTCGTTGTATTGAACCCGAATAGCAATTTCGGTATCACTAGCTTAATTGCGGATAACGGTGAGGGCTATGATTTCACTACGATTAAAGGAGAGGATCTTAAGGCGGCTAATTTAAAGAAGGAGGGAGAGATTGCCTATAATAACGCTGTTTATACAGTAGAGGAGAAAGACCAACTAGGTGCTTTGGGACAATATACGATCTCAATGTCCAATGTTAGGGTTAAAGGAGATGATAATAAGAATATCGCAACTGTTAATGTGGGAGCTTACTCATTGACAGGCGGTGGTTTGAAAACTTATATCACAACGAAGTCAAATACGACAAACTTATCTTTGGCTCAGACAACAGGTAATACTTGGGTGAAAGCATCTGACTTGTTGAAGGCTGATGACGCTGCTATCTATAATATTTATTTTATGGGTACGCAACCTGAAACTCCGGCTGAGGCTGACGCTTCTTATTATGGTAAGTACTTGGTAGCTACATATGCTACTACAACTGTTCCTTCCGCTTTTGGTCAGGCTGCTTTGGCTCCTGCGAAAGTTGATTTGAAATCAGCTACGGCTCAGTGGTATATTTCCAGTGTCGCAGAGCAAGGAAGTGTTACATTTGCTAACTTGGAGACTACAGAGACTTTCTCTTGCAAATTGTATAAGACAGACAAGGCAGGTATCTATGAAACTAGAGGGATCTCTCAAGATGGTACAGAATTTGTTAAGCTGACTCCTTCTACAGGTATCAACGCATTCTTGACATTGGCAGACTCTCAAATGAAGCAAGGTGCAGAGTTGATCTTCAACGGAACAGGTAATGTAACGGTTGAGAAGGTTTATATGTCATTGGTGGATGAGAATAGACCTGTTACTTCTGACATTACAGATGATAAGTTCATTCCTAGCAACGATCCAGACGCTAGCTTCGTTTGGAAGTTCGAGAAGGCTTCTTCTGTTAAGAATAAGATCGAGTACGCTTACTTCAGCGACAATGAGCAAAAGTCAAAGGAAATCGATACTTTGGCTATCCAATCTTACTATTTGGTTTATGAGAAGAATGGTGTGAAGTATGGCTTGAAGAAGGCTACAGACTATAGCTTGGTTAAGTTGAATGATGGTGATGTAAAAGCTGATGTCTGGTCTCAATTCGCATTCAAGAAGAACGCTGATGGTCACTATGCGATGATCGAAGTAGTGAAGGCCGGTGCTGAGTATGCTTATACAGATGTTGTGAAAGCCGGAATCGAAGGCTTGTATGTTGATACATCCACTTCTGATTTTGCCACTGCGAAGATTGGCGATGATTCACCATATTCTCATATCACGGTAAGCTTCTTCAACTTAGGCGAGAGCTTAGAGGCAACTCCGAGACACGCTACTTTGGATAGCGAGGAAGGCGCAATCTCTATGAAGTTGAATAAAGGTATGTTGGAAGGTATTATCGCTGCTGAGGGCTTGACATTCTGGTTGGATACAGCTGATAGCAAGGCAGATATGCCTACATTCTATATCTCTAAGGGTATCGCTACGGAAGAGGCTCCTGAGACGAAGGCCGCAGAACCTGCCGCTTTGAGAAACTTCTTGTATTTCGCTAAAGATTCTTCTTATTATTGGAATGAGGATAAAGCTAATTACGTAACAGATAGAAACTACTATTTGGTTGGAACAAACGATGATGTGAAAGCTATCTTCCGTCCAGCAGCTTTGGTTGGCTTGGATACTATCAAGACTTCTATAAATAACAATACGGTACTTGTTTCTAAGGAAGCTAAGGAAGATGTTTGTCTTGCTGGCGTGGAGAACTTCAAGTTCTATATCACGAAGGCTGGTAATGGATACAGAGTGGTTCCGTCTGCCGATCAAACGAAATTCTTATACAACTTGAACGGTAAGTTAGGTTTCACTTCTGATGAAGCTTCCGCTTTAGTCGTAACGGTTGGCGCAGGCGATCCAACGTCCAACGACTCTATCGAAGCTGAGTCCTCTATCTCCGTAATCTCCGGTAACGGTACAATAACTGTACAAGGTGCTGCTGGTAAGAAGGTGATCATATCTAATATCTTAGGTAAGGTAGTGGCAGAGACTGTTCTTACTTCCGACAATGCGACAATCTCGGTTCCGGCTGGTATCGTAGCTGTGGCTGTTGATGGCGAAGAGGCTGTTAAGGCAGTTGTAAAGTAAGATATTAATGACGATAATCAAAAATCATTCCTGGGCGGGCTTGGCCCAAGTATCCCGTGAGGGCGAACAAGCGGGAATGGATTAATATTAATACTAAAGTAATAAATTAAAGTTCATCCGTAAGTACTTCCGTGAGGATGGAAGCGGATAAAAAAACAAGTCCTTGGCAATGTGTTCGCATGCCAAGGACTTTGTGTTTATACTTGCCTTCGTCAGACCTAATGAGTGTATGAGTTGTTTAATTCTGCGTAAGCAACTTCGTCAGCCTCTTGACCCCTTCCGAGGCTCCGGCCTGTATATGCTCGATGTCGTCGCGATAAGTACGTACATCTTTCGGGTCGATCAAGTAGATCGGTTGGCCCCGGCGCACGTAGTTTAGCAATCCGGCAGCAGGGTAGACGTTTAAGGAGGTACCGATAATCACGAAGATATCACAATCTTCCACCAGCTTGATGGAAGGCTCTATCATGGGTACCGCCTCTCCAAACCATACGACGAAAGGACGTAGCTGATTTCCGTGAAGGTCCTTGTCACCCAGATGAATATCCGGGTTCTCCGGTGATAGATCGTAGGTCGTGTCCATATCCCTTACGGAGCATGCCTTCATCAACTCTCCATGCAGATGGATCACGTGGCTGCTACCCGCACGTTCATGTAAGTTATCGATATTCTGGGTAATGATCCGTACGTCGAAATCTTTCTCCAAGGCGGCTAGGCCGAGGTGACCGGCGTTAGGTTTCGTATTCAATAACTCTCTTCTGCGCTGGTTGTAGAAGTCGAGAACCAATTTAGGGTTGGCGGCGAAGCCTTCCGGCGTGGCGACATCTTCCACCCGGTATTTCTCCCATAACCCGTCCGAGTCACGGAAAGTGGAGATGCCGCTTTCCGCACTCATTCCCGCTCCGGTAAGTATGACTAACTTTTTCATCTGTTACTTGTTTAAAATGTATAGATGTATATATTAATAGTTACGAAGTTACGACTTTATTTCGTAAAAAGCTTTGAATGAAATAAAAAGTTCTTACAAAATGCTGTTATACGATTAAAAGCATTACTTTTGTGGCTTATAATTAGTTGAACAAGAAAAAGAATGGATAAAGTAAGTTATGCGCTTGGCTTAAGTATCGGAAATAATTTCCAGAACTCAGGCATCAAGGATCTTCAAGTGGAAGATTTTGTACAGGGATTGAATGACGTCTTAACAGAGGCAAAACCTGCTCTTAGTTATGATGAGGCAAAACAAGTGATCAATGATTACTTCATGAAGCTTCAACAAGAGAAACTGGAGATCAATAAGAAAGCCGGTGAGGAGTTCCTTACTATCAATAAGCATAAGGCTGGTGTGGTAGAGTTGCCTAGCGGTTTGCAATACGAGGTGCTGAAGAATGGTACAGGCGCTAAACCTACGGCGAACGATAAAGTAAAATGCCACTATCACGGTACGTTAATCAACGGTCAGGTGTTTGATAGCTCCGTACAGAGAGGCGAGCCCGCCGTATTCGGTGTTTCACAGGTAATCCCGGGATGGGTAGAGGCTTTGCAGTTGATGCCGGTCGGTTCTAAATGGAGATTGTTTATCCCGTCTAACCTTGCTTATGGCGAGCGTGGGGCAGGTGAGGCTATCGAGCCGAATAGTACGTTGATCTTCGACGTTGAGTTATTAGATATCGAAAAATAATATATAAGAGTTAAAGAAAAATGAAAAAGTTAAGTGTATTAGTCGCTACAGTGATTGTAGCAATGGGCGCATCTTTCACCTCTTGCGGTGATTCTCACAAAAGCGCGAGCTTGAAGACTTCTATCGATAGCGCAAGCTACGCTATTGGTATCAGCACAGGTGCCGGTTATAAGGAAAACTTAAAGACTTTGCCGGGTGGCGAGGCTAACGTAGATGATTTGATCGCTGGTTTTATCCAAGCTATCAAAGGGGATTCTTCCGCGATGAAGATGAATCCGCAACAGGCTCAACAATATTTGCAGACTTACTTCGTAGAGGCTCAGGCTCGCGAGGCTAAGAAGACAAAAGAAGAGGGCGATAAGTTCTTGGCGGAGAATAAGACAAAAGAAGGCGTTATCACGACTGAGAGCGGCTTGCAATATAAGGTAGAGAAAGAAGGTACAGGCGCGAAGCCGACCGCTACCGATAAGGTAAAAGTTCATTATACCGGAACTCTATTGGACGGTACTAAGTTTGATAGCTCCGTGGATCGTGGCGAGCCGGCTGAGTTCGGTGTTGGCCAAGTAATCAAGGGCTGGACTGAGGGCTTGCAGATCATGCCGGTCGGTTCTAAATATATCTTCTGGATCCCGGCTGAGTTGGCTTATGGCGAACGTGGCGCAGGACAAGATATCAAACCGAACAGCGTATTGAAGTTCGAGGTTGAGTTGCTTGACATCGTAAAAGAATAAGTAGCGAAGAAATAGAAACGGAACGTTTGTAAGATAATAGGCGGGCAAATTATGCTAAAAAGCATTTTTTGCCCGCTTTTATTATTTATTGATTACTTTTTTCTTTCAGAATGATATATGATTCAAATTTATTATATACTTTTGATACATTAAATCTGAATGCATATAATAAAGCGAATTTAAAATGGAGAAGATAGACAAACTGGACCGGCAGATATTGAACATTATTTCAAAGAATGCTAGGATTCCTTTTAAAGATGTTGCCGAGGAGTGCGGTGTATCTCGTGCAGCTATTCATCAACGGGTTCAACGCATGATTGATATGAATGTGATCGTTGGCTCAGGGTATCACATCAATCCTAAAATATTGGGGTATAATACATGTACCTATATCGGCGTGAAATTGGAGCGTGGATCTATGTACAAGGATGTTGTCCCGGAATTCGAGAAAATACCCGAAGTGGTAGAATGCCATTTCACTACGGGTCCGTATACGATGCTGATCAAGCTGTATGCCCGTGATAACGAGCACTTGATGGAGCTTTTGAACTCCAAGATTCAAGAGATACCGGGTGTTACGGCTACAGAGACCTTGATTTCTTTACGCCAAAGTGTTAAACGTGAGATCCCTATTTGTAATATCAATGAATAAGACGAAGAATTATACATGAGCCCGGCCTATTCCAGTGCCGGGCTTTTTTGTTTATTCGGCGGTATCATCTATCTTTGTAATTCGTAATTGTGTGAGGTTCTATGAGTAAATATATAGGAATATTCGTTTTCGTATTCAGTTTGTTTTCTTTGGGAGTACATGCCGGGGAAAGTTTTCGTTTTCGGGTGTATTTGAAAGATAAAGGGGATTCCGGTTATACGCTGGATAACCCGGAGGAATATCTTTCCAAGGAGTCTGTCGAGCGACGGAACCGGCAAGGTATATCGGTGTCGGAATCGGATTTGCCGATCGCTCAAGCTTATCTGGATACCTTGTCCGCCAATGGAGGAAAACCGGTGCTGGAGAGTAAATGGTTCTCTACGGTCGTGGTGTCCAGTCCGGATAGCTTGGTCGCTGAGCGTCTCTCGCGCCTCCCGATCGTGGATTCCGTGAAATGGGTCTGGAAAGGTGACGAGGAAATCGATATTCCTAGGGAGGAGAAAGATACGACACGGTTTATGCCAATAGATAAACCTGAGAAATCGCCTTACGGTTATGCCGAGGAGCAGATCAAGATGCTGAACGGTATCAAATTGCATGAGGCAGGCTTTAAGGGTGAGGGTATGCGTGTGGCCGTGGTCGATGCCGGTTTCATGAACGTGGATCGGATCAGCGTATTTGATTCCTTGCGGTTATTAGGAACGCATAACGTGGTTTTCCCCGGTCGAAGTGTTTTCATCGGGGATGATCATGGGACGAAGGTCTTATCTTGCTTGGCCGCTGATGCGCCGGGCTTGATGGTCGGTACGGCTCCCCAAGCCGAATATTGGCTGATAAAGAGCGAGGATAGCCGTTCGGAGTTTCCCATCGAGGAGGATTATTGGACGGCAGCTATGGAATTTGCCGATAGCGTGGGAGTGGATGTGGTCTCTTCTTCGTTGGGGTATTTCTCTTTTGATGTAGAGGCCCTGAACTATCATCAAGATCAATTGGACGGGAGGACTTCCTTGATCAGTCGTGCCGCTAAGATGGCTTCATCAAAAGGGATCTTGTTGTTTAGTAGCGCCGGCAACGAGGGGGGCGGTAGCTGGGGAAAGATAACCTTTCCAGCGGATGCCCCGGATATATTGACAGTGGGCGCTATCACGGATCGTAAGAAGAAAAGTAATTTCAGTTCTGTCGGCTTTACGGCGGATTACCGGGTGAAGCCGGATGTGGTTGCCTTGGGTACGGGCTGTTGCGTGATAGATCCTACGGGGAATATCCGTTACGCGAACGGTACCTCTTTCGCTACGCCGATCTTAGCGGGGTTGGGTGTTTGTCTATGGCAAGCGTTTCCCAGTCTGACGAATAAGGATATAATCTCTCTTTTGCAGCGTTTCGGCAGTAAGTTTGAGCAACCGGACGCTGAGTTGGGATATGGCATCCCGGATGTGTACAAAGCTTATAAACAGGAGCGTAAATATGCGGCCGAATCTAAATAACTTATCGGGTGAGAAAGAGGCTCTATCTTTGTTAGAGCTGAATACCCGCATACGGGGTGCGTTGTCGAGGGCTTTCCCGGAGACTTGCTGGGTGCGTGCGGAGATGAGCGATGTGCGGGTGAATACTTCTTCCGGACATTGTTATCTGGAGTTTGTGGAGAAGAATGCGCAGACCGGGCAATTGGTGGCCAAGGTACGAGGGTCTATCTGGGCGAAGACATTTCGTATGTTGAAACCTTATTTCGAGATGGAGACCGGTCAGATGTTCGCTTCCGGCTTGAAAGTGTTGGTGAAGGTGTCTGTTGAGTTCCACGAGTTGTATGGATTGAGTCTTACGGTGCTTGATATAGATCCGGCTTATACGTTAGGTGATATGGTGCGTAAGCGTATGGAGATTATCCGCCAATTGCAGGAGGAAGGGGTCTTTACGCTGAATAAGGAATTGCCTTTTCCGCTACTTCCTAGGAGAATCGCTATCATTACTTCTCCGACGGCTGCCGGCTACGAGGATTTTATGAATCAGTTGACACGGAATAAAGGAGGTTATCCGTTCTATACCAAATTATTCCCCGCCTTGATGCAAGGAGAACGGACGGAGGCTTCTGTAATAGCGGCTTTAGACCGGATTTATCAACATCAAGATCTTTTTGATGTGGTCGTGATTATCCGTGGGGGTGGGGCTACCTCGGACTTGAATAGCTTCGATTCTTATCTGTTGGCGGCGAATTGCGCTCAATTCCCTTTACCGATTATCACGGGTATCGGGCACGAACGGGATGATACGGTTGTAGATTTGGTAGCGCATACCCGGATGAAGACACCGACCGCTGTCGCCGAGTTCCTTATTTCCCGAATGGATAGCGTTGGTGAGGAGTTGGAGAGTTTGCGTCAAGACGTGAGTTTATTGGCTATGGATATTCTATCCCGCCAGAAAAACTATTTGCAATTGGTCGCTACCCGTTTCCCCTCTATCGTGACAAGCCGGATCGAGCGGAATCGTTCGGGACTGCAAACAATCGCGAGTGGTTTACCTGCGATGGCATCGGGCTTGTTATCACGCCGCCAGTCGGTGCTTGAGAATACGGAACTTCGCTTGCGAAACGGTATTACCTCTAAACTCTCCGAGGATGTGCGTTTTATCCAGCTTACGGAACAGTTTATCAAGATGGCTTCTCCTGATTATATCTTAAAGCGAGGCTATAGCTTAGCCTTGAAAGATGGCAAGATTATCAAACATGCCTCTGATTTGCGAGCCGGCGAAGAACTGACGACTCGCTTCATCGATGGTGAAATAAAAAGTATTATCAAACCATAGAGGGTGGTTTTATAACCGTCCGATAAATACATAATTAATATGGCGAAAAAAGAAGAAACATATAACGAGGCGATCGAGAAACTTCGTAAGATCGTGGCTGAGATCGAGAATGGAGACTTAGATGTCGATATCCTGTCCGAGAAGGTAAAAGAAGCTACCCGTCTGATCAAGCTCTGCAAGGAGAAGCTGTATAAAGTGGATGAGGAAGTTAAAAAAGTTTTGGAGGAATTGGATTGATGGATAAGTACGTCTTGATCGTTGCCGGGGGTAAAGGGCTTCGTATGGGTGGAGATCTGCCGAAGCAGTTTATTCCTATGCGGGGGAAACCTCTTTTGATGCATACCTTAGAGGCTTTTCATCGTTGGGATGCTTCCGCACGTATAATCCTTGTGCTTCCGGAGGATCATCAGCCGTATTGGAATATGCTTTGCAAGGAAATCGGCTGCAAGGTCCCGCATGCGATCGTGAAAGGGGGAGATACTCGCTTCTTCTCGGTTAAGAATGGGTTGGATTGGCTTTTGGCGGAGAGGCGTCGGAAGGGGGAGGAGGATAGCGGTCTGAGTTTGGTCGCTGTGCACGATGGCGTTCGTCCTTTCGTCTCTCCGGAGGTTGTTGAGGCCTGCTTTGATAAAGCGGCTGTCACGGGAGCCGTTATCCCGGTTGTTCCGATGATTGATTCCCTGCGTGAGACAGATGAAAAAGGGAGCCATCCGGTGGACCGTTCCCGCTATATGGCTGTACAAACCCCGCAAGTCTTCCTTCTGGAATTATTGACAAAAGCCTATGAGCAACCTTATTCGTCTTTATTTACGGACGACGCTTCCGTGGTGGAGGCGATGGGGCATGCGATTGATACGGTTCCCGGTGATCGTGAGAATATCAAGATTACCACGCCCTTTGATTTGTTAATAGCGGAAGCGATGTTTGCCCGGTAAACCCTAAAAACTCATAGATGTTATGCTGGACCTTGATAAACGATCGATTACGTATTTGCCGGGAGTAGGACCCAAGAAGGCGGATATCCTGCAAAAGGAAGCGGGGATATCGTCGTATGAGGACTTGCTCTTTTATTTTCCTTATAAATATATAGATCGCAGCCGGTTTTATAAAGTAGCTGAGATCAGCGGGAATATGCCTTATATCCAGTTGAAAGGCCAGATTCTCTATTTCGATACGCTAGGCGAGGGGCGGAGTAAACGGCTGGTTGGTAAGTTCTCGGATGGTACGGGCACGATCGATTTGGTCTGGTTCAAGGGCTTGAATTATGTGACGGATAAGTATCGTCCCAATACTGAGTATATAGTTTTCGGAAAGCCTACGGAGTTCGGGCATACCTATAACATACCGCATCCGGATATCGACTCAATGGAGCAAGCTGATCAAGTGGCGAATGGCTTGACTCCTTTCTATAATACCTCGGAGAAAATGAAGAAATCTTTCTTGAATTCCCGGGCGATCCAGAACCTGCAATATACGTTGTTAAGCTGGCTGAACTGGGAACTTCCGGAGACGCTTTCCCCCGACGTATTGAAACGGATCCATATGATGTCTATGACAGAGGCAATGCGGAATATCCATTTCCCGGAATCTGCCGCTAAGTTGCGTGATGCCCAGTTACGTTTGAAGTTTGACGAGCTTTTCTTCATACAATTAAATATATTACGTACTGCTAGTGTTCGGAAACTGAAGCTAAAAGGGATCATATTCCCGACGGTCGGCCATTATTTCAATACGTTCTATAAAGAGTATCTTCCTTTTGAGTTGACGAACGCCCAGAAGCGGGTAGTCCGTGAGATCCGGATCGATATGGGTAGCGGGCGGCAAATGAATCGCCTGCTGCAAGGTGATGTGGGGAGTGGCAAGACTTTGGTAGGCTTATTGTCTATGCTATTGGCGATAGATAATCATTGCCAAGCTTGTATGATGGCTCCTACCGAGATCTTGGCGACCCAGCATTATGCGACGATCATGGGATTCCTGAAAGATATGGACGTGAAGGTCGCTCTTTTGACTGGATCTACCAAGAAGAAGGAGCGGGATAAGATATTACCGGCTATTGCCAGCGGTGAGATCCAGATCGTGATCGGGACGCATGCGTTGATTGAGGAGACGGTGGTTTTCTCTTCGTTGGGATTAGCGATTATCGATGAGCAGCACCGTTTTGGTGTGGAGCAACGCTCACGCCTTTGGATGAAGAACGCTATCGTGCCGCATGTGCTGGTGATGACGGCTACCCCGATTCCCCGTACTTTGGCGATGACTTTGTATGGGGATCTGGATGTATCGGTGATCGATGAGTTACCTCCGGGACGTAAACCGATACAAACGCTTCATCGCTATGATAATAAAAAGGCGCAATTGTATGAGTTCCTTCGGAAAGAGATACAAAAGGGGCGTCAGGTTTATGTGGTATATCCGTTGATTGAAGGAAATGAGAAACTGGATTATAAAGACTTGGAGGCCGGTTTTGAGACGTTCAAGGAGGTTTTCCCTGAATATAAGGTATGTATGGTACATGGCCGTATGAAAGCGGCGGATAAGGATACCGAGATGCAGAAGTTTATCTCCGGCGAGGCGCAAATCTTGATGGCTACTACGGTTATAGAGGTTGGCGTGAACGTGCCGAACGCATCCGTCATGGTGATCGAGAGTGCTGAACGTTTCGGCCTCTCTCAACTTCATCAGCTTCGTGGCCGGGTAGGACGTGGTGCTGAACAATCTTATTGTATCTTGGTCTCATCCTATAAACTAAGTAATGATACTCGTAAGCGATTGGAGATTATGGTGAACAGTACGAATGGCTTTGAGATCGCTGAGGCGGATCTCCGTCTCCGGGGACATGGAGATTTGGAAGGTACCCGACAAAGTGGCGAGGGGATAGACCTTAAAATAGCGGACTTGGCGGCCGATGGACAAATACTTCAGTATGCGCGGGATATCGCTCAAGGAGTTCTTGACGAAGACCCCGAATTATTGTCCGAACAGCACCGGATATTGAGCGAAAGGCTCAAAACTCTGTTCACAAGGAAGATAAATTGGGGAATGATTAGCTAATATGTTGTGAAACATATTGTTCTGTAAGTCTTTGATATTTAGCTTGTTTATTCGCTTGTTTTGCTTTTATTCAAAGTCATTGCAGAAATTTTTCGTTAATCAATTTTGTCGGCTTATTCAAATTTCCGAACTTTGACAAGTTGACAATCAGGCAGAGATGTCGGGTATTGCCGTTTTATCCTGAATTATAAGAATGAAAGTTATCAAAAAATGAGTATAAGGACATTTCTATTCATTTGTTGTGCCGCTGTGATGGTATCGACTGCTAATGCGGAGAACCCGGTGAAACCGGAAACTCCGGAGACTCCCAATCATCCAACCCACAAACTTATGGACAAGCGTGTATCTGAGTTAATGGCTGACCGTGTTGGCTTTAAGAAAGATATGGCTTTGAAGGAGCTTGCGGAGATTAATGAAAAAGCGGAGTTGGAGGCGAGAGAGAACTTGATGTTCCCTGCCGATGAATTATATGGCGAATGGACAAATGAATGGGTGAATCCTTTCCGGGGTAAAAAGGTAGATATGCCGGATTCTTGCGTAATCGATTGTTCTACTTTTGTCTTGCCTATGGACTCTATGACAAGGGTCACTTCAAAGTATGGTCCTCGCCGTAGACGGATGCATAAGGGGATAGACTTGAAAGTGCAAATTGGAGATACGATCCGTGCGGCGTTTGACGGCAAGGTGCGTATCAAGAATTTCGAGCGTAGGGGATATGGCTATTATCTTGTGATTCGCCATCCGAATGGTTTAGAGACTGTATATGGTCATTTATCTAAATTCTTAGTAGGTGTGAACGATATCGTACGGGCTGGAGATCCGATCGCTTTAGGGGGAAATACAGGACGCTCTACGGGATCTCATTTGCATTTTGAGACTCGTTTTCTTGGACAGGCTATTAACCCGGCTGATATTATTGACTTCGAGAACTCAATACCTCATCAGGATCAATATGTGTTTCGTAACGTCAAGATTAACGGACGTAAGAGCAATATCTATACATCTTCCAATAGTCAGATGGTGTACCATCGTGTAAAATCCGGTGATACCTTAGGTAAAATCGCACGTATATATGGTACGACAGTGAATGAGCTTTGTCGTTTAAATGGATTGAAATCTACTTCTATGTTACGTATCGGCCAGTCCATTCGTTGTAGTGCCGGTGTGGAAACCGCGGCTAAAGCGACTCCAAAAGCTCAAACTCAAAAGAAATCGACTGCTTCCGTATCTTCTAAGAAAATCACGGTACAGGCAAGTTCTTCCGCTACCGC
>ERZ1106976.3004-NODE-3004-length-14078-cov-38.899522_pt1 | contig 14078 bp, 14 predicted proteins | sample MGYA00403687_ERZ1106976 | MGnify/ENA primary metagenome ERZ1106976 (study PRJEB35170, sample SAMEA104062446) | human gut metagenome | biome: human gut; feature: human-associated habitat; material: faeces | place: Denmark | collected 2013-02-22 ... | reverse complement strand
GCAGTTCCCGGCATTGAAATGTTCATATTTGAACGATAGAATAAAAATGTAAAGGAGTGAACGCCATGCTCTACGCATGTAATACCTGTGAGCAAACCTTTTGGGGCTTTGACCGCTTCATGCCGCAGCAGTGCCCGGAATGCGGGTGTATGACGGTGCGCAAAGCAACCGAGGAAGAACAGATCGCCTATGAATTAGAGCAAGCCCTATCCTGGCAGGCTGCGCACAGCAGAATCGAAGCATAAACCTGAGAACGGAAACCCGTTCTCAGGTTTTTTGATCATTCACCGCCCCATTCCAGAACAAAGACAATGGAGAGAACTTCCTGCTCAGTGACTGCTTTGGATACGGCGCTGACAACGGCATCGTAGGAGAGTGGCAACCGGCTGTTCTCCGCAATTTCCCACGGGGAAGTCAGGGAGAATATCTCTGTATCACCAGTTTTGTTGGTCTGCGCATCATTGATCTTGAAACCGAGGAGCTTCGCGTCAACCTTTTCATGCGCCATGTCAGTCGTGTAGGGAACGAGCTGCCAGCCATTCTTCGTGCTGATGCTAACCGAAGATACAACAACTGTGCCGGTAGAAGCATTGATGATCTCCGCGCTGCCCGTGTGTACCTCGCCGCTTTCATCGACAACGAGGGGCAATGTGACCGGCACGGTCACGGAAAACACTTCGGTGATCTCCCAGTGGGCGTAATACGTTTTATCTGCGGTTTCCGTGAAAACGTCATTTCCCGTTACCTGCGTACCGCCGGTTGCTTCGGTGAACCAACCAAGGAACTCCGCATTTTTGCGTTCCGGGTCCTTGGGCAGCAGCAGCTTTTCACCGTAAGTCTGCTCGGTCGTTTCACTCTGACCGGTGCCAAGATCCCATGTCACGACGTATTTGTTTGCTTCAAACTGCGCATAAAACGTTGTGCTGGCCGTGATCGAAGTGACGGTGTTGTAGAGCTTACCGCCTGTTTTGGCCGTGTACCAGCCCTTAAAGCTGTTCCCCTTTTTGACAGGGAGCGATGCGGGGATCGTCGGCTTGCTGTTCGGCTGGACAGTTTCATTGTACGTTGCTTTACCGTCGATCAAACCGCCGTTGCTGCCCGCGTCCCAAGTGACGGTCAGGCTGACCGTCGCGCCGCAGTCATCACATTTGCCGTCGCCGTTGGAATCCATATGGTCGGCGTATTCTTCACTGGAAGCCTTACAAACCGAGCAGGTTTTTGTGCGCTTATGCTGCGTATCGTCCGCTCTGATCCACGAACCATAAGAATAGCTGTGGTCGGCATAGTCATAAGTGGACGCACCGCAGCCGGAGCAAGTCTTGCTTCTGCGGTGCTGGGTGTCGCTGTATTTGCTCCACGAACCGGTAGAATAGCTATGATTACCGTAATCCGTAGTGCTATATCCACAGGTACGGCAGGATGCCGTTCGGCTATGCTGGCTGTCCGAATAATTACTCCAGGAACCATAGCTCATGCTGTGGCTGGCGTATTCGTAATCCGAATCGCCGCAGTTCCGGCAATAGGCTTCGCGCCGGTGCTGCGATGTAGAATACTGATCCCAGCTTCCATAGGAATAGCTGTGACCGGTTGCGTAGATGGTTTCGCGCTTGCTCTGACCGCAATCGCAGCTATATTCCCGGTAGCCGTTTCGCGTGCAAGTGGCATCATTTTCATAGTCCAAAACCCATGTATGGCTTCCGCAGTCTGGGCAAGTCCACGAACCATACGAGCCGGAACCGTGGTCTTTATACACATAAGTCCCCAGATTTTGAACATAATGGCAGAGATAACATTCATAATACTGCTGATGTCCTCTGGAAGTGTGCGACTGAGAAACGTATGTTCCCTGCAAAGAGTTCTTTTTGCAGGATGGGCAGGTGCCGACAATACCAGTGGATGCACGGGATGCCACCTTCGCGGGCGCTTTCTTAGCTCCGGATTCTGTTTCCGTTGGCGCTGCACCATCTGCGTTGGAGTACACGCCGTACAAATCGTAAAAATATCGGTCGCTGCGGTTGGAAGCCGCCCAATCATAGGTATAGAACGGCACCGTTGCTTCCGGGTAGCCGATGATGTAGGCGATATAGAGCGTGTCGCCGGAATCGGCTTCGCGCCAGAACGCATCCTCGCCGATGCTGTTCAAAACCGTTTCGCCGTAGTACATGGTCAGTGTAGAGAGTTTCGGGCAGTTGTAAAAGGCGTGCTTGCCAATGGTCGGCGCGAGCGGCAGCTCGGCGGTGGTCAGGTTGACGCAGCCCTCGAACCAGTATGCCAGATCTGGGATGGTCAGCGTTTCCACGTCCTCAAACCAGACCTCGGTGATCTGGTCGCGGACAGCTGCCCACGGCTGATCGTCCGCACTGGTAAAGACCGGCGCTTCGCCGCTGCCGGAGATGGTAAGCCAGCCTTTGGAATCCAGCGACCATTTGATACTGCTGCCCGGAATTGTGCCACTGGTTGCAGCTTCGGCAGACTGCACGGTGATTTCTTCTTCCGGCGCGCTTTCGTAGACTGTGTGTTCATCCGCTTCCGCTGCAAATGCAGCAACGGACAGGGAAAACACCATGCAAAGAGCCAGCACAAATGCGGTGAATTTCTTAAAATTCTTCATTATGCAGCCTCCTTTTCGTTCACGGCGGCGATGGTGAACACAATCGTCGCGGCGTTGATGTTCGTGACAGCTTCACTTGCGGAAACCTTTGCCTTGTAGCGGATGGCGAGATTTTTCTCGGCGGCAATCGCCGGAAACGCGCCGTCCACAAGCGTCAGACTGCCTGCGCCTTTCGTGCTACAACCATTGATGCTAAGTGCGATGCTGTTCTTGCTTGCCGTAAAATCGTCAAAATTGCCGATTTCAAACGTGCCCGCCTGAACATCTACCTTGGTCACACGAATTGCGCCGGTCTTGCCGGTGTTGGTGATTGCGGCATTGTTGGCGCAGACCACATAGCCGTCAACGAGAGAAACCGGCAGCGCAGCGGGAACTGTACACGAAATTGGCGCGACGGTGTTGACCACGGTGAGCGTCACCGGCACGCGGGCCTCGGTCGTTTCCGCTGCTGACGCAGGCACGGGAAGCGCGAAAATGAGCGCCAGCGCCAGAAGCAGCGCCGCCGCTTTCTGATAGGTTTTCATCACATTACTGCACCTCCTTCGGCCAAAGATACGCCGTGTGCAACGTCAGCTCTGTGTTCAGCGTGCCGATCTGCTTACCGTCACGGAATGCTGTGATCGTGACCGTGCAATCCACGTTGCCAAACTCCGGCGCTTCGAGAAGTGTAAGTGTAGAAATGCTCTTGCTCGCAGCCAATTCAAATGCGTCGGCAATCAGCGCATTGTCTTTATTTCTGCGAATTTCTACCTTGTAGGTATCGCCCTTGCTGTTGTTTCTGAACTCGGCTTTCACGCTGCTTTCCCCGACAAGCGCGTAAAGATGAGCAGGAGCAGTAATATCAATCTGATTGTCTGCGACAATCGCGTTGAGCTGCTTTTGGGCTTCGCGCAATCCGGAAACGTCGTAAAAAATGACTTCCGTTTCCTTGTGCTGCTTCGCGCGTTCCGTGATTCTGACCTTGATCGTGTCAATGACCGCAAGCGTGGAATCCCGGTCATAGATGACTTTCACAGCATCATCCACTCTCGCCACAACCACTTCCGGCATTTGTGTTCCGTTGTTGCAGTACACAGCTTTTGTGCCGCCGCCCCAGACGAGCAGCCTACCGGTCACGGTCACATTGTCGAGCGTGATTTTACCGTCAGCCGCGCCGCAGCCAATGATGAGGTCGCCGTCCACGGTCATATCCTTGAGTGTCACTTCGTCGGTGCGGATCAGGACGCTGCCTTTGATATCCTTGTCGTAGGTTCCCTTGGACACAATGTAAGTGCCGATGATGTTGTAAAAGATCTGCGCAAACTCGGCACGGGTGATATTGTCCTGCGGGGCAAGGATTTTTCCTCTGCCGTGAATGTAATCCGCGCCGACCATAGCCCGGACGTAGGGCAGCGCCCAGTTGGAAATCTCGCTTCGGTCAGAGAACGCGGACAGATCTGTTTTGGAATACGAATCGTAATCCAGTTCCAGCGCTCTTGCCACCACCGCCATAGCCTCTTGTCTGGTGATGGGCGCATCCGGGGCCATTGCCGTGTTCGATCTGCCGTTGTATGTTCCCATTTGCACCGCCATGGCCACATCTTCGAAATACCATTTGTCTTTGGAAACGTCTTTGTACTTGGAAATGTCGGCTTTGACATAGCACCCGAACGAGCGGTTAATGATTGCTGCCATCTCCGCACGGGTCATGTCTCCATTGGGGTCGATGACGGTTGCGCTCTTGCCGTAAAGCAGACCGTTATCCACGGCTGCGGACACGGCTTCGGCATACCATGCGGTACGGTCATAGTCCTTGAAATCTGTTGCTTTGCGGGTAGTCGTTCCTGCCGCCGACGCGCTGACTGCCAGCAATAAGCACGATACTGCCGCAAGGAACAATGCGAGGATTCTTTTTCGTTTCATTTTGAAGTCCTCCTTGTAGAATCAGGTAAGGGGAACGCTTTGGGCGTTCCCCTTGGATGAATTGCGATCAGACCGCATCCCAAGCGATAATGAACAGGACGCTTGCGATTGCGGTGTTCGTGACCGCCTCGGAAACCGGCGTCACGATGGCGTCATAGCTAATCCCGATGGAGTTTGCGGAGGTGTCGCCCACGCCGGACATGAAGCAGCCCTCCACGGCGCTGTCCAGAAGCGTCTGCTTGCTGACGTTCTTGTTGTCGGTCAGCTTCTTTTCGCCGTTGCCGAGCGAAATCTGGAAACCGAACTTGTTGGAGTTGACCTTTTCGTGCGCGAGGGTGGATTTATCGCCAAACGCCGCAAGACTCCAACCCTGTGCAGCTTCGATGGAAACGCTGTTGACCTTGACCGCGCCGAAGCTGTTATTAACGATCTTTGCATCGGTAGCGGTGGAAACTGTGCCATCCGTGCCGACTGCAATGGGCAGAACAGTGGGGACGGTCACGGACATCTTGGTGGCAGCGGGATCGCCGCCGATGCTGCCATCCGCAGTGGAGGACAGGGTAACGCTGGATGTACCCGTGCCGCCCGAAGCGTCAACCGTGTTGGCAGCAGAAGCGGAAATGGCGAGAGAAGCGAGCATACAAATTGCGAGAACGAGGGAAATGATCTTCTTAGTGTTCTTCATAGTAAAATCTCCTTATAAATATTATAGTTTAAATTGGTTGTTGTGTTGTGAAATCAGTTTTTCACGGTGATGGTGATGATGGCCCCGGCTGTGCCGATGATTTCGCCACTGACCGGATCAAGGTTGTGGAACATAGCCGTGCATTCGTATGTGCCAGCCGGAAGCTCCACATCGAGGGCAGCACGTTCGATTTTGCTGCCCACGGGGATCGCTTTGCTCTGGAAGATCTGTTCGCCGGTATCGTTGCGGATGAACTCGACCTGCTGGGGATAGTTGTTGATCGACTCGTTTACGATCATGACATTGCCCTCAGCCTTGCCGTCCTCGAAGTACGGCGCGGTGTTCATGGAAATGTTGATCATGCCCTCCGCGACCTTTTCGTTCAGCTTCTCCGCAATTTCTTCGGGCGAAAGGTTATCCCAGCCGCCCTCGACGGCGCTGGAATCGTAGACGATACCGGTTTGACCACGAGCGTCTTCTTTGGTCAGTGGCTTGCTGACCAGACGGGTGATAAGAAAAATGCCCGCGCCAATGGCACAGACGAGAAATGCGACGGCAAGCACAACGCGGATATTGAGCCGTGCCTGTTTTGGATGATCCTGATATACTTCGTACATGGAAACAGCTCCTTTGTATTTTGTTTTGTATGCTAGGGCGGAATACGATAGCGACACAGCAGGCGATACAGGTCGTCCGCCGTGCATGGGATTTGATTTCCGGGCAATTCGATACCTCCTCCGTCTGAATTTGAGTATAAAAAAACACGACCTTGAAAAAAGTCGTGTTTTTTATGAAGTTAGCTGCGCCTCATCCGGCGCGCTGCCTGAGAAACTCCAGAAACAAATCTTCTATTTCCTTGTCGCTCTTGAATTTACTCAGATACGGTGCAAGGCGCTTTCGGTCGAAGCTCAGCTTCTTTGGCAGCGGCTGCGTGCGCTGCGCGGCTTTTGCTCGTGCTTCCCGCCACGCGGCGTAGATTGCCTGCCTATCTGCTGTCGGCGGCGGGCATTGTGCCTGAATAAACGCCATTGTCTGTTTGTTCAGTGCATAGCCATCGATCTGGCACATCTCAATGAACGCCGTCTGCGCAGACTCATCATAATCTGCGATCAGGTCGGCACAGGCCAGATTCAGCTTCTTCGGCCCATTCTCCACGATCTCGGCAAGCGGCGGGATCAGCTGTGCCAGCTTGACAGCCTTGCGAATTTCATACTCTGTCACACCAAAGAACTCCGCTACGATTTTTCGTGCGTTGTACCTTTGGCGATTGTCGCCAAAGGTTTCAACTGCCGCATTTCGCTGTCCACAGCGGTTTCTTGCATCCAACAACGCTTTATACGCCTTACCGCGCTCAATGATTGTAAGATCCTGCCGCCGCAGAAGATTCGTCGCAATTGCAATACTGATGGCGCGCTGGTCGTTGACGGCCATGACCGTTGCGGGGATATCCGTCCAGCCTGCCAACTTTGCTGCCTCCGTGCGGTTATGCCCAGCCAGGATTTCAAATTCATCCGTTCCTGCGATGGGACGAACCAGAATCCGCTCATACAAGCCGTTCTCTTTTAATTCTTCCGCAAAGGCTTTCAATTTGGCGCGAGGATAGGGATGAAAGCCAATGTCAGCGGTAAAGAACGGGCGCAGTTTGCAGATTGGTACGTCACGAAATTGTGCTTCCGTCTGCGGTACCGGCATCTGAAAAATCTGTTCATACGCTGCATCGCCGGTCTGCTGCTCGGATGCCTGCTGGGTTGCGCTCATGCGCTTGCGCAGCATCTCATTAATGTTCGCTCTAGCCAAGCCGCAGCACCTCCGAAGCGAGATTCCGATAGGATTCCGCTGCCGGGTTGCCCGGCTCGTAGTCCAGAATACTCATGCCGGCCATGGGGCATTCCGCAATGCGGATGGTGTACTCAATGGGGCGCTCAAAGACGTGCAGGTCGTCGCCGTAGACCTCTCGGACACTCTGCTGCACGCTCTTGCAGAGTTGCGGCCGGGACTGGTACATCGTCAGCAAAATGCCTGCGATCTTCAAACCCGGATTGAAATGCTTCTGCACGGAACGTACCATATCAAGCACATCCGGGATGCCCTCGGATGCGAGGAAGTGGGATTGCACGGGGATGATGCAGTAATCCGACGCGCTCAACGCATTGACGGTCAAAAGCTCCTGCTTGAGTCCACAGTCGATGATGATGTAGTCATAGGCGTCGCACAGCAGCATAAGCACCTGCGTCAGCATCTTCTCCGCGCAGCGCCCGGAGCCATTTACGGCGCTATACTGCGAGATCTGCATGACCTGAAGCCGCGCGGCTGCATCCGATAAGCGACGGTTCGCGGGAATGAGATCCGGCTTACTGTCTGTATGCAGGATGCAGCGCGGCAGATGCAGTTCCAGATCCTCCGGATAGTCAATGGCGGCAAGCAAGAGGTTCGCCAGCGTATATTTCTGCTCGGCTGGGGTATAGCCCATAGACGCAGTGAGATTGCCCTGCGGGTCATTGTCGATGAGAAGTACGCGCTTGCTTTCATCCGCCAAAGCAGAAGCGAGATTCAGAGCAGTCGTCGTCTTACCGACGCCGCCCTTTTGATTGGTGATTGCAATAACGGCATTCTTTTTCATGTCACACCCTCGCTTTCAGTTTCCTATTTTGATAATCCTCACTCTGTACGTACTCTATCACGCTATCCTTAAAAATATAATAAGCAGGCTTTATAAAGAATGACTTTACGCGCTTTTCGTGGATTAGTTTTGATGTAAATGAAATGCTAACGCCATTTAGCATCATTCTGAGTTGCTCTTGTGTTACAACATCCGGATACTCTTGAAACAACGTCTGATAATATGATTTGTTTTTTTCCACAGTGATCCCTTCCATTTAGAAATTGTCATCGGCAGGAACACGGCTTGATTTGTTCTCTCCATTGTCTCTCCAATACCATCAAACTCGGAAGAATCGCAACTGTCTAAATGGTTCCTATTTTTTCAAAAAACGGTGAAAAGCATTGATTTTCAATGGGTCTTGAACCTGTAGTTCCGTGTACTTCCGCTGCCTTCCGGATGGGATACAAGCCTTAAAATCCCTCGGCATAACAACCGTGCGGGTTCGACCCCCGCCACCGGCACCACGAAAAAACGTGCTTTTGTCCCCGGACAAAAGCACGTTTTTTTCGAGTGAAGCGTGCCTGGCGGCACGTGAAGCGCCGCTTCGCGTCGTGAAGCTGCTTCGCAGTGAAGCGCCTGCGGGCGTGAGCAGCACGTTTCCCCTCACATCGCGCTCCGCGCGATCCTTCACGGCGGCTCCGCCGCCCCTTCACTTGGCTCCGCCAACCTTCACTTTGCGCCCCGCGCAAACCTTCACTATCAAAAAGGAGGTTCTCTCATGCCCGAACCCAAACTCCTCCCCCAGTCCATGGACTTCGCCGTCTCCATCATCCACCTGATCAAGCACCTGAAATTGCAGCGGGAATCCATCATTTCCAACCAGATCGGCCGCAGCGGCACGTCCATCGGCGCAAATATCCGCGAGGCGCAGTACGCCAACAGCAGAGCAGACTTTATTTCCAAGCTCCAGATCGCGCTGAAAGAAGCCAACGAAACCGGCTATTGGCTGGAGCTGCTTTTCCGGACGAATTACATTTCCGAAGCCGAATACCAATCCCTCGATTCCGCCTGTACCCGCATCCGCGTGATGCTGATCGCATCGCTCAATACCGCAAAAGCGCATACAAAATAACTTTTCCCGGAGGTCTCCCCATGTCCCATTCCAGATTTCAAACCGCCCGGAAGCTTCTGATCTTCTGGACGTTCTTCATCGGCCTCGGCGCCGTGGCCGGCGCGGCCGCCATGCTGATCGACCCCAGCGGCCGCGCGCTGGGCATGGACGGCATGCTGCCGTATTTTCAGGTCCTGCCCTTCGCCGGCGTCCTTTTTCAGAACTTCATCTTCTCCGGCTGGGCGCTGCTGATCGTCAACGGCCTGAGCAACCTGACCGCCGCCTGCCTGCTCCTCGCGAAAAAGAAAGCGGGCGTCGTGCTCGGCGGCGTCTTCGGCGTGACGCTGATGCTCTGGATCTGCATCCAGTTTTACATCTTCCCCCTGAATTTCATGTCCACGCTCTATTTCCTCTTCGGCCTGTGCCAGGCCGCGACCGGCTATGCCGCCTGGATCTTCCTGCAGCAGGAGTCCTTCCGCGTCGACCCCGCCGACTACCCGCACATCGGTGCCGACCCCCGCCGCCTGGTCGTCTGCTTCTCCCGCATGGGCTACGTCAGAAAGCAGGCCCTCGCCGAGGCCGACCGGACCGGCGCAGCCGTCTATGAGATCCGCGCCGCTGAGCGGACCGCGGGCACGCTCGGCTTCTGGTGGTGCGGCCGCTACGGGATGCACCGCTGGCCCATGCCCATCGAGCCGGTCGGGCTCGACCTTGCCGCCTATGACCACGTGACCATCTGCGCCCCCATCTGTGTCTTCGCCCTGGCCGCGCCGGTCCGCAGCTTCTGCATGCAGGCCGCCGGCCGCATCCGCGAGGCCGATTATCTCCTCGTCCACCACACCCGCGGCCGCTACGAAAACGCCGCCCGCGAGATGGACGCCCTCCTCGGCCTGACCCACACCGGCTTCCGCACCCTCCAGTGCCACACCGGCCATTACCGTACCCGATAAAATTTACGAAATTTTGTTCGCATATTTCCGCAATTTGTGTTATACTGTTTCCGGAACCATGAACTTCGGACATATCTGAAACCAAAGGAGGGAGCCGGATGCAGCAGCGGCTGATCTTTCACGTAGACGTCAACAGTGCCTTTCTGTCCTGGGAGGCGGCGCGCCGCGTCGCCGCAGGCGAGCCGGACCTGCGCACCATCCCCTCCGCCATCGGCGGCGACCGGGACAAGCGCACCGGCATCATCCTCGCCAAGTCCATCCCCGCGAAAAAATTCGGCGTCACCACCGGCGAGCCGGTCGGCATGGCGCTGCGCAAATGCCCGCAGCTTGTCCTCGCCCCGCCGGATTTCGCCCTCTATACGCGCAATTCCCGCGCCTTCATCGCCATCTGCCGCCGCTTCGCCCCCGTGGTGGAGCAGGTCTCGATCGACGAATGCTTCCTCGACATGACCGGCACCCACCTGCTCTACCCAGACCCTCTCGCCGTCGCCCACCAGATCAAGGACGCCATTTTCTCCGAGCTCGGCTTCACCGTCAACGTCGGCATCTCCGAAAACAAGCTCCTGGCCAAAATGGCCAGCGACTTTGAAAAGCCCGATAAGGTCCATACCCTTTTTCCCGCCGAGATCCCGCAGAAGCTCTGGCCGCTGCCCGTCGGCGACCTGCTCTCCGTCGGCCGCGCCCTTGCCGAAAAACTCACTGCCGCCCGCATCCGCACGATCGGCGATCTGGCCCGGACGGACCTCGCCTACCTGCAGAAGCTCACCGGCGTCCGCACCGCCACCCTCCTGCACGACTACGCCTGCGGCGTCGACCCCTCCCCCGTCCTCGCCGAGCCCGAGGCCGTCAAATGCTACGGCAACTCCACCACCCTCGAGCAGGACGTCACCACCGTCCCGCAGGCCAATCAGGTCCTGCTCGCCCTGTGCGACAGCGTCGCCGCCCGCCTTCGCGCCGACGGCCGCCGCTGTCTCTGCCTCACCGTCACCATCCGCGGCAGCGACTTCAAAAACCGCTCCCACCAGCGCCGCCTCCCCGAGCCCAGCGACGTCACGCAGGAGCTCTATGCCTGCGCCAAGTCCCTCTTCGCCGAATTCTGGGACGGCCGCCCCCTCCGCCTGCTCGGCGTCACCCTCAGTGACCTCACCGACGGCCAGACCCAGCAGCTCTCCCTCTTCCCCGACGAAAAGCGCGACCGCGCCCGCAAGCTCGACCAGGCCGTCGACCAGCTCCGCGGCAAATTCGGCCCCGCCGCCATCTCCCGCGGCCCCCTCACCCCCACCACCCACCGCCTCCACCGCAAATTCTCCCCCAAGCCCCCGGATCCCTGACCTTACCAGCCGGATCGCAGCAGACCCCCATCTGCTCCGATCCGGCTGTTATTGATATGTAAAAATTCTTTTGCACATTTTCCCCTGCTGCATTGTCTTACCATGTGAAGGAGGTGACGAAATGGCGAACAGTGATGAACGCGCAGGACAGCCGGAGAGCATGGAACAGGTCATTGCGCTGTACTATGACCAGATTTATAAATTCTGCTATTGGAAAACGCATAGCGCCGTTGATGCGCAGGACATCACGCAGGATACGTTTATACGGTTCATGGATGCGGCGCAGACATATTCCGACATTGAAAGTCCAAAGGCGCTGCTCTATACGATTGCGCATCATCTCTGTCTGAACTGGCTGAAAAAAGTGCCGCCGGATTCTCTGGATGAATTGCGCTGGGATCAAGAGCCTGCCGCGGAGGACTTTGCGGATTATGCCGTCCAGAAAATCTACTTATCCACCGCCATTGCCGCGCTCCCCAATGAACAGCAGGAAGTTTTGCTTTTACGATACGGGCAGGACTTGAAAGTGGGTGAGATTGCAGAGATACTTGGACTTTCAAGGTTTCAAGTGATGTATCGTGTGCGCGGCGCGTTGCGTCAGCTCAAAAAGCTCTTAAAGGAGGAATCGCCATGAAGCGTGTGCTGAAAAACGAATTACGTCAGCTTATGCAGGCAGCGCCGCCGCTGCCGGATGCGGCAAAAAAGGCACAGCTTATGGAGCAGGCGCGAAGCAAACGTCTGTCATTGTCAACTGAAACCTCGATGCTGCAATTCATCAAGGGGCAGATTCGCTTTGTAAATAAAAGCCTGTTTGCTTGTCAGCTTTTATTGCTCTGCCTGTATGGACTGTTCACGACGATGATTTTGAAAGACAGCGACGGATTTCTGCTGCTTGTCGCGGCGGCTCCTCTGGTCGTGCTGCTTGGCAGTGGTGAGCTTTCACGGTCTTTCCGCTATCACATGACAGAGCTGGAATTGCCGTCGCGCTTTTCGCTGCCGCAGATTTTCATGGCAAGGTTTGTGATCGCGGCGGTGGTGGATACGCTGTCGCTCACCTGTATGCTGATTATGACCGCGATGAAAACGTATTTCACCTTTGGCGCATTGATCCTATATGGACTTGTGCCGAGCTTTCTGGCGGCATCCGGCTCGTTGTTCCTGCTCAACAGAAGCCGGAATGCGAATACACACTACTATGTGACTGCTTATTGTGTCGGCCTATCTGCGTTCGGTCTTGTTTCTGTAAGCGCCCTCCCGGACTGGTACGATAGCGCAGCTATTACGGTGTGGCTGCTGATTCTTGCAATCAGCATCGGCGTTTTTGCGCTTGAATTATGGAAACTGTTCAAGGATTCCGCGAAACGCCTCGAATGTGTTCCCTTAAAATAACGATGGAGGTATCAAATTGGAACTGACTCTTGATCGTATTTCAAAACAGTTTCAGAACCATATCGCCGTAGACGGTTTCAGTTATACCCTGTCCAACGGTGTCTATGGTCTGCTCGGCGCAAATGGCGCTGGCAAAACAACGCTGATGCGCATGATCTGCACGGTGCTGAATCCGACGAGCGGAGAAATTCTATTTAACGGCACGAGCATCAGCGATATGGGTGCAAAATATTGTGACATTCTCGGCTATCTGCCGCAGAACTTCGGTTACTACCCGGATTTCTCCGCACACGAATTTCTTCTGTATATGGCATCGCTGAAAGGCATACAGGGCCGCGCTGCCAAACATAGAGTGGAAGAATTGCTGCAAATGGTCGGTCTGTCGGACGTGTCCAGGCAGAAAATCCGTTCTTTCTCCGGCGGCATGAAGCAGCGCCTCGGCGTTGCGCAAGCTGTTCTCAATGATCCGAAAGTCCTTGTGTTGGACGAGCCGACCGCCGGACTTGACCCCAAAGAGCGGATTCGCTTCCGCAATCTGATCTCGGACCTGTCGCAGAATAAAATCGTCATTCTGTCCACGCATATTGTCAGCGATGTGGAGTACATTGCCGATCAAATCCTGATGATGAAAAAAGGCAAGCTGATCTTGGCTGGCAGTCCGGCTGAACTTACGGAACAGGCTGCCGGAATTGCGTGGTCGCTGATCGTACCGGAGCGTGAGGTCGGACGGTATGAAGCACAATGCTGTATCTGCAATCTGCGCCACTTGACAGATGGCGTGGAGCTGCGCATCGTGTCCAGAAACCAACCTGCACCCGCCGCTGTTCCGGTGCAGACCACGCTGGAAGATTTGTACTTGTTCCACTTTGCAGACGAATTAGGCAGCGATCTTTCCCGCCCCGCAGGAGGAAAACAGAAATGAAAACGCTTATATATTACGAAAAGAGAAAAATTCTCAGACGAAAATCAACCATCATTGCCTGCCTGCTCATGCTGCTCAGCATCATCGCACTCAGCTTTGTATTTGTTTCTGACCAAGGCTATTACCGAACCGACGGCACGGAAGTATCCGGCATGGAGGCAATTCATGTAAAGCAGGAAATGGATCACGCGCTCGCCGGACCGCTGACTGCGAAGCGGCTGAAAGACACGTTGCAACAGTATCACACAGTCTATGGAAATTCTGATAATTTTGGCACTTCAGGCGCTTTGAAAGACGAAGTGTACTGCAAAGATATTCTGCCATACAACGGCATCTTAAATTTAATGCGGCGGATATACTCTCCGGCTGGGGCATATGACATGAACATTCTTTCAAGTATCACAAATGAAAGAGTCGAGAATTTCTATCAGGATCGCCATGCACAGGTTCAGAGTATCGTAGATATGGATTACACGACCGGCAACTACACGCAGGCAGAAAAGGATACGATCCTAAAGCTGGATGCAAAAGTATCTGACCCTATCACATACGATTATTCGGACGGATGGAAAACG
>ERZ1106976.3003-NODE-3003-length-14079-cov-4.350685_pt1 | contig 14079 bp, 12 predicted proteins | sample MGYA00403687_ERZ1106976 | MGnify/ENA primary metagenome ERZ1106976 (study PRJEB35170, sample SAMEA104062446) | human gut metagenome | biome: human gut; feature: human-associated habitat; material: faeces | place: Denmark | collected 2013-02-22 ... | reverse complement strand
CAAGCAAATGCGCAATAAAGGCGTTAGCTGTGCACCCGGCGGTATTGCCTTAAATTTCTTTCAACCCATCCGCTCCAGCGACCGGGTTTGGAAAAACTCATTCTTCCTCATATTTTTCTCCAAAATTGAGGTAAAAAAGAACAAAATACTCTTTTTTACATATTATTATACTATTTTCCATAGAAAAAATCAAGCAGCAGTGATATGATTAAATCAGAAAAATTACTTTTCCGAAAGTGAAAAAAATAAATGGGAGCATACAGAATAGGCATAGACCTCGGCGGCACCAACATCGCCGCGGGAATTGTCGATGAAAACCTGAGAATCATAAAAAAAGCTTCGATTCCCACTGCGGCACCGCGCGGCGCAAAGGAAATCTGCTGTGACATGGTTTCACTCAGCCGCCGGCTCTGTGAAGAAGCGGATCTGTCTTTCGGAACCGATATCGGTTCCATAGGCATCGGTTCCCCGGGTATTATTTCCGGAGGAACCGTGATCAAAGCCGATAATCTCGGATTTCATCATGAACCACTCGCTGCTATGGTGGAGACTATGACGGGAAAGCCCGTAACACTGAGAAACGATGGAAATGCCGCCGCATACGGAGAATTTATCGCAGGATGTGGGAAAGGGCACCGTTCTCTAATTGCCGTAACTCTCGGGACCGGCGTCGGCGGCGGCATTATAATTGACGGCAAGATTGTAGAAGGCTGCGGCGGCGCAGCAGGTGAAATCGGTCATATTATTACCCACGCCGGAGGCAGGAAATGCGCCTGCGGAAAGCTCGGCTGCTTTGAGGCATACTGCTCCGCAACCGCGCTTATCAAAAGCACTGTTCTCGCCATGCAGAACAATCCCGAAAGCCGCCTTTGGGAAATTGCGCGAAGCACCTCTCTTGTAAATGGAAAAACCGCTTTTGACGGAATGCGGCTCGGCGACGCCGTGTCCTCCGGCGTTGTAAACGCCTTTATTACCGAGCTTGCTCTCGGCATCTCCAATCTCATCAATCTCCTTCAGCCCGAGATCGTTTGTATCGGCGGTGGTATTTGCCGAGAGGGAGATACTCTTCTTTCTCCTCTCCGAAGCCGGATAAGCGATCTTATCTGCGCTCCCGAATCAAATAAAACCCAAATTGCTGCCGCCTCTCTCGGAAACGACGCCGGCATTATAGGAGCGGCGGCGGTGTAGCGAAAAACCGGAACGGCAAAAAACTTCAGCCTTTTCTTTAGGGAAACGGCGGAAAATATTTATAGAAACATCCTATCTTATCTAAGGAATCACATCGGTTTAACCGTCGTTTTTGAGAAATTTTTGAAAACATTAAGATCTGCCATATAGTTCCGACAATGCAAATACGCCGTCAAATTATTCAACAGTCAAAACAACTTGCGAAGACAACACCGCTCCTCTTCCGATAAAATTCGCATGAATATCGGAAAAGAGGCTGACAGATACCCTGCCGGAAACAGCAAAGTATTGCCCTAACAAAAAAGATAAATTCAGAGCATATGCAAGCGCCTGTGTTTCACGCTTAAAAATTCCGTAAAATGAACCCTGCTCCATTTTGGCTTTCTTCGGAAACACAGGAGAACTTTATTGCTATTTGTGCTGCCGCTTTGGTAGCGGAATGGAGATTATTATGAAAATTACAGTATGCAGCAATTATGAAGCCATGAGCTGCCGCGCTGCCGACATCATAGCGTCGCAGATTACGTTAAAGCCCGATTCGGTGCTTGGACTCGCAACAGGCTCCACCCCTCTCGGTCTTTATGCCGAATTAGTCAAAAGATTTGAAGAAAACAGACTCAGCTTTCAGGAGGTTAAAACCGTAAATCTCGACGAATACTGCGGATTGTCTCCTGAAAACGACCAAAGCTATTCTTATTTTATGCATAAGAACCTTTTTGACAAAATCAATATCAAGGAAGAAAATGTACATCTGCCGGATGGTACCAATCCCGACGCTGACGCCGAAACCGCCCGTTATGATGCGTTGATTCAATCGCTCGGCGGAATTGATATCCAGCTTCTCGGCATCGGACTCGACGGTCATATCGGATTTAACGAACCAAACGACAGCTTTTCAACGGGAACGGTAAAAATAAAGCTGACCGAAAGTACGATCAAAGCCAATTCCCGCTTCTTCGACTCGGCGGACGAGGTACCGAAATATGCCTATTCTATGGGCTGCAAAACCATTCTGAACGCAAAAAAAATACTCTTTATCGCAAACGGTGCGAATAAGGCGGAAATTGTTGAGAAGGCATTTTTCGGAGAGGTCACGCCGGAGGTCCCGGCTTCTATACTCCAGATGGTATCGGATAAGGTATTCGTCATTCTTGACGCGGAGGCGGCAGGCGAAATCGTAAAAAAGCACCCTGAAACCGTTATTTTGCTATGAGCACCTTGAGAATAAAAAACGCCCTTCTCTATAACGCAGAAGACAGAAGCTTTAAAAAGGGCGGCTTAACGGTTGAAAATGGAAAATTTGCCGAAATACGCGCATATGAAAATGCCGTCGATATGGACGGCGCATTAATCCTTCCGGGGCTCATTGATGTTCATACTCACGGCAGAGGCGGCTTTGACTTCATATCCGCTTCTGTTACGCAAATGAAAGAAATGAAGAAGCTGTATGCGGCAAAGGGCGTCACAACCGTGGTTCCAACGCTTGCCTCCGATACTCTTGAAAATATGCTCGATGCTGTATCCAGGGTAAAGGAAGCAGGATTCCGCGCTGTCCATATTGAAGGAAGATATCTGAATCCGAAGCGACGCGGTGCTCACAACATCTCGCATCTGGCGCCGCTTTCAGAGGAAGAAGCGGCGCTTTTCGCGGAACGTGCAGGAGCTATGAAGCTTCATGTCACCGCCGCCTATGAGCTTGACCGTAACGGAAAATTCTTATCCGCGCTTTTGGCTCATGGGGCAACCGCCGGTCTCGGACACACCGATGCTGATTTTGAAACGGCTATGTCGCTCGTCTCGCAGGGACTTCGTTCCTTCACACACCTTTTTAATACGATGCCTCCGATTCATCATCGGAATGGAGGAGCGGTCCTGGCAGGGCTTCTGTCCGACGCCTATACCGAGATTATATGCGACGGGATTCATCTTGCTCCCGAAACGGTATCGCTTATCGGAAAAGTGAAATCCCCCGAAAAGGTGGTTCTCATCACCGATTCTATGGAGGGAACCGGCTGTCCCGATGGAAATTACTCTATTGCCGGGAATCCTGTATGCCTGAACGGCGGCAAAGTATATACCTCTGACGGAGCGATCGCCGGAAGCACGCTTGAGCTTCTTGACGCCGTAAAAAATTACTCGGCTTTCAGAAAAATCCCCTTTGCAGGCGCAGTCTCCTGCGCTACTTCAAATCCTGCCGCAATGATAGGCTTTGACGATATCGGGAGTATTACTCCCGGAAAAAGAGCAGATTTTCTTGTTCTCGCCCATGACTTCTCTTTGAAAGAGGTATACTGCGGAGGAGAGAAAAGGTAATCATTTGAAAGCATAATGTTTCAGATTTTGACTCTCTTTAATCCGGAAAACTTTTGGAAGCAGCTAACCGGAATTATATAAATCATGTTTTAAATAGGGCAAACAGTATATAAATAAGAATTTTAAGGCAATACCGCTGGGTGCACGACCAACACCTTTGCTGCGCATATGCTTGCATCTATCCGTCATACTTCACAGATTTCGTCGACAGAGGAAGCCTCTCTTGTCTCCTCAATTTGTATCGTCCGACGAAAAATCCGACGGCGCATTTGCGCAACAATCATTGCGCGATATTGCCTTAACTTTTTTAATATGTTGTAAAAACAACATATTTTTTTTTAAAAGGCGCTATAATTATATATATACAACAGAAGGAATTTTACAAAAAGGAGTGAACAAAATGCACTGTACCAGAAAAATAACAAACGATCTTATATGGGTTGGCAGCGATGACCGCAGACTTGCCATGTTTGAAGGAGTTTATTCTGTACCGGACGGAGTATCCTATAATTCTTATCTGCTTACGGATGATACGACCGTTCTGTTTGACACCGTAGACAAAGCGGTCTCCCGCGTATTTTTTGAAAACCTGGAGCATGCCCTTGGGGGACGGAAGCTCGATTATATCGTCGTACAGCATATGGAGCCTGACCACTCGGCGACACTTCATGAGCTGATCCTACGTTATCCCGATGTGACAGTCGTCTGCAATACGAAAACGCAGACTATGATGAAACAATTCTTCGGGTGTGAATTTGACGCCTATATTGTAAAAGAAGGAAGCAAGCTTAACACGGGCAGGCATGAGCTGACCTTTGTAATGGCGCCTATGGTACACTGGCCGGAGGTTATGGTAACCTTCGATCTTACCGACGGAATTCTCTTTTCCGCCGATGCTTTCGGCACCTTCGGCGCTTTAAACGGCGCCATGTTCGCTGACGAAGTGGATTTCTTCGGCGATTATCTTGCCGAAGCAAGACGCTACTATTGCAATATTGTCGGAAAATACGGTCCCCAGGTACAGACGCTCCTCAAAAAAGCTGCCGGACTTGATATAAAAATGATCTGTCCTCTTCACGGCTTTGTATGGAGAAGCAACATCGGAGATTACATTGAAAAATACCGCCTCTGGAGCTCCTATCAGCCGGAGGAAACGGGAATCGTTATTGCCTATGCCTCGGTATACGGAAATACCGAAAATGCCGCTTCCGTTCTCTCGGTAAAACTGCGCGAAAAGGGAATCAAGACCGTTATGTTCGATGTTTCTGTTACGCCTGCTTCGGAAATTATCGCCGCAGCTTTCCGATTCAGCCATCTTGTATTCGCCTCCACAACTTACAACGCCGGTATCTTCGTAACAATGGACGAGCTTCTCCGCGATCTTGCCGCTCATAACATTCAGAACAGAACCGTTGCCTTTATTGAAAACGGCTCATGGGCGCCGACAAGCGGAAAGCTTATGAAAGAAATCCTCTCGGAGTGCCGCAATATCACCTTTGCAGGCGAAACGGTTACGATAAAATCCGCCCTGAACAACGAATCTGCCGAAAATCTTGAATTGCTTGCCGAGGCAATAGCCGAAACTTTCCCAAAAAGGAATTTTGGTCCTTCCGCCGAAGGAAGCATCGAAAACGCCGCGCTGTTCCGCCTTTCCTACGGTCTTTATATTCTCACCGCCAAGGACGGAGAGAAAGAGAACGGCTGTATCATCAATACTGCTCAGCTCCTGACTGACTCTCCGAAACGGTTATCGGTTACCGTCAATAAGAGTAATTACACTCATGATATGATTATGAAAACCGGACTCTTCAATATATCGGTGCTGTCCGAAGACGCTTCCTTTGATATATTCAAGCGCTTTGGCTTCGCAAGCGGCAGAGATACCGATAAATTCTCCGATTTTGAATGCCCCGCCTCCTTAAACGGTATTAAATACGTTGACGGCTGCACCAATGCCGTTATTTCCGGGAAGGTAATAAAAACGGTTGACTGCGGAACGCATACACTCTTTGTTGCGGAGGTAACCGAAGCGTTCGGAACTTCCGACAAACCATCTGCTACCTATGATTATTATTTCAAGCACCTCAAGCCGAAACCACAGCCTGCTGACGAGCAGAAAAAAGGCTTTGTCTGCAAAATTTGCGGATATATCTATGAGGGCGAAGCTCTTCCCGCCGACTTTATCTGTCCGTTGTGCAAGCATGGCGCGGACGACTTTGAACCTCTCAAATAATTTCTGCTATCTATTCCCCGTTTTCCCTTGCGGAAAACGGGGAATTTTGTATTATTATGTGAATTTTTATTGACATAATATAAAGGGTATGATATAATAAATCCAATTAATATAAATTGCGAGGTATATCATCATGACAAAAAGAAGTGTTGCAACTGTTATTATTCTTTCCATTATCACCTGCGGAATATACGGCTGGTATTGGCTTTATACGACAGCGAATGAGCTTCAACGCGCAAGCGGAGTCAGTAAAATACAGCCGATCGTTTCTCTGCTGCTCTCTATTTTCGTTGGCTCCGTCGGTTTTGCTCTTTTCGGTTATGATGCGGCAGAGTGCATCGATAAAATGAACGGCGATCGTGGAATTGCTTCCGATAATAAAATAGTCTATATTCTTCTCGGAGTATTCATTCCGATTGTGTTGATCGGAATTGTTCAGAACGAAATAAACAAATCCTTCTGAAAAGCATTGTCATCAAGCCGTCAAACTGCTTTTTTACATTTTAAAAAGACAAATTGCATGATAAACGTCAGCTTTTTCTCAGGATATTATCCTCACCCTGTTCCATTCTTGTTTCTTATTAAGAATGGAATAAATAGAAATAATCCGAAAACGGCGTTTTCGGTAGAGAACATTTCCGGGGAAAACGCGTTTTTTCTCTGAAAAAATTTGAGGGAAATTAAGGAATTTATTATGAAATTCCTTAAACGGGGCTTGGGACAGCGCTCCGCTGCATCGGAAAGGCTATTCCGGTTTCATTATGAAAAAAAGAATCCTAAAAATAGTTTTTTTCTTTTCGACAGCAGTATTGCTGTTTACCATCTTACTCCTGATCACCGAATATCTTAATATTTCAATATGCCCAATAAAACGCTTTACCGGCTTAAGCTGTCCCGGATGCGGGTTCTCACGGGCGACGCTGTCTCTGCTGGAGTTTGATTTTTATTCTTCAATAAAATATAATCTATTTGCCATTCCGATTCTTCTTTATATTGCCTATGTATCCTGTTGTTTCGCAAAGGAATATATAAAAAACGGGAAAAAGGAATTTTATCCGAAGCCGGAATGGCTTAATATCGTATTTTTGTTCGTAATGGTTATATGGACAATAGGCAGAAATATTGCCGGGATTTAAAATCCCGGCAATATTTTTATATAATATCTGCTGAATAACTGTGAATGTTGTTCGCGGTTAGCATAGAACGAACAATTTGTTCATTCTATGCGGGGCTACTGCGGTTTTCTTCAGGAGCTGCCCCTCATTTTTTCAGTCAGAACGCTAAAAAACGGAAAATCAAACGTTTTTAGCCGTCTCTATTTTTTGTGCTTTTTTCAGTGTCAGAATTTCGGATTTCCTCCGCAAAGCCCGACCTCATAGGGCTTTTCACGTTAGTACAACAGCCTCGTTCATCCTCTCCTCCATTAATACCGTTTTCCTTACAAAATAAGAGGAGAGGTTCCACAGAATTCTTTTTCGATTCTGTCTTTTTTCGGCACAGATATTACTTTTGTTTCCAAAGCAGATTGCCGCATTATCATGCGACTATTAACAATAAACCCTTTCGCAAATAACGCCATGCTCCGCCGTCTAAAAGACGGGGACATTTTGTTTAAGACAATACCTCCGGGTTCTACGGTACAAGCTACACAGTCATATTTTTCGTCAAACGATACCAATGCGGAGGCAGAAGCGGTTCTTTACCGACAAAAGTTTTGAAGTGTGACGAGATAATGGACAAGCCGATATGCCGTCAAGGCACAAACCGTGAACTCGGCGGTGTTGCCTTAATGTTTTTATATGGGGTGGTGTGGCTTTGCCGCAACAATAATTCGCCATGTGAATTATTCAGCAGACATTAAATTATAATCTGAATTTTTTCACGGGCTTTACGGCAAGACCGTCCGGAAAGCTCATCACCTCTCCGAGAGAGAAAAAGGAATCGTCATAAAGACGAACGCGCTGTCCGTTTTGAAGATCAACGCCGATTTTTTTTAAATATATCTCATTTCCTGCCAATGCAAGTCCTGCAAAAAACTTCGGAAGCCTGATGATCGGTAAATCCGAAAAAAGCTCTTCTGTACTAATCAGTATCCTATCTCTTTCCTCGGCAGTCATGGCTTCAAGCTGTTCAAGGGTATAACTGTCCTCAATCGAAAAGCCTCCCGCCGACGTCCTGACAAGCGAAGACATGGTCCCTCCACAGCCCAGATTCCGCCCGATATCTTCACAAAGGGAACGAATGTAGGTTCCCTTTGAGCAGGAAACATCAAGGATATATTCCCCTTTCTCGCAGCAGACAGGGGTACAGGAAATATCGTAAACCGTGATCGGACGCGCTTCCCGCTCCACGGTGATTCCCTTTCTGGCAAGGTTGCAAAGCTTCTCCCCCCCGACCTTTATGGCGCTGTACATGGGAGGAACCTGCCTCATTTCGCCGCGAAACTGAAAAACGGCGGCCGAAACCTCCTCCCAGGAGGGAATTTCATTGGTTTCGGAAAGAATTTTGCCCGTGATATCTCCCGTATCGGTAACAATACCAAGCTTAAGCCCCGCTCGGTATGACTTATCGTGATCCATCGCATATTCGGAAGCCTTGACCGCCCGTCCAATAAGGATGCAGAGCACACCCGTCGCCATCGGGTCAAGAGTTCCGGTATGTCCGATTTGTCTCGTCTGATAAAGTCTGCGAAGCTTCGCTACCGCGTCATGAGAGGTTATATTTTTCGGCTTATTGAGTATCAGAATTCCGTTTGACATAGTATCCTTTCTTGAGGCAACACCACCGGGTGCACAGCTAACGCCTTGCTGCGCATTTGCTTGCCTCTTTCTCGTCGCACTTCACAAATTTCTTCGGCAGAGGAGTTGTTTTGGCCTCCTCAATTGGTATTGTCTGATGAAAAATCCGGCGGCGCAACTGTACAACAATCCTTGTACGGTATTGCCTTAAATAAAGAAAGTTGTAATAAAAATACCGCTTTCTTTTCGTTACGAAACAAAAGCGGTACAAAAGCTTGGAAAATTGCTTTTTTGGTACGGCATTGCCGTAAAAAAATCTAAGGCAATACCGCCTGGTGCACAGCTAACGCCTTTATTGCGCATTTGCCTGCGTCTTTTCTGTCATACTTCACAAATTTCGTCGGCAGAGGAGTCACTGCTCCTGCCTCCTCAATTGGTATTGTATGACGAAAAATCCGGCGGCGCAACGGCACAGCAATCATTATGCGGTATGCCTTAAATTATCTCTTTCCGTTTTCAACTGCAGCCTCGTCATCCGAAAGAATAAACGCTGCTTCAAGCCTTGCCGCGATAAATACCATAACCGCATAACCGACAACAAAATAAACGGCAAGGGTAAGATAGGGCGAGAGCAAGGTAAGCCATTCGCCTGCATTAACCGGCGCTCCGTACTCCGTTAAAAGATTCACCGTTTCTGTCACGGAGCTCACAACAGCAATAACCGCATATACAATATCCGCGGTAAGAAAAGCGCGCAGAACGGGATTTCCGTGAGGAAGAAGCTTCCCGCCGATGGAAATATCAGCAGAACCCTCTCCTTTTTGTATTGCTTTTTTGCGGAAGAAGTCCGCAATTCTTGCGACTATAATCACAATAAGAAAATCGGTGCCGAGATTCAGAAAACCGTAAATAATATTTGTCAGGAGCACCTCCGTGCTGACAACCGTCGTTGAGAAAAGAATCAATAAAGCACCAATATAGGGAATCAGCATTGTCGCAAAGATCAGCGCCGATATTCCCCTGCAGCCCTTTGTCCAAATAAGAAACACCGTGGCAAGCAGTGCAGCAACCAACGCAGAGGCAATCATACCAAAAAGATAGTCCCCGATAAAGAACACAAGAAAATACACAAGCCCATATCCGGCGATCAGTGCTATTGTCCACTCTCCTCCGCCCCTCAGACCGTAGAGAAAAACCAGATATGTTATGACTGCATAACCGGAAAACACCGAAATATAACCGATAAATTCCGCAGCTATGCTTATCACATTTCCCCATGTACCGTAACTGATATTTCCGCTTATCGAATACTGATAAACATATCTTATGACAATACTCAAAATCTGAAGTACGGTACAAGCTACCAGCGCAATGAGAGCGGCTCTTTTACGAAACCGCGTTTCGGTTAGATACTGCATAAAATTCACCCCTGTGTCAATAAAAACGCAGATTTGCGACTACCTTTCCGAGAATATAGACTTCATCGACAATGATGGGCTTCATATCAGGGTTTTCCGGCTGAAGTCTGAAGTGTCCGTTCTCTTTATAGAAGGTCTTGACGGTTGCACTGTCCTCAACAAGCGCTACGACAATATCGCCGTTTTCAGCGTAGTTTTCCTTTCTTACAACAATAATATCTCCGTCAAGGATTCCCGCCTCTATCATGCTTTCACCTCTAACCCGCAGTGCAAAAAGCTCGTTTGCCGGATAGGACCGATTCATAAGAGGATAATCTATGTAGCCCTCATAATTCTCGACGGCAAGAATCGGCATACCTGCCCTTACACATCCGAGAAGAGGAACTCTCACCGTTCTGTGCGGCTCTCTTGACGTTTCGGTATGAAGCGTACGGCTCTTTCCCGTCTCCTTTTGTATCATTCCTTTTTCCGCAAGGCGGTTAAGATATGCATGAACGGTAGAGGTACTTTTTATTCCGATTGCATTCTGTATATCCCGTACCGACGGAGCATATCCCTCAGTACGTATCGTTTCGCTTATATAGTCGAATATAGCTTTTTCCTTTTCGTTATATTGCGACGCTCTCATTTTCTGCCGTCCTTTCCTGTCGATCTCTTCCGAGCTGATTATACATATATATCATACCACATATTTATGTCGTTTGCAAACGAGTGTTCGGATTGTTTTGTAAATATTTTATGAACGGGAAATCTTGCACTTCCGTAAAGTTCGGAAAAATTTGTAAAAACCGAAAAACGCTTTCCGATCGGTTTTTTACTATTATAACCATGATAGTATAAAAAATCTCCGACTCACCGATTCAGGCAATACCGTCGGGTTCTGACGGTGCAGCTGCGCAATCCTACTTTTCGTCAGACGATACCACTTGAGGAGGCAAGAGTGACTCTTCTGCCGACAAAATTTGAGAAGTAGACGGAAAAGGGACAAGCAGCTTGCCGTCAAGGTGCAGACCGTAAGCTCGGCGGTATTGCCTTAACAGATCTCTTCACAGAGATCGCCTTAAAATACAGGAAAATCAAACGGTGTTACCGTACCGCGTCTCCGGGCGGAAGCTTTTCTCTTTTTGCTCCGTCACTTTGTTTTGTTCTGAAATACTCGTTTCTGTATGCCTTCGGCGTGACTCCCTTGTATTTTTTAAAGGTTTTCACAAAATAGCTGAGGTCGTTAAAACCGCAGGAAAAGGCAGCTTCGGTAACGGAACAGCCGCTTACACAAAATAGGCGGCAGGCGCTGTCAATGCGATACATATTGAGATAATCGATTGGACTTCGCCTTGTATACTTTTTAAAAAATTCACAGAAATAGCCTGGATTCATTCCGGCAATTTCGGCAAGCTGCCCCAGGGTAACCGTCTCATGATAGTTTTCCTCTATCCAGCTCAGGACCGCTTTCATTTTGAAATCACCTGCATACTCCCCGTTTGAAGTAGCTTCACCGACAAACTCTCCCGATAAAATCTCCCCGAAAAGAAGAAACAAAGCTCCCATGGTAAAAAGTCTGTATCCCTCGTCCTTGCGCTGAAGAGCCGTGATAAGCATATCGGTATATCTCGGTATTTTTCCGGAGTCTTTCGGAAAATAGCTTCCCTTTTGAAAACAGCCCGATCTGAGTATCGTTTTTATATCGTTTGCGGAGCTGTTTTTTCCGAGCAGAACAGAAGTATCAAAAACCACACACTGATATACGCTGTCCTTCGGCATTCCTCCGTGTATGATACCGGAATTTATAAGCAAAACATCTCCCGGAAGAGCTTTATATTCTTCCTCTCCGACAATAACCGTAAATTCGCCTTCCTCTACGCGAATGATTTCAAAGTCAGAATGCCAATGAAACGGCATTATGTATCTTGAATGGTCGCTGTCGATACGATAAAGCTCTATTGGAAAATCGGGTGTTCCTCTTTCTTTAATCTCCAAAAGATCGCCGTATTTCATCAAATTCCCCCTTATTTTCGGTCCGGAAGAAATAAATCTGAATATCATTATACTTTTAGTTAATTATATCACAAGTAAATATCAAAATGCAATAGTATAATGGTTATATACAGAAAATATTCTGAATTTTAATCCATAAGGAGGATATAACAATATGGCAGAAAACAGATTGATAGGAGATTATCCTGTAATCGGTATACGACCGATCATCGATGGCAGACGTGGCCCGCTCAAGGTCAGAGAATCCCTTGAAGAGCAGACGATGGGGATGGCAAAGGCTGCAAAGGCGCTTATCGAGGAAAATCTCCGTTACTCAAACGGCGATCCGGTAAAGGTTATTATTTCCGACACCTCAATAGGCAGAGTCGCAGAAGCGGCTGCCTGTGCCGAACAGTTCAAAAGAGAAGGCGTCTCCGTCACTCTTTCGGTAACCCCTTGCTGGTGCTACGGAGCAGAAACAATGGATATGGACCCCATGACGATCAAAGGCGTTTGGGGATTCAATGCAACCGAGCGTCCCGGAGCTGTTTATCTTGCCTCCGTTCTTGCCACTCACGCTCAGAAAGGACTGCCGGCTTTCGGAATCTACGGTCATGACGTACAGAATGCCGACGATACCGTGATTCCCGATGATGTGAAAGAAAAAATTCTCCGCTTTGCCCGTGCGGCGGTCGCCGCCGCCACCATGCGGGGAAAATCTTATCTGCAGATCGGTTCTGTCTGCATGGGAATCGGCGGATCCTCTATAAGCCCCGAATTCATGGAGGAGTATCTTGGAATGCGTGTCGAATCTGTTGACGAGGTAGAGATTATCAGACGGATGACTGAGGGGATCTATGACGAAGCCGAATTCCGAAAAGCACTCAAATGGACAAAAGAGCATTGTCCCGAAGGCTTTGACAAAAACCCGGAATTTGTCCGTAAAACTCCGGAGCAAAAGGAAAAGGATTGGGAATTTACCGTCAAGATGATGGTCATCATCAAGGATCTTATGAACGGAAACAAGAACCTTCCCGAGGGCTGTGAAGAAGAAAAAGTGGGACATAATGCTATTGCAGCAGGCTTCCAGGGACAAAGACAGTGGACAGACTTTTATCCCAACTGTGATTTCGGAGAAGCGCTCTGCAATACCTCCTTTGACTGGAACGGAGCAAGAGAGCCGTATATTTTAGCTACTGAAAACGATACTCTGAACGGCATTTCAATGCTTCTTATGAAGCTCCTCACCAACCGCGCCCAGATGTTCGCCGACGTTCGCACCTTCTGGAGCGGTGAAGCGGTAAAGCGCGTAACCGGATATGAAATTGAGGGCAAGGCAAAGGAAGCCGGCGGATTCATTCATCTTATCAATTCCGGAGCATGTTGTCTTGACGCCTGCGGAGAAGTTACCGATGAAAACGGAAAACCCGTTATCAAGCCGTGGTATGATGTCACCGAATCGGATATTGACAGGATGCTGAAGGCTACCGAGTGGTGCGCCGCTGACAACGGCTATTTCAGGGGCGGCGGCTATTCCTCCCGATTCCTTACCCGCGCCGAAATGCCGGCTACTATGATCAGACTGAATCTTGTCAAAGGGTTGGGACCTACGCTTCAAATCGCAGAAGGCTGGACTGTCAAGCTTCCTGACGAAATTTCACATATTCTTTGGAAACGTACCGATTATACATGGCCTTGCACATGGTTCGCTCCTCGCTGCAATGGCAAACCGGGAAGTCCCTTCGCTTCCGCTTATGACGTCATGAACAATTGGGGTGCTAATCACGGTGCAATCTCTTACGGTCATATCGGAGCTGATCTGATTACTCTTTGTTCTATGCTCCGTATTCCGGTTTCTCTCCACAATATACCGGCAGACAAGATATTCCGTCCCGCCTGCTGGAATGCTTTCGGAATGGATAAGGAAGGACAGGATTTCAGAGCCTGCGCTGCTTACGGTCCAATGTACAAATAATTGGGAGAACGCGGGGCGCGCCCCGCGTTCTCGCTTAACAGTGTTGTTATAAAAACTTCACATGATGTTGTAAATCTTCATCAAAGCTTACATAAATAATAATTTAGCGGACCCTTGAAAGAATCGAGAGAACGTTTTTCGGCATTATAATGTTGTTGACTCTTGAAAGAGTCGAAAGAACGGTCTTTCGGCATTCTTTGCTCGTGCAAAGAACGCCTTGCAAGAAAGCACGCCAAGGGA
>ERZ1106976.3000-NODE-3000-length-14090-cov-9.350267_pt1 | contig 14090 bp, 9 predicted proteins | sample MGYA00403687_ERZ1106976 | MGnify/ENA primary metagenome ERZ1106976 (study PRJEB35170, sample SAMEA104062446) | human gut metagenome | biome: human gut; feature: human-associated habitat; material: faeces | place: Denmark | collected 2013-02-22 ... | reverse complement strand
CCGTCTTCTGGGTGGGATTCATCACGTCGATCAGGCGCTTGTGAGTGCGGCGCTCAAACTGCTCACGGCTGTCCTTATACTTATGAACGGCACGGAGGATCGTGACGATCTCGGTCTTGGTGGGCAGAGGGATGGGGCCGGAGACCTGAGCCTCGGTGCGCTTTGCGGCCTCAACGATGGTCTCTGCGGCCTTGTCGATCAGCTGATGATCGTAAGCCTTGAGTCTGATGCGGATCATGTTCTTGTTTGCCATTGTGTTTTCTCCTTTTCGTACAGTTTTTGCGGCGTCATTGGGATCGCCTCATGTCCCGTACGGATGAAGCGAATATTTGCACACTCAACCATGTGTATCAGACCCTGTCCGAAAAACAAACCGGCTTTGTTGAGCCGGTCTGATACCGTACAGGCGATATACACCATGTGCAGTACGCTTCAGCCGCCCGATTGTGTACCGAAATTGGCATCGGTACCGGACATACTCCACGGAAGTTACCTCGTTTTCCGAGCAATCTCCCGCTTCATCGCATAATACGCCCGTCAGCAACACACAGGCGCTCTATTAGGATACCAAAACTCCCCCTCGATGTCAAGGGGGAGTTTTGTGATTTTCGCAGAAATTTCGGTCTTGTTTTTGTGAAATCAGCTTAAACGCATTTTTTCCTCGAGCTCGTCCGCCATGCTGAGCAGCTTTTTTGCCAGCTCATAGAGCTTTTCGCCCTCGGGCGTGAGCCCGGCGACATGGTTGTCGCGGCTTATAAGGCGCACGCCGAACTCCTGCTCGAGCGCGGAAACGGCGCGGGACATCGTGGAGTGGCTCATATACAGCCGCTCCCCCGCTCTGGTATAGCTTTTCTCCTCCGCCACGGCAGTGAAGGCGCGCAATTGTTCAAGCTCCATAGTTTAATAATTAAATGTATAGGGCAGCAGCTCCTTGAGCCTGTAGCTGACGTATCTTCCGTCGGCCTTGCAGCAGAGTATCTCCAGCTCGCCGTCGTTAAACTCTGACAGGAACTGGCGGCATGAGCCGCAGGGCATGCAGTAATTCTGACTTTCGGCGTAGATGGCAAGGCGGACATAATCCCGATACCCTTCGCTGATCGCCTTGACGCAGGCCGTGCGCTCGGCGCATATCGTATCGCCCAAAGCCGCGTTTTCCACGTTGCAGCCGGTGAACACACGTCCGCCGCGGCACTCGAGCGCCGCGCCGACCGCGAATTTGGAATAAGGAACATAAGCTCTGCCCGACGCCTCTCTCGCGATGGCCAAAAGCTCCTTATCTGTCATAAGGCACCTCTCCGTTTCTCAATCTTTAGTCGTATCCTCTGATTTTTTCACATTCTCTATCTTTACCGTCCAGTTTTCTATGCCGCACAGGGGGTTATTCTCGTTTGCCCTTGCGCCCTCGACAACACCGCGATGGCTCACGAGCTGATGGCGCTCGAATATCAGCGGCACGATGTACGCCTTGTTTGCAATGTATGCGCACATATTGCCGCAGGCGGTCTTGCGCTCATCGTCGTTTGCTGCAAGATAGGCGGCGATCAGCTCATCGAGCTGAGTGTCGCTGACCGCGCCGTAATTGAGCGACGCGCCGGCAGAGAGCAGCTTGCTGAGGTCAAAGTCGCCGCCCAGACGCACCTCGCAATAGCACATGTCGTAGTTCCCGGCTTCGAGAAGCTTCTTGTAATTGCTCCAGTCCTGCTTATTTACGGTGACCTGAAGCCCCAGGCTCTTCATATCCTCGGCAAATTTCTTCGCCGCGTTGACCTTGACGGTGCTTCCGCTGTAAACGAGGAGGTTTATATCTATCTCTATAAGCTCCTCGCCGTTTTTGATCTCCAGAAAACCGTCGCCGTCATAATCCTTCATTCCGGCGTTTGTGAGCATCTCCTGCACCTTGTTAAGCCCGTAGTTAAACTGCTTTGCGTAGCTTTCATTATAGAGATTGCTGGCCGGATTGATCGGGAGATTGGCCGCAGTTGCGTAGCCGCCGAGCTGACTGACGATGTAGTCCCTGTCAAAGGCGTAATTCATTGCAAAGCGCAGCACGTCATTTTTAAAATTCGTGCTGTAGGAGTTGAAGACGATATAATGCATGTTCGTTGTGTTGAAGCCGCGTATATCGTTTGCGCTGCCGTAGCCGATATTTGTCGTAGAGCTCGGATCGTTCAGAACCATATCGATCAGGGAGTCGGCAAAGGCGGACATTGTCTCCTCCGCTCCGACATACGTCTTGAGGTATATCGTCTTGAGCGGCATAGTCGCCGCGTTTTTATGCTTTTGGTAAACCGTCAGGCTGTTATAGTCCTCCGCATACTGATAAGGCCCCGAGCCGCCGGGATAGGTCTGGTTTCCCGTTCCGTACTGGATGACGGGAATGCTCAGCAGCGACGGGAGCATCATGTTCTTCTTTGCGAGATTGATAACGACCGTCTCGGAATCGGACGCCGAGCAGCCCGCGATGCAGGTAAGGCGAGCCCTGAAGCGCTCGGAGTGCGTGGCAAGCTGGATGCTGTACGCGACATCCGTCGCGGTGAGCGAGGCGCCGTTATGGAAGGTGTGCCCCGACGCGACCTTGAGCGTCCATCTCGAGCCGTCCTCGGTAGACCACTCGCTGACGACGTTGGGCTTGACCTCAAAGCTGTTGTCTACCTCAACTATGTTCTCATAGACAAGGCAGCAGACGAGCTGGTTATTCGTATTCGTCGCGGTGAGCGGATTCATGCTGTAGCTCTTATTGCAGTTGAGTGTGAAAATATCGTCTGCCGCAGCGGTCTGGCCAAGCTCCTTGCCTGCGCTTTGACCCTTGATATAATCGTCCTTATCGTCATCGGCAGTGCCGCAGGCCGCGAGCGGCAGCAGCGTCAGCAGTGCAAGCAGCAGCGCGATATAGCTTTTTATCCTTGACATTTGAGCACCTCAGAGCACTATTGCCGCCGCCATGCTGCCGCGGACGCCGTCGGTCGCTCGGTGCGACCAGTATTTATCCGGAAGGCACATCGTGCATTCATCCGACACGTCGATATTATCCCTCTTGAGGCCGAGCTGCAAAAGTCTGCGCGCATTCGCTCCGCGAAGGTCGACATGCGTTTTCCCGTTGGGCTTTTTCTCGAAAAGTCCTTCGGTCTCGCCGCCGAGATAGCGCTCAACCGCCGCAGGGACATCATCGTCGCATTCAAAGCAGCATTTGCCGATGCTTGCGCCTATCGCCGCACGGATGCTCTGCGGCTTTGCGCCGAGAGCGCACATTTTTTCAACCGCCGCGCCGAGGATATCCTGCACGCTGCTTTTCCAGCCGCAGTGCACCGCCGCAGCAACGTACGCCTCCGGGTCGTGCAGCAGAACCGGCACACAGTCGGCAATATATATCATCAGCGGTAAGCCCCTGACGTTCGTTACAAAGCCGTCGCACTCAATTTGCTTATCCGATCCCACGTGGTAGCGGTCAGACTCCGTGGCAAGATAGACAATGCGGCCGTGGACCTGCTTTGTGACAACGAAATCGTCGGCATTGCAGCCTATTATCTCACCGGCAAGGCGGTAGTTTTCACGCAGAGCCGCATCGTCGTCGCCTCGGTTCACTCCGAGGTTCCACGACGCAAAAACGCCCTTGCTCACGCCGCCGATGCGCGTTGTGAACATATGCCTTGCGCTTATTTTATCCGATGTCATGTATACGCAGCCGTGCTGTGTGTTTTCAGTAAATGCCATTGTGCCTCCTCGTCAGTTGTTTCTGCCGCAGCACTCCTTGTATTTGAGTCTGCGCGAGCCGTCGGCCTTCATCTTGCCGCAGGGACAGGGATCGTTGCGTCCCGGCTTCGGGGCCTTTTTGATGGGCTTTTTCTTCGGAGCCTCGCCGCCGACGTTTGCCGCCACGTTTTTGGCAACTGCCTTGCGCTCAAGCGTCTGCTCCTTACGGACACGGATGGTGTAAATTCTTCTGACGGTCTCCTCACGGATGCCGTTTATCATGGCCTCAAACATATCATAGCCCTCGCGCTTATACGCATCGATGGGTTTTACGTTGCCGTAGCCGCGCAGACCGATGCCGCGCTTGAGCTCGGCCATCGCGTCGATGTGGTCCATCCAGTATTCGTCGACGACGCGCAGCATGATAACGCGCTCGATCTCGCGCATGACGGGCTGACCGTCGGGGGCAAGGCCGAACTCCGCCTCGCGCTTATCGTATACCTGCTGTGCGATATCGTACACTCGGTCGATTATCTCCTGAGCCTTGGGTGCGCCCTTGAAGTCCTCCATTTTAACTGCGCCCCTGGGCAGGAAGAGCTTTTCAAAGGGAGCGACGACCTCGGCGAGATGCTCGGCATTTTCCGCTGCGCCGCCGTGCAGCGCGTCGTTTACGCTGCCCGAGATGAACTCGTAGATCATCTTATTTATGTTCTCGCGCAGATCCTCGCCGTCGAGCACCTTGCGGCGCTCGTCGTAAATGATATTGCGCTGCTGGTTCATGACGTCATCGTATTCCAGAACGCTCTTACGGGTCTGGAAGTTGCGGCTTTCGACGGTCTTCTGAGCCTGCTCGATGGCGTTGGAGAGCATCTTGTGGTCAAGCGGCGTATCCTCGTCAACGCCGAGCGATTCCATCATATTGCTCATGCGCTCGGAGCCGAACAGACGCATAACGTCATCGGTCAGCGCGATATAGAAGCGGCTCTCGCCGGGGTCGCCCTGACGTCCGGCACGTCCGCGCAGCTGGTTGTCTATACGGCGCGACTCGTGGCGCTCGGTGCCGAGGATGAACAGGCCGCCGACGGCCTTGACCTTCTCGGCCTCCTCATCGCACACCGCCTTGTGCTCCCTGAGCTTTTCGGCGTACAGCGCACGGGCCTTGAGTATCTCCTCATCGCCGGTGTCGGCATAGCCCGTAGCGTCGGCGATGACCTCCTCGGTAAAGCCGGCCTTGCGCAGATCGTTCTTTGCCAGATATTCGGCATTACCGCCGAGCATGATATCGGTACCGCGGCCTGCCATGTTCGTCGCTATGGTGACGGCGCCGAGCTTACCGGCCTGCGCAACGATCTCCGCCTCCTTCTCGTGGTGCTTGGCGTTGAGGACATTGTGCTTTATGCCGCGAGCCTTGAGAAGCTTGGAGAGGTATTCGCTCTTTTCAATGGATATCGTACCGACCAGAACAGGCTGCCCCTTCTCGTGGCAGGCGATTATCTGATCGATTATCGCACGATCCTTGCCGGCCTCGGTCTTATACACGACGTCGGGCTGATCGATGCGCGCAACGGGCTTATTGGTCGGGATCTCGACTATGTCGAGCTTATAGATCGACGCAAACTCCTCCTCCTCCGTGACGGCGGTACCGGTCATACCGGAGAGCTTGTCGTAAAGTCTGAAATAGTTCTGGAAGGTGATGGTCGCAAGCGTCTTGTTCTCGCGCTGAACATCGACGTGCTCCTTGGCCTCAATGGCCTGATGCAGGCCCTCGCTGTAGCGGCGGCCGAGCATGATACGACCGGTGAACTCATCGACAATGAGCACCTCGCCGTCCTTGACGACGTAGTCGATGTCGCGCTTCATGATGCCGTGTGCGCGCAGCGCCTGATTTATATGGTGCGTGAGGGTCGAGTTTTCGATATCGGCATAGTTTTCAAGGCCGAACGCGCGCTCTGCCTTGGCAATGCCGCGCGCCGTGAGCGTCGCCGTGCGCGCTTTTTCGTCAACGACGTAGTCTGCGTCGATGCTCTCGTCCTCTTCCTCCTTGGAGTCGGTGGAGGCATAGACCTTCTTTTTAAGTCCGGCGACAAAATCGTTTGCCTGACGGTAGAGATCGGTGCTCTCGTCGCCCTGGCCGGAGATTATAAGCGGTGTTCTCGCTTCGTCGATGAGGATCGAGTCGACCTCGTCAACGATGGCAAAGGCGTGGCCGCGCTGGACGCGGCTTTCCTTGTAAATGGCCATGTTATCGCGCAGATAGTCAAAGCCCATCTCGTTATTGGTGCCGTAGGTGATGTCGGCGGCGTAGGCGGCCTTGCGCTCCTCATTGGTCAGGCCGTGGACGATCAGGCCGACGTCGAGACCCATGAATCTGTGTACCTTGCCCATCCACTCGCTGTCGCGTCGGGCGAGGTAGTCGTTGACGGTGACGATATGCACGCCGTTGCCGGTGATGGCGTTGAGGTACGCCGGCATGACCGCGACGAGGGTCTTGCCTTCGCCGGTCTTCATTTCGGCGATACGGCCCTGATGCAGGACGATGCCGCCGATGAGCTGGACGCGGAACGGCTTCATGCCGAGGACGCGCCACGCGGCCTCGCGCACCGCGGCGAACGCCTCGGGCAGCATGGAGTCGAGCTCCTCGCCGTTATCGTAGCGGCTCTGGAACTCGGCGGTCTTGGCGCGGAGCTCGGAATCGGAAAGCGCCTGCATCTGCGGCTCAAGCGCCTCAATCTTATCGACGATGGGGTATATTTTTTTAAGCTCATGATCGGTGTGGCTGCCGAAAATTTTACTGAAGAAGCCCATATTGATTGCCTTTCGTATGTAAAGATAATTTCACAAGATAGATTTTAACACATAATTGTGAATAAAAAAAGACCTGCGGCATGGCTTTTTATGTCTTATTATGAGTTTTTGCGCACTGTGGCGCAGGCGCTTGTTATTTTTGCGGCTATTTGTTATAATGTGCGCATAATATGAAAAGAGGTAAAATCCCTTGGATTTCAAGAAGATCACACTGCCGGACGTCGGCGCGCTGCGCCCGTACCTGCGCGGACAGTATCGCTCGTGCGACTACTCGGTGCTGGGCGTGTTCATGTGGGCCGACAGATTCGGATACGAATACAACATTTCGGACGGCGTTCTGTTCATGCGCGAAAGATCGCGCTCGGGCGGCGGGTACGACTATTTGCTGCCGCTGGGCGAAGGCAGCCTGTGCGAGAGAGTCAGAGCGCTGCGCGATGCCGTCGGCGAAGGGCTCACGATGAGCCTCGTGCCGGAGGCAGCGCTCGATGAGCTGCGGCAGGAGTTTAACTTCACCGCCGCCGAGGAGCCGGACATCGCCGACTACATGTACAGGGCCGGGGATCTCGCATATCTCGCCGGGAAAAAATACAGCAAAAAGCGAAACCTCATCCACCAGTTTGAGAAGCTCTACCCTGATTTCAGCCTTGAGCCGATAACGAATGAGAACGCGCACATGATCGAAAAATGCTGCGAGCACGACTGGTCGGACGCCGGGCTCAGCGAGCTGGCGATGTACGAAAACGAGCACACACGCGAGGTGCTGCGCGACTTCGCGGCCTACGGCTGCACGGGCTATGCGCTGCGCACCGGCGGCGAGATCGCGGCGTTCTGCATCGGCGAGGTGATGGGCGACACGCTGATAGTGCACATAGAAAAAGCCCGGCGCGAATACAAGGGCGCGTTTCAAATGATAAACTGCCTGTTCGCAAAAACCGAGTTTGAAAAATGCGGCGTACAATTTATCAACCGCGAGGACGACGTCGGAGACGAGGGCCTGCGGCAGGCCAAGCAGTCGTACTTCCCCGAATACATGCTGAAAAAATTCAGACTGAGCTTTGAGTGACAGGCGGAACAGGACAGGCTCACTGCAGGGCTTGACAAAGCCGGTAAGGTGGCTTATACTGAACATGTAAAAGGTGGCGCTACCGGACAAACGGTTAGCCCCCAAGGATTATTTGCTAAGAAATAACCGCTGGTTTGCAGGCCGGGCGGTTATTTCTTTTTGTATATCTGTATGAACAGACTACAAATGCCGATTGTCAAGTGGTAAGCGGGCGAGCAATGCTCGCCCCTACGAGTTGCCAGCAGTGCTGACCAAGACCGTGACAGGCGAATTGTCAAGCGCTATCGGCTGTCAGCTATCAGCTATCATCTAATACTAAAATCACAACGCCGCAGAGGGGAAACCTCTGCGGCGCTGCTTTTATGCAACATAACGAATAGTTATAACAAGAGACAAATTAATAATTGAAATCTCTAAGCTTCGTTAGAATTGCGGATTATTGAATTACTTCAGGTTTACGAACTTGTAGAGCATAACAACGGTATCCTGACGGCTTGCGTTGTCGTTGGGAGCGAACATGTTGTTGCCAACGCCGTTTACGATACCGGCCTCAGCTGCCCATGCGATCGCGTCCTTTGCCCAGTGAGTTGCAATGTCGGTGAAGTCAGCAGCCTTCTCAGCCTTTGCGTTATCAGCAATGCGGTTGAGGATAGCTACGATCTCAGCACGGGTGATCTTTGCAGCAGGATCAAAGTTGCCGTTGTCGCGGCCCTTGATGTAGCCGTTCTCGACTGCCCATGCAACTGCGGTCTGTGCGTAATCCTTAATGTCAGCCTTGTCGCCGAAGGTGAGTGCCTTCTCGGAAGCGACGGAGCCCTTCAGACGCCACAGCATGGTGACGAAGTCCTGACGGGTGATGTCAGCGGTCGGGAGGAAGTTGCCATTGTCGTCGCCCTTGACGATGCCTTCCTTGGCTGCCCATGCAACTGCGTCCTTAGCATAATCCCTGATGGAAGCAGCGTCCTTGAACTCAGGTGCTACAACGGGCTCCTTCTCGCCGCAGACGGTGCAGACACCGTTCTCGTACTTGTGGCCAAGAGCAGCGATCTCTTCGCCCTTCTTTACGGTCTCGCCGCAAACGGTGCAGACCTCGTCGCCGGTGTAGCCGGCTTCGGTGCAGGTAGCAGCCTTTGCGTCCTTAACCTCGGTCTTGTGGCCGAGTTCGGGAATCTCTTCGCCAGCCTTCATGACCTTATCGCACCACTTGCAGACAGTGTCGCCGGTGTAGCCCTTCTCGGTGCAGGTTGCGTCCTTTGCACCCTTCAGCTCAGCAGCTGCGGTGTGGGGGAGAGCCTTAACAATGAAAACGGATTTATCAACATACGCACCGCAAACGGAGCAAGCCTTAACGGACAGGCCGTTGGTGGAGCAGGTTGCAGGAACGAGTTCCTTGATAACATAGTTGTGGCCAGCCGTAATGACTTCGGTGTCATTAGCATTGCCCTTAGTTACCTTGCACTGTACGGTCTTGCCGTCTTTTTCCCAAGTGTTGGTGCAGACATAGTAATTGTAGTACTTGTAGCCATTCTTGGTGCAGGTTGCAGCAACATCTTCAGCGGGAACAAAATTATGTGCAATCTTATCTATAACTTCGCTCGGAGTGGTGATTACCCATGCAGCAGTCTTTGCATTTGCAGAGGTCTTAGAGTAAGTCCAAACCTGAGCAGTCTTGCCAGTTGCGCAGCAGGTAGCTGCGACAGCAGGATCAGTCCAAGTTGCGCCAACCTCAGTTACCTTAGAAAGATCAACATACTGGTCATAGGGAAGTACTTTGCCGCCAAAGTACACGCCGCACTCTTTGCAGTAGTAAGTATCGGTCTTGCCGTCGTGCTTGTCGCCAGCTTTATCAATGTACGGGTAGTAACCCTTTTCCTTGAGCTCTATTGCATTAAGAGCACTATGCTGAGTCCAAAGGGAGCCCTTATCAGTGCCTCGAACAATGCTGCCGTCCTTAGTGTTTGCTACGCCAGCTGCTTCGCAGTCAGGGCAGTACTTGTCGCCAGTGTACTCGGAAACGCCCTTGTTTCCTTTATAGGTAACAACGTCAATGGAGTACTGCTTAAATGTAGCAACGCCATTCTCCTCAACGATCTTCCATGCCATCAGGTCAGTGCCGCCGACGGTATCGTAGTCGTTGTGGGAAGCAGTAACAGGTGCTTTGTACTTCAGTTTACCGTTTGCATCGTAAATATCCTTAGTGACAGTTACAAATGCGTCCTTATTTGCGTGCTTGTCATTGGTCTTTGCATAGAGAGCCTTAACTGCCTCTTTCTGTGCAGTGGTAACAGTGGTCTTGCCAGTTGCCTTGTCGAAGGCGTTGAGAAGATCCAGTGCAGACTGAACGCCGGAAACGAAAACAGGGTTCTTGCAGTTGTCGCATACTACATAGCCCCAGCCTTCCTTCTGGCAGGTGGGCTTTACTTCGACCTTGAAGTCAGTGTAGACGTGAGGAAGTGCTGCCTTAACGACAACGCCGCCAGTCTTCAGAGTGCCGCAATCCTGGCAGTAAGTAATGGTAACGCTTGCCTTCTCGCAGGTGCCTTCCTGAAGCACTACAGCCTTATAGTTATGCTTAAGCAGTGCGCACTTATCAATTGCATCCTTCTCTGCGAAAGGAACGACAACTGCCTGACCGACGAGAACGCCATCAGTGTTGCACACCTTGAGTTCGATGCCGGGCTGCTTTGCAGCTGCATCTTTCTTGATGCTGATAGTGGTGACATCACAATCCGCATGTGCCGGTGCTGCCAGTGCGGTGGCAGGAACCAGAGATGCGATCATGAGAACAGCCATCAGCATGCTCAACAGTCTCTTTTTCATTTTCTCTTGTTTACCTCCGTTTAAGATATTGGGTTGAAAAAGTTTTGTCAAATACGCTTGAATTCGGACCAAAATCCTCTCCAAACATATTTTTCTTGATTATAGCATACGCTACGGCAGGTTTCAAGCGTTTTTGTGAAATTTTTTAGTTACATTTCGGTTGCAGGGTTTGGGGGGATAACGGCGCAGTCTGCGCCTGCGAAGGAATAGTGAATAATTGAGGTGTGCGGCTGTGCCGCACGGATTTGATTTCCTCCGCATCCGTCGCGCTTGAGTTTTTTCACCTCATCCGTGTCACCTCATCCGTCGGCTGCGCCGACACCTTCCCCTCAAGGGGAAGGCAAGGGCAATAGCTTTCACGCAAGGGGAAGGCAAGGGAGGGCGATGGGTTTCACGCAAGGGGATGGCATGGGGGGGCGGTGCCTTCCCCTAGCGGAGCGTGAGGGGAAGGTGTCACCGTCAGGTGACGGATGAGGTGTTATTCAAATCATTTGCCGTCAGGCAAACACCTTCCCTCAAGGGGAAGGCAGGGGGTGCTCACTTTTTCCATGTTTCGGGCGCAAAGAGGATCAGCATGGGGAATATCTCGAGGCGGCCGAGGAACATGTCAAAGCACAGCACCGCTTTGCTCGGGATGCTCAGTCTCGACACGCCCATGGTGAAGGTGTTCGAGTCGATGCCGTAGCCGACGTTGCTGAGGCTCGAAATGCCGGCAAGCATGCCGTCGCCTATCGTCAGTCCGTCGAGCGACAGCACCACGCCCGTCATTATGACCGCCATGAAGTACGCCACCGCAAAGCTGCCGACAGCCGAGACCGTGTCCTCCTCGACGATCTCGCCGTCAAGGTGGATAAGGTGCACCGAGTTCGGCGTCACGGTGCGCGCAACGGCGCGGTAGGTGCTCTTGCAGAGGATCATGACACGCGACAGCTTCATGCCGCCGCCCGTCGAGCCCGACATGGGGCCGGTTATCATCAGAACCGTCAGCATCGACCACACAAACGGCGACCAGAACGACGCGTCAACGGAGACGTAGCAGGTCGTGCTGATGATGGAGACGACCTGAAACAGCGTGTGGTGCACGCCCTGTCCGAGGCTTTCGATCTTCGACGCGGTGTCGATGCCCATGAGCAGCGCAACGCCCAGCACGACGATGATAAAGGTGCGCAGCTCACGGCTGCGGCGGATGCGCAGAAATTCACGCGCAACGGCGCAGTAAAACAGGCTGAAGCTTATGCTGCACAGCGTCATGAAAACAAGCGTCACGTTCTGCGCATACGCGCCGTAGGACGCCATGCTGTCGTTGCGCACGCAGAAGCCGCCGGTCGAGACCGTGCTGAGCGATATGTTCACGCAGTCGAAAAGCGGCAGGCCGCCGAGCAGCAGCAGGATGATCTGCGCAAGGGTCATTACTATATATATCTCATACAGCAGCTTTGCCGACTTCTGCATACGCGGCACGAGCTTTGCCGCCATCGGGCCCGGAAACTCCGCACGAAGCAGGAACATCGAGCCGCCCTCGCGCGCGACCGGCGCAATGGCAAGCAGAAACACCAGCACGCCCATGCCGCCGATCCAGTTGGTAATGCTGCGCCAGAGCAGTATCGCCCTCGGCGCGGCCTCGACGTCGTCGATGATCGTCGCGCCCGTGGTCGTGAAGCCGGAGACGGTCTCGAACACCGCGCCGGAGATGCTCGGAATAACGCCAGAGGCGTAGAACGGCACGGCGCCGAACAATGAGATGATGATCCACGCCAGCGCGACCGTCACAAAGCCGTCGCGTGCGCCGAGCGGACGGTCCTTGCTGCGGATAATGCCGCAGGGCAGACCGACGAGCAGCACCGCCATAATTCCGGATGCAAAGCCGCGCATCGCCGCCTCGTTGCCGTCGGCGACCGCAATCGCAAACGGCGGCAGCATGAACGCCGCCTCGATGCACAGTATGACGCCTATCGTTTTTCTTATCGTACTTATGTTCATTACGCAAATATGTCGTTGAGGTCAAGGATCTCGCGCCCCGCGGTCGTGACGATGACGACCGTATCGCCGGCCGAGAGCGTGTCGCGGCCGCCGGGGATGATGATCCTGCCCATGTGGTTTATGCAGGCGATCAGTATGCCGGGCTTGAGCCTTATGTCCGTGAGCGTCTCGTGCAGGTGCTCGGTCGCGTCGGTCACGGCAAACTCCAGCGCCTCCGCGCCGCCGTCGGCTATGCGGTGGATGGTGAGCACCGCGCTGCCGCCGGTGTTCTCCATTGCGCGGACATAGCGGATGATGGCATAGGTGGACAGGCTCTTGGGGCTTATCAGGCTGTCCGCGCCGCGGTCGCCGAGAATCTCGCCGTACTCAAGGCGGTTTATCTTCGTCAGCAGCTGCGGAACGCCGAGCTTGCGTGCGAACATGCCGATGATGATGTTCTCCTCGTCCATGTTCGTCAGCGGCAGCACTGCGTCCATCTGCCGTATGTTGTGCGTTTTCAGCACCGCCTGACTCGAGCCGTCCGAGCAGATGACGCTCATCTCCGGGTACTTCTCGGCGAGGTACTCGCACCTTGCGCGCTTCATCTCGATAAGCTTTATGCTCGTGCCGGTCTTGATGAGCATCGGCGCAAGGTATTCGGCGATCCTTCCGCCGCCGACAATGAGCACATTTTTACTCTTTTTACTGCGCAGCCTGAGCTCGTGCGTGAGCTCAACGAGCGAGGCCGCCGGAGCGGTGACGTAGATCTTATCGCCCCTGTGCAGAACAAAGCTGCCGTCGGGGATGAACACCTTCTCGTCGCGCAGAACCGCGCAGATGAGGACCTTGACATTTATCTTTTTCCGCAGATCGGCAAGGCGCAGCCCGTCGAGAGGGCTGCCCTCGGCGATAAAGAGCTCGACTATCTCCGCCTTGCCCTCGGCAAAGGTATCGCGCTTTATAAACGCCGGAATCTGGAGAAGGCGGTATATCTCCTTTGCAGCCAGAAGCTCGGGGTTTATGGTCATAGACAGGCCGAGCTCGGACTTGAGAACGTAAAGCTGCTCGGTGTACTCAAGATTGCGCACGCGTGCGATAGTGTTCTTGCAGCCGAGCTTACGTGCTACGATGCACGCGAGCATGTTCAGCTCGTCCTGCGCCGTGACGGCGATGAGCAGGTCGCTCTCGTCGACATTCGCCTCGCGCTGGATTGATATCGCCGCGCCGTTTCCGCACAGTGTCATGACGTCCAGCGTGTCCGACAGGAGCTTTACCTTGTCCTTGTCGATATCCACGACCGTTATATCGTGATTTTCGTTTGTCAGCTCCTCGGCAAGCGAGTAGCCTATCTTGCCCGCGCCGACGATTACGATCTTCATTTGCCTATCCTCTCTGAAACAACTGTTTATATCAGGCTAACGCTGATTTTTACTAACTTTACATATTAACACATACTTTACTGCTTAGCAATAGCTGACGGTGGCCGCCCCCCTGCCGCCTGTGTCAGCACCCCTTTTCGGCGCTTTCCGCCTTTTTCTCTTTGACAATACCGCCGCGGCGCACCCAGTCGATTGTGTAGTCGGCGAATTTGCGCGTGGCGGGACTGTTGCGGCTGGTTTCCGTTATGGCAAGGCCGATAATGCGCTTTGAGGGCGGAACGAGCTCCTTTATTACTATATCGTCGTGACGGCCTTTCAGCAGCAGCTCGGGCATTATGGATATGCCGAGTCCCTTTTCGACCATTGCGATTATG
>ERZ1106976.2994-NODE-2994-length-14146-cov-4.800085_pt1 | contig 14146 bp, 15 predicted proteins | sample MGYA00403687_ERZ1106976 | MGnify/ENA primary metagenome ERZ1106976 (study PRJEB35170, sample SAMEA104062446) | human gut metagenome | biome: human gut; feature: human-associated habitat; material: faeces | place: Denmark | collected 2013-02-22 ... | reverse complement strand
GACCGTATCTCAGTTCCAATGTGGCCGTTCAACCTCTCAGTCCGGCTACCGATCGTTGACTTGGTGAGCCGTTACCTCACCAACTATCTAATCGGACGCGAGCCCATCTTTGCTCAATAAATCTTTGGCAGTATGACCATGCGGTCTTACTGCGTTATGCGGTATTAGCGTTCGTTTCCAAACGTTATCCCCCAAGCAAAGGCAGGTTGCTCACGCGTTACTCACCCGTCCGCCACTGATCCGGGACCGAAGTCCCTTCACCGTTCGACTTGAATGTGTTAGGCACGCCGCCAGCGTTCATCCTGAGCCAGGATCAAACTCTCGATAAATTTGTATCTCAAGCCTTGCGGCTTAAAATCTTGATTTGTCGAGTTTTGCTTCTTAGCTTACTCTTTTACTTTTTTGTTTAAAGGAATTGTACGAGATCATATTTACACTATTTCGTTCAAGTATTTTCCTTGACTCTTGTGCTTTGTACTTTCTCATTTGTTGTTCAATTTTCAAGGACCGCGCCGCCGCTCTCTTTTTCTTTGCTTCAGCGGCAGGATTTATATTCTACCACATCCGCTTCTGTTTGTCAAGAGGTTTTTTAAACTTTTTCAAGTTTTTTTCGAAGTCTTTCGACTCCTTTGTTTCCCCTCTCTTGAGGCGACTTGTTTATTATATCATGTCCGATTCGGTTTGTCAATACTTTTTTCAAAAGTTTTTTGAACTTTTTTCTGTATCACCCCCTCAGGTTCTCCCTTCGGGCCCTTTCCTCCTCGGCTTGTCTATTATATCACCTCTTCCTTCTTTTGTCAAGTACCTTTATGTCGTTCTTTTTCCAATTTAAGCAAAATTCTCTTATTTTGTAAAAATTGTGACTCTAACAGCCGTTTTTTAGACAATAATTCATTTTTTCTTAAATTTTGCCATATAAAATCCGTCTGTTCCGTATTCATCCGGAAAAAAAGTCACCTCGCTTTTTCCAAACGGCATATTCTCCGCCGTCGCTTCAAATTCCGTATGATTATCTAAAAATTTTCTTCTATTATCTTCGTTTTCTTTCTTATTAAGGGTACAAGTAGAATATAACAGGTATCCGCCTTGCTTTACATAGTGCGACGCGTTTTCCAAAATCGAATACTGTATATCCGGCAGTCGTTCTATATCGTCAGGAGCTTTATGTCTCAGATCCGGCTTCTTTGCTATAACACCAAGCCCGGAGCAGGGAACGTCACAGAGAACTTTGTCAGCTTTGCCTATCAGTTCCTCTTTTCTTTTGGCTCCGTTCTGAACCCCCGTCGATATCATATCGATTCCAAGCCGCTCCGCTCCGCTTTTCACAAGAGAAAGCTTGCTTTCATGTAAATCAAAGCTGAGAATCTCCCCGTCATTCTCCATATCCATAGCCATCCCAAAGCTTTTCCCGCCCGGACATGAGCAGGTATCAATGACAAAATCTCCCCGAACGGCCCCCATAGCCATTGCGCAGAGTTGAGATGCTTCATCCTGCACAAAGCAAAGCCCTTCCGCAACCGGAGTGACCTCGCTAATCGGAGTAAAGGCGTCAAGCGTCAAGCCAAACGGCGAAAGCACGGTATCGCAGCAGGATATTCCGGATTTATGAAGAATTTCGGCAAGCTCTACACGATTTGTTTTTAATGTGTTCACTCTTAAAGTAATGTGCGGATTGCGGTTTATCCCCTCAAGAATCTTCTCGCTTTTTTCATTCCCGTACATTGCCAGCCACATTTCGCAGAGCCATTTCGGGCAGGCATATTTGACAGAATAATACTCAAGGCAGCCTTTCGGCGGATATTCAATATTGTTTTTCTCTCTCGCTATATGCCTAAGAACGCCGTTCACAAATCCTGCCGTTCCTTTATGAGTGTGAAACTTTGCAAGCTCTACGCTTTCATTACAGGCAGCGCTGTCGGGTATTCGGTCAAGAAACAAGATCTGATAGACGCCCAGACGCAGTATCTCAAGAAGCTTCGGTTCTATTCTGTTTATCGGCTTATCGGAAAATTTTCCGATTATATAGTCAATCGTAATTCTTTTTTCAATTGTACCATAAACAAGCGCAGTGAACAGCGCTCTGTCATTTCCGGCAAAACCGTACTTTTTTATGGCGGAATTTACCTCAAGGTTGGAATACTTTCCTCCCGCCGAACACTTCATAAGCGATAAAAAAGCCGCCTCTCTTACATTCATAATCTTTTCCTTTCCAACAAAATATGGACCCAGCGCTGAACCGTCAATAAATTCATGATCATCGAAACCGTTCATACGGAAATATCTCTATGTCATATATCTCCATGATGTAGAATATTATTCATTCGGTATTCATAGCATCTTTAAAAGCGGGCTGCTTTACCAAAAATGAAACTCTCTACTTCAATAGTAACAAAAATAAAAAAATCTTTTCCGACAACAAAAAAAGTCAGAAGGAATACTGTATAGACAATACCGCCGGGTTCTGATGGCACAGAAGCGCAGTCATTTTTTTCGTCAGATGATACCAATTGGGGAGGCAGGAACGGCTTCTCTGCCAACGAAATTTTTGAAATGTAACGAAAATAGGCAAGCGGATATGCCGTCAAGACGCAAGTCGTGAACCTGCCGGTACTGCTCGATTCACCCCGTAATCCCGGTACGGAGAATAACAAACGCCGATTTTGAACAATTTATTCCGAGCATCCTACCTTCTTCGATTGTTTCTACCACCCGATACAATGAGGATAAGCCTGAGCAGTGATGCAAGAGAAACAAACAAAGCCGCTACATACGTCATTGCCGCTGCCGAAAGCACCTTTTTTGTGCCGCTTACCTCGTCCTTATCCAAAAAGCCATCCGACAGCACGGCAATCGCGCGTCTGCTGGCATTGAACTCGGTCGGAAGCGTAACAAGCTGAAAGACCACCACCGTACCGAACAAGATAATACCGATATAGGAAAGCTGATAAAAGCCGAGCAAAAGCCCAAGTATAATAAGGGGAGTGGACAACTTCGCTCCGAACTGCGTAACCGGAACAATCGCCGTTCTGAGTTTTATCGGCAAATATCCCGTTGCATGCTGTATCGCATGACCTGCTTCATGTGCAGCGACCCCTATCGCCGCAACCGAGCTGCTGCCGTAAACATTCTGAGACAAAGATATTGTATTGCTTCTCGGATCATAATGATCGGTAAGCTCGCCGGAAATCCGACCGATTCCAACATTCTGCAATCCGTTTCTGTCGAGTATGAGTCTCGCCGCCTGCTCCGCAGTATACCCGCGGCGGCTGAAAACGCGGCTGTATTTAGAATATGTCGATTTTACCTTCACCTGAGCTATCATTGAAATAATAAGCATCGGCATTACAATAATAACGTACGTCCAATCAAAAAACATATTTTATTCCCTCCTTTTATTAAGCATTCTTCCATTTACACAAAAAACATGAAGATACGATATTCCACGCAATCGGTAAGGCAAACCTTTTATTTCATTGCAAAATGTAATCAACCGCCCAAATCATTTTTCAACGGCAGAAGCAAGCACATCGCCAACCTTCATTTTGTTCCCGCGGAGGTAATCTGCCGAATTCATGCGTTTCTTGCCCGCAGGAAGAACCTCAATAATATCTATGCACAATCCGTCCCCGCAAACCACGGTTATCTTCCCGTCGGCGGAAACAACGGTTCCCGGAGCGTTATCGGAAAAAACAGAGGAAAGGCGCGAAGCGACCAGCTTTATCACAGCACCGTTAAAAGAGACCGAAGCAAGCGGAAAAGGAGAAAGCCCTCTTATTCTATCATGAACTTGTTTTGCCGGAAGCGAAAAATCAATCAGACAATCGGATTTTTCTATTTTTTTCGCATACGTTGCAAGGGCGTCGTCCTGTTTTTCAGGCACTACGGTTCCCGACACAAGCTCCGGAATCGTGTCCAGCAGGAGCTCCGCTCCTTTTTCAGCCATTTTATCAAAAAGCGTTTCAAAATTATCGTTTTCATCAATCGGAACAACCGCTTTTTTGAGCATATCCCCGGTGTCAAGGCCTTCATTCATATACATAACCGTAATACCGGTTTCGTTTTTCCCGTCAATTATAGCACGCTGTATCGGCGCCGCTCCGCGGTACTCAGGAAGCAGGGAGCCATGAACATTGATACAGCCATATTTCGGATAATCAATCACACTCTTCGGAAGAATTTTGCCGTAAGCCGCCACAACGATCATATCCGGCGCCAAACGTTCAAGAAGCGCCGAAAACGCCTCATCCTTCAGCGTTGTCGGCTGGTACACATCAAGTCCGTGTTTCTCGGCATAGACTTTAACCTCCGGAGGAGTAAGGGTATAGCCTCTCCCCTTGGGTTTGTCCGGCTGAGTGATGACCGTAAGCTCATATTTTCCGCTCTCATAGAGCGCGGCAAGCGAACTGACCGCAAAATCGGGAGTGCCCATAAAAAGTATCTTCATCTAAAACCTCGTTTCCGCATCACAACCGGTCAGTCAAGCTCGTCGGGATCTATCATTCTTATCGCATTATCAGTAAAAAGAATTCCGTCAAGATGATCAAGCTCATGACAAAAAGCTCTTGCCTTAAGATCGGAGCCTGTCACCTCATACCATTCTCCCTTCCGGTTCTGAGCTCTTACCGTGACAGTCATAGGTCTGTCGGTTATTCCCCATTCGTCCGGAATCGAAAGGCAACCCTCCGGCTTCTGCTGACGCTCTTCAGACTGATATATAATTTCCGGATTTATCAGTTCATATAATTTTCCCGGCTCGGTCTCAACAAGGACAACACGTCTCAGCACCCCGACCTGCACAGCGGCAAGCCCCGCCCCCTCTGCCTTATGAAGAGTATCCTTCATATCGTCAAGAAGGCGTATAATACGCGGAGTAATCTCCTCGACCGGACGGCTGTGTTTTCTCAGTATAGGATCCTTTTTGTTTATTATTTTCAATATTGCCATTTTTTATCCGTTCCTTTCTCATAAACCGAAGCTTTTTCCATAATGCCACATATATGTTACTAACGCCGTCTTTTCAGCACACACAACACATATTTAAGGCAATACCGCGCAATGCTTTTTGCGCAGTTGCGCCGCCAGATTTTTCGTCAGACAATAAAATTGAGGGGGCAAGAGTGACTCCTCTGCCGACGAAATTGGTGAAGTATGACGGAATAGAGGCAAGCATATGCGCAATAAAGGCGTTAGCTGTACACCCGGCGGTATTGCCTTAATCTGATTCTCCGAAGCAGAGACTTTCCGCATCATAAATTATTCGGATTTACATCAACTGAAATTCCGATTTTCCTTCCCACGCTGCGGCTAAATTCCGAATATATTTCCGAAATCATGGCTCTTGTAACAGAATTGAATCGGCATTTAATCACTACTCTCATACGAAAAATCCCGCTTAGCTTATACACCGGCGCCTCCATCGGGCCGAACATAACAACGGGTATATCCGGGTATTTTTCGCTGCTGATTCTACCCCAAAGCCGCGTAAAATGCTCTACTGCACTGAAAAGCTCATTTTCCGCTTCAGAGGAAAGAGTAAACAGAATCATATCGCAATAAGGAGGAAAGACAAGCGAACGCCTCAAAGCAATCTCTTCCGAATACATTTTTTCATAATTCTGCTCTGCGGAAAGCCTGAGAATCGGATGATCGGGATTATAGGTCTGGATCAATGCACAGCCTTTCTTTTCGCCGCGGCCGGCTCGCCCTATCACCTGCGTAAGAAGATCGAAGGTTCGCTCATTCGCTTTATAGTCATTCAGATAAAGCGACGAATCCGCATTCACAACTCCGACAAGCGTAACATTCGGGAAATCATGTCCCTTCGTCACCATCTGCGTACCTATCAGTATATCCGCCTCACCGTCTCGGAAGCTTCCGAGAAGTCCGTCATACGAAAATTTCGTCTGAGTAGTATCGGCGTCCATTCTCATCACCCTTGCGTCGGGAAAAAGCCGCTTAAGCTCTTCCTCTACAAGCTGCGTCCCGAAGCCGACATGCTTCAGGATATCATTTCCGCACTGCGGACATTTAGCGGGAACAGACTCTTTTGCCCCGCAATAATGACAGTAAAGGTATCCTCTTCCGGTCTTAGCTGCCGTATGATAAGTATAGGAAACGCTGCAATGACGGCATGTGAGCACATTGCCGCACAGAGGACAGGACAGAAAGCGATTATAGCCTCTTTGATTGATAAACAGAATCGCCTGCTCCTGCCGTCTGAGCGTTTCGGCAAGACGCCCCCTGAGTTCTTCCCCAATCGGAGACATACTTCCTCTCTGAGCTTCCCTTTTCATGTCGGTAATAACCGTATCGGGGAGAACAGCTCCCCCGTACCGTTCCGAAAGCTTTACAAGCTGATATTTACCCTCCGCAGCCTTATGATAGCTGTCAAGAGAAGGGGTTGCCGAAGCAAGCAGCATAACCGCGTTATGCTTTGCGCAGCGGTATCTTGCGATATCTCTTGCATGATACTTCGGATCCATATCGGATTTATAAGTATGCTCCTGCTCCTCATCAAGGACGATTAATCCGAGATTTTTGAAGGGAGCAAAAACCGCAGACCTCGTTCCGATGCAAATATCCGCTTCACCGCTCGATATTTTTCTCCATGCGTCCCATCTTTCTCCGCGTGAAAGTCCGGAATGAATGACTGCGGTACGCTCCCCGTAATATGCTCTGAAAACACCTACGGTTTGAGGCGTTAAGGCGATCTCCGGGACAAGCATAATCACCGACTTTCCGGAGGCAATCACTTCATCCATAACCGCTCTTATTACATTGGTCTTACCGCTTCCGGTAACGCCGAACAGAAGTGCAGCCTTCGCTTCTCCGAGGCGGAAAAGCGACATAATCTCATTTTTTGCACGTTCCTGCTGTTCTGACAGCGTTACCTTCGGAGGATCATAGGAGATTCTGCCGCGATACGGGTCGCGATAGGCATCCTCTGATTTTATTCTCACAAGACCTTTATCCGAAAGTGACTTTATCACCGATCTCGGTATTTCATATCTGTCCCGAAGCTCGCGCAGCGTCATGCTTCCGCACAAGGACAAAACGCGAAGAGCGGCTTTCTGTTTTTCTCCCCTTGTAAGATTTACAAGGTCATCTTCTGCCATAAAAAGGCCTTCTCCGTCAAGCTCGGCGGTTTCGACAGTGACGGAACGGCTCTCGGAAAAGTACGATTCACGTTTCAACGCCCCTATTGAAATAAGCTTTGATAAAACCGAAAAAGACGACGCTCCCCGCTCCTTCAGTACCGTTTGTTCGGAGACCTCGCCTTTCGCTTTAATATAGCAGTACAGCGCCTCCTGTTTCGGCGTAAGGGACACCCCTTCCGGAAGCGTGACTGCGGAATATGTATCCCTCAGCTTTGTCAGCGCCGCCGCCGGTATAATCGCCTTGACCGCGTCTCCCACCGTACACAAAAAATGCTCCTTCATATACAAACATAAGCCAAGCATTTCTCCGTCAAGCACAACACTGCCGCAAACGGGAGAAATAACCGGCTTGAGATCTGCATAATCAGAAGCAGGAGCAAGCTCCCTGACAAGAGCGAGCTGTTTTCGGTTTCCGCCTCCGAAAGGAACCGCTGCAAATCCGCCGACCGCAAGCGTTCCTCTCAGTTCCTCGGGAATATAATAGTCGTACAGCTTATCAATGTGATACGGCGCGTCAAGCAAATAAACCCTTGCCACCGAATTCTCAGACTGCATAACCTCTCACCGTCAATAATTGCAGGTTGGATCTATAGATGAATCAACGATCCTATACTCCCCCTGATAAAGGCGGTTTATACCGATTCTGACTGCTTTTTCATCGCGAAAATCCTTCTTTATCAGAGAGGCGAGGCTCTTATCAGTCTCTTTATTTGCAAGCATACGCTCAGCATTCTCACGCTGATTGACATACTCGTCGGTAACCATTCTCGCGCATTTTGCAACCGCAATTACCAGCGTATATCTATTATATTTATTATTTTGAGTAAGCTCGTCAACTGATGGATATATCATATTCCGTACCGTACCCTTTCCATGATACTATTTATTCATTTTCATTTAAAAAAAACATTTTTTCTACGGCTCCGGGAGACCGCGACACCCTGTGCTTTTCACTTTCCACGATAGAAGCAATAACCTCGGCGGTTTTGTCCGCCTCACCGTCACGGTTCAGGACAGCATAATCATATTCTTTTACCAGCGTGAACTCATGAAGCGCTTTTCTCATACGGTTCTCAATATCTTCGGGAGTATTGGTTCCCCTGCCGACAAGACGCTTTTTCAGAGTTTCATAATCGGGAGGAAGTATAAACACCGTAACGCTGTCGGGAAACATACGCTTAATATTCATTGCTCCCTCGACATCTATTTCCAAAATAAGATTTTTTCCTTCGTCAAGCTTTTTCAGCTCGCTTTTCAGCGTACCGTAATAATTTCCGCAATACTCTGTATATTCAATTACGTTTTCGTCGCGTATCGCTTGTTCAAATGCCGTTTTTGAGATAAAATGATACTCTTTGCCGTCCGTCTCTCCAAAACGGGGAGTCCTTGTGGTCGCAGAAACCGAATATTCATATTCGGGGTGATTTTTAAGCAGATGGGCATTTACGGTTCCCTTCCCGGTTCCCGCCGCTCCCGAAACTACAAGCAAAATTCCTTTTGCATTATACAAAGAAGTCAAAAGCATAGATCCCATATCTCATACATCCTCGTCGGTGTCGGAAGTATCCGCCGCGTCTCCGTTGAGGCGGTTGGAAATTGTCTCCGCCTGTATTGCCGAAAGAATGACGTGATCACTGTCGGTGATAATGACGGAACGTGTTCGTCTTCCGCAGGTTACATCAATAACCCTTCCCGTTTCTCTTGCGTCCTGTATAAGCCGCTTAACCGGCGCTGAGTCTGGACTGACAAGCGTAACGACACGCCCCGCCGAAACCATATTTCCGAACCCGATACTGATAAATCTCATAAATCCTCCGTTTGACAAAAATCATTCAAGATTCTGTATCTGCTCCCTTATTTTTTCAAGCTCGCATTTTGCCTCTACCACCAGCCCCGCAATCTCGGCGTCGTTTGATTTTGAACCGACGGTATTCACCTCGCGGTTCATCTCCTGAAGAAGAAAATCAAGCCTTCTTCCGACAGGCTGACTGCTGTTCATCGCCTCGTCAAAGGCGATGAAATGGCTGGCAAGTCTGACCAATTCCTCATCGACCGCGATTTTATCCGCAAACAGCGCGCATTCCGTCAGAATGCGATTCGCATCAAACTGTATATCCAGACCATCCAGTGTCTGTCTCAGACGTGATTCAAGCTTTTCGCGGTAAGAAGCAATATTCCTTTCGGAAAGCACAGATATCTGCGCCGTAAGCTCTTGAAGATTTTCCTTTTTAATAAGAAGATCCTCTCGGAGATGTGCCCCCTCCTTCTCTCGGGAAGCATTATAGCGGCAAAAAGCCTCCGAAAGAACAGGGAGCAAATCTTCCCAATCCTTTTCGGTGTCCTCCTCCGGCTTCTTTACAATAAACAAATCACGATTCTGAGCAACGCTCATCGTACTGATATCATCGGAAAGACCAAACCTGTCTCTTAACCCCTTCAAAGCGGAAATATATGCCTCCGCATAGGAATAGTCCGGTTCAATGGCGGCACCGAGGCTTTCCGTCACCTCAATACCGATATAAACCTCAATTTTTCCTCTTGAGATTCCGCTTCCTCGAATAAATCCGATGATTTTCTCCTCAAGAAAGCCGTATGCGCGCGGAAGCTTCACCGAACAGTCCAAATACCGGTTATTAACCGATTTGATCTCACATACGAAATTTTTCCCGCCGGCAGAACCGACAGCTCGCCCGAAGGCTGTCATACTTCTCAGCATATCTTCTCTTTCACAGTGATAAAATTAATGTATCAATATTTTACTCTTTACGATTGGATTTGTCAATGTCCGGAGCATTTTTTTGAGCATTTTGTCGATTAAAATATTTATCAACGCGAAATCTCTGTCTAAGCTTCACAAGATATAACGTGATAAGCTGAGTAGTCGCTATATCATAAAGAAGAAATGTTACATTTCCGAGTACATATAAGCCAACCGTAAAGCCAACCTCGGAATCCTCAATATGCATAATATAGACCGACACCGCCACAATCACGGACAGCACGGTATTGAAAAAGCTGAATTTCAGTATCCAGGAAATCACATAGTGAAGCCGTTCAAACATCGCCTTAAAAACCGGATAGATTCCCCCGAAAAGCAGATAGGTCAGCGCGGCAAATTTATCGGGAAGAAGAAACATGGAAAGTAAAGCCGTCACAGCGTAAATCAAATATTGAAACGGAGTTCCAAGCTCTATCACAGCAAAAAAAACAAAGAGCGAGGCAATCGCAACCATTGTAAGATCAAGAACATTGATAACAGAGCCGAGGTAAAGGATAACCACGCCAAGTGCACTGAGCATTGCCGAAACGGCAAGCTTCCGCGTTCTCATAACCGATTCTTTTCTGTTCATTCTCTTTATCAGTCCTTTCCCGAGATACCTCAGCAGCAGCTTATAAGGTCACCGCCACAGCATTCACAGAGGCAATCGGCACAGATCAGTCCGCTGCAAATATCGCATCCCGAAGTCCCTCCCGACTTTGAAGTTGTATATCCCCTTCCATAGGAAGAGGCTCTCATTCTGAGATTGTTAAGCGCAGCCCTGTACTCCTGATTATCGGGAGACATATAGCAGGCGGTTTCAAAATATTTCTGAGCGTCAAAGAACCATCCCTTCTGAGCAAGCACACATCCCTTAAGGAAGTTCCATTCCGCATTTCTCGCATTTGCCGAAAGGGAATTCAAAAGCAGGTCGGCGTCGGAATACCGTCCGGCATTGATATACTCGCGTATTGTTTTAAATTCCTCGGCATTCTCTCCGGTATAGGTGCTCCCGCCGTAGGTCTGTTCGGAATAAGCTCCGCTTTGATCACTGTTTCCTGCTGCTCTTGCCTTTTGTATATCGGAATAGGCAGTATTGATTTCCTTCATTTTTTCTTCTGCAAGATCTGCGAGAGGGCTGTTGGCATAATTATCGGGATGATATTTACGCGCAAGCTCGCGATAAGCCTTTTTGATTTCGTCATCAGAGGCGTCTCTCGAAACGCCGAGAACTTTATAAGGGTCGGTCATCTATTGACGTTCCTTTCTGTATGTACGGGAGCTTTTCGTCAGGATATCGGGAGAGAATCTTCTCCATTCTTGACGGCATCCCAAGATATATTATATTTTCGATTATATTCTTTATACCGATATCGGTATAAGAAATCAGCGTTTCTGCAGCGGAAACTGCCTCAAGCTCAAGATTCATAGAGCATCTGAGCGATTCTTTATCTATATATAAAAGGGGATTGAAGCTGCCACCCTTGCTATCGTCAATAAAATCATCGGCAGCATCCGCCGTGTATATCCATTTCCCGATATGATATCCGATTTCCGAGGCAAGTCTTTTACGGGTTCCGTTGAGATCATATTCAAAAATCGCCGAGAGAAGCTCACCGAATTTCACCGCCGCTGAATCAAGAGTAGCATTTTCACTTTGTTCCACCTCGGAAAGCTCCGAAAGCTTTCCTGCAAGCTCTTTGTCAAGCTCCGGAAGCCCAGCCTTTTTTCTCATTCTCCCTGACAGAGAAAGCAAAAGCTTTGCCCCGGCTTTTGAAACGCCCCTGCTGTCCTCCACGTTATCCGCCAGATTGTGATAAGCCAGCAGCGCTCCCGCCGCCGCACAGTATTCAAGCGAAGGATTCGTCTGAACAAAAACCTTTTTCTTAAAGGGAGAAGCGGCACATCTGCCTGTCTCAAATTCGAGCTTCTCTTCGCTCAGTGCAAATCGGATCAAAGCAAGAAACACCACATCATAACTAAGCGTAATCCTTGACTCCGTACACACATGCTTTCCCATACATCTGCAAAGTCCGCAGTAAACGCTTTTATAAAAAATATGCTCCTTGACTTTAAGCTCTTCGGTGAGCGGAGTCACATATCCGAACATTTTCTACTCCCAATTTATTCTAAGCAAGCCCGTCCTGTTTCAATACTGGAAGGGATTTGATCTTCAGTACGGTATCCGAGACAGCTATGCTACCGAAAAGTGAAAATCTCGGCTGCGTCAGAATAAGCGCACAATCCGCCTGAAATATACAGAATATATTATACCCTTTTTCTCCTGTCATGTCCATATCCCTTTTTTATTTATTACAAAATGGACACATAATATTAAAATTTAGGCAACACCGCACAATGATTGTTGTGCCGCTGCGCCGCCGGATTTTTCGTCAGACAATACAAATTGAGAAGGCAAGAGTGACTCCTCTGCCGACGAAAGTTGTAAAGTATGACGGAAAAGATGCAAACAAATGCGCAACAAAGGCATTAGCCGGTAATTGCGCGGTATTGCCTTAATCTTATGTACCGGCGTCCGCAATCGAAAAATCGTTTCAATGTTATTTTGATTCGTATGAATGCTTTTAAGGAATCGCTGAATCAATCGACTATGCCGATTTCCGAGATGATTTTTTGAACGGCAATGCAAAAAACACAGGAATAGGTTAAGGCAACACCGCCGGGTTCACGGCTTGTGCCTTAACCGCATTGCCTTAATCATTCAAGGCTTTTAACGATGTCGGCAATCAATCTGCCGGAAAGCTCCGTTGACGATTTATGCAGGGTATCTCTAAAAATTCAAGGTTCATAGATGGCAAGGAGATTTTTTCGTCAGTCTAAACAACAATTCCGCAGACAGCATCTCCATCTGTCAAGAATTTCTGTGACAAATAACGGAAAACAGCTCGAACCGGTTTAGAGCAGCGATTTTTTAGAGGTGCCCTTCAGATTCCTTAGCATTCAATCCGCTGTTTGTGTTATATATTCATGGTTTAGGCACATATTAACTGTTTTCATTTTTATTTGGAAAGATTATAATTATTATTGATATCGGTATCGAAAATAATCAAAAAGGAGTTTTATCCGAATGAATACGGCAAAGTCAATCGCAGTCATTCTATTGGCAGTAACGTTAACCTCCTGTGCGCCGGCTCAAAGCAATCCCCCGAATACTTTAAATACCGAAAATAAAGAGGTGACAACAGAAATGAAATCCACAGATATCCCTAAAAATCCTGAATACGGAAAAAGCGGACTTTTGAAAAATTCCACAGTTGTATTTACCGGTGACTCCATAACAGACGGCTACCGTCTTGACAGAAGCGATCCCACCGATCTCGGTCAAAATAACTATGTGACCATGTTCAATGATTATATTCAGACGAATTTTCCGGAGGATAACATCACGGTATACAACACCGGTCACTCCGGATATTGGATTCAACACCTGAGAAATGAGCTTCAAAGCTTTGTTTACGATCTTAATCCGGATTATCTTATCGTCAATATCGGAACCAACAACGCATGGTTTGACAAATCCCCGATTGAAGCAGTAGAAAAGGAATACCGCGAGCTTGTAGAGGAGCTTCTTGAAAAGACCGACGCAAGTATCATTCTGGTACAGCCTTATCTCTACGAATCCGACACGATTCTCGACGGTGTTCCGCTGAATGAATATATTCCGAGAATGAATCAAATCTCTGATATCGTTTGCCGCACCGCCCGTGATCATAACCTTCCGGTTATATTTTATTCCGAAATATTCAGACAGGCAATAACGGCTATGGGGTATGATTACAAGCCTCTGCTTTCTGCCGACGGCATCCATCCGAGCACAATCGGATATCGGATGTTTTATGATGCACTCTGTATCAAGCTTGAAATAACCGGATATATTCCGAGATATCATTTTGATTTTTCCGAAATAGAAAAGAAATACAGCATATCAGACCGATAATCCGAATTCTGACCGTATGAGAAAAAAACAAAAGCAGAAAAACAGAATTAACACCGAAAGACCGACAAATCATGAATACCGCCAAATGCCTCCTGCCCGGACTATGCCATACACCTAATTAAATTTATATCAGAAGCAGATATGAAATCGCCAAAAATCCTATCCGTACTTTATGACAAATCGAATTTTTAAGGCAATACCGCACAATGATTGTTGTGCCGCTGCGCCGCCGGATTTTTCGTCGGACAATACAAATTGAGAAGGCAAGAGTGA
>ERZ1106976.2977-NODE-2977-length-14240-cov-3.005146_pt1 | contig 14240 bp, 10 predicted proteins | sample MGYA00403687_ERZ1106976 | MGnify/ENA primary metagenome ERZ1106976 (study PRJEB35170, sample SAMEA104062446) | human gut metagenome | biome: human gut; feature: human-associated habitat; material: faeces | place: Denmark | collected 2013-02-22 ... | reverse complement strand
TGCTCTTCCGATCTGAGGGAGGAATGCCTTTTCATGGCTTTTTGTTAAAGAGTTCTAATGTTGTAATTTCTCAATAAGTAGTTTTACACCTTCATACGTATATACATAAAAATAGTTTAAACAAATTAAGGGTATAGTTTTACGTTATTCGAATATGAAACATAAACATAAGAACGATATAGTAGAAGCCTTTTCTTGGATATGGGGGATAAGCGTGTTGGCTTTAGGGCTTTATTTTTTGGCTGAAAGGAACAGTTGGGCTGTCGTTTGCCTGTCTGTCGGTGTGCCGATGTTTAGAACCAAGTTGCGGTGGGCGAGGATAGGATATTGTATCATCATGGTGGGGCTGCTCTTATTCTGTGTGTATGTATCCTGCTCCGGAGGTTTTTGGGCTGTTGGCGAGGACTGGTTGCAGAAGGCGGTTGTTTGATGTATTGTTGGATATAAATTCTAAATAAATGAAGAGTATTTTATGTGGGGTAAGTTGTGTGATATTTTTAATGTGGAATATGCCGATGGCAGCACAAGTGTCCACAAGCGGACGACCGGGAACGTGGAAAGAACAGTTGGAATATGCCCTGAAACATCATGGGGAAGAGGCTGTGAAAAGCCGTGATGGAAACGGAGCCGGTCTCTATCTGAAAGGGTACACTTACCGGGGGACGATTGATTCGGAAAGAGAATTGGAGGAGGTGAAGTCGCGCCTGTTTTCGGACGTGGCCAACACGGTGTGCTATTATGACAACACCCGTTATGCCTACGATGTGGTGAGCGTGGGGCTGATGAGGTGCTTGTCAGGTGTGATGGGGCAGACCGTTATGATTGATGCCATTCGCAACGATTGTGAAAAGGAGATGCATACGGGAATGGAAGCCATTGAGTTGGAATGGTGCAAGGAGGGTAACACCTACCGTTCGTGGGCTGTAGCGGAAAAAGAGGGCCGTATTGTGTTTGAGAATATAGGTTGCCTTATTGCAGACATGGAAAGTATGGAGCAATGCGACAGGGACAGCGCGGAATCGGAAAGAGAAAAAGTATTCGAGAAGTCCTGCACGTTGAGGAACTTGTTGGGGATGGAACTTTATTCATATCGCATGTATTGCCGCTCTTCCTTTGGCGAAGACGGGATTTTGAAGTCCGTCCAAATGCATGCCAAGCAGTCTTCCGCTTTCGGGTGGCATTGTTCGGCTGAGATCTATACGGAAGAAGGGGTAATAGACCAAGACGCTTACCATCTTTGTCATTGGAAGAATAAGGTTACTCCTCCTTGGGGCGGTGCCATGGGTGAAAGCGGAACGTTCACGCACAGGAAAGAATAGGGAAAAGTGCAAAGTTACAGCTTAAGTATGTGTGTTAAAAAAACAAAAGTAAGAGGGCTTTTCTGCTGTTTTCTACCTAAAAAGTAGTATACTTGCACAAGTTATTGATATAAAAATGAATTTAAACCAATTTGAACGATGAAAAAGTATATTTGTACAGTTTGCCAGTGGGTTTACGATCCCGAGGTAGGAGACCCAGAATCAGGTATTGAGCCGGGAACGGCTTTTGAGAATATTCCCGAAGACTGGGTTTGTCCGGTTTGCGGTGTGGGCAAGGATGATTTCGAGCCTTACGAAGAATAAGATTTAAAAAAGGACAAAAAACGAAATTGCTTCCGGTTTGGATTCAAGCCGGAAGCAATTTCGTTTTTAAGACCTCCCATTGTTCCAAAGCGTTTTTGATGGTTTCGTCCATATTGAAGTAACGGTACAGTCCCAACCGTCCTCCGAATGTAATGTGGGGGCATTCCCGTTGCGCCAATGCGTGGTATTGCCGGTACAGCGTGTTGTTCTTTTCATCATTGACGGGGTAGAAAGGTTCCCGGTCTTTGTCCCATGTTTGTGGAAACTCGTGGGTGACGATGGAGACCGGTTGTGTGCCGAAGGCGAAATGCTTGTGTTCGATGCTTCGGGTATAGGGTATCCGGCTGTCCGTTTCGTTGATGACTGCGATGCCTTGTACGTTGGGTTGTTCGAATAAAACATGCTCGAAAGTCAGGCTTCTGTATTCCAGTGCCCCCAAGCGGTAGTCGAAAAACGCATCAATCGCTCCGGTATATAAGACATGTCCGGCTTTCTTCATCCAATAGTCCTTGTCGGCGAGAAAATCGGTATTCAACCGTACTTCCGTACCCTCCAGCATTTTGTCCACCCAAGGTGAGTAGCCTGCCATGGGAACTCCTTGATAAGGGTCGTTGAAATAATTGTTGTCGAAAGTGAAACGCAGGGGCAGGCGTTCGATGATGAATGGAGGGAGTTCCGTGGCTTTCCGTCCCCATTGTTTCTCGGTATATCCTTTAATCAGGGTTTCATACATCGTGCGGCCTACCATGGAGACGGCTTTTTCCTCCAAGTTCCGGGGATGGGGGTAAAGCCCTTGCTCTTGCCGTAACCGCAATGCGGCTTCTTCCGGAGTCTGGGTTCCGTACAGTTGGTAGAAAGTGTGCATGTTGAACGGCAAGTTGTACATATTGCCGCCGTATCGTGCCAGAGGGCAATAACGGAAATGGTTGAACGGGGTAAATCGGTTGGCAAAGTCCCACACTTCCTGATGGCGTGTATGAAAGACGTGAGGCCCGTATGAATGTACATTGATGCCCTCCCGCACTTCATCGCGGATGTTCCCGCCAGTGAAAGCCCGTTTTTCGATGACTAAGCAACGCCATCCGGCCTGATGTGCCAGATAAGCCGTGACGCAGCCATATAAGCCGCTGCCCACTATGATAAGGTCATATTCTTTTTCCATGGAAATTATATGATTAGTCCTATACTTAATATACCTTGCAAGTTCAAGTCTTCCGTGGCATCGAAATCGGCAATCCTCCGGTCGATATAGTCGGCCAGTTCTTTTTCGCTGAATGTCCAAGCGATGCGTTGTCCGTAAAGCAAAGACCTCCATGCTTGCGCCGTGAGTTCTTCCGGTGAAAGGGCATACAAGGTATCAGGATAACTATCGGCAAAAACTGTTTTTACACCTGCATGGAGAAGGAAACGGTCGATGGATTCTTGGCAGAGGATGGAGAAAACACCACCCTTTTCCGTGTGGCGGTTGATGGAAGCCTTGAGGTTTTGGATCATGTCGCTTTGGGTCGTCCAATAATTCTTGTCTTTCTTATGACGTTCCAGAAGGTAAAAGTGGGGGAGGATGAAGTTTCCTTTCGTTTCGTCACCGAAATCAAAATCCCGGTTGAGTACAGGAACTATTCTCTTGTCCACGTCATGAAGTATCGCATCCATGTCCCCTGATGTCCATCCTTCATTTAAAATCCGGCAGATGGCCCATCCGGCAGCGGTCACTTTTTGAGATATTTTAGGAAGTTGGGATACACATCTCTCAAAACACCGTAATGCAAAATCACGGTAAATGTCTATATCTAATCGTTGGGAAACTTTGAACAGTAAAAGGGAAGCCTCTGCCTGTTCGGCACAAAATTCCGGTGTGTCTATAAACTGGTGGTTCACCATTACGGTGTTGGCTATCTGCCATAACATCTTTTCACGTATTTCCATTATCATATTATATGAGGGATTGAAAGAAGCGGATAAGTTCGGGCGTATGTGCATCCATTGTAAATTCCATCCGATGCTCCTGCATGTTTCTTTTTAGAATATCCATGAAATCCTTGTCGTGCAGTTGTGTTGCCAGTTCGGTGATGGAATCATACAAAATGCCTATTCCATATTGTTCCGACAGTTCTTTTGAAGCTACGATATGTTCTGTATTCCGCCGCAAAATCATGGGAAGACCGGCTGCGGCCAATGTGCCCACCCTTGCGGGGATATTCAGATCATCCCACATGGCACGGAACAAATCTCCCCTGTTCCGGCTGTGGCCGGCATGTAGCCAACCCGCATCATAACGGGAAAATTCTTCCACCCATTTTTCATTGGGGCAATAGGCATGCACATGGAAATATCCTTGTGCAACCCTGCCATACAAGTTATTGCCCGTGTTCTTCTGCCTGTAATAACTGGCCGAGTACAAATGCACATGGATGCGGTGTGCGGCCAATCTCCGCATGTCTTCCACGGAAATCCCGATCATCCGTCCGATAACCACCGTATGGATTTCCCCGTCCGAAGCCGAGATTTTAGGCGAAAACGGTTTCTCGAAATATTCTTTTTTGGGCATTTCCTGATCCAAGATCAGATAAGGTTTGCCTGTCGGCAGAAACAAATCATACCACTCTTTTGTCCGCCGGTTTGTGATAATGTTTCCGGCTGAAAGTTCATACAGTTCCATCAGTTTCGGCCAAGTCCCGAAACGCATGCAAAGCTGCGGTCCTTCTTTCAGATGCCATACGAAAGGCACGTGTACGCCTGCTTTCCGCAACTCCATCATGCTGTCATACACAAACTCCAAGGAAGAACAGCAGAAACACAGGTAAATCAAGTCCGGGCAAATGTCTCTGACCCTTTCCGTCCAATCTGTCCCATGGGGTATGGTTTCAATATGCCCGAAAGGGAACGGGCCTATGCTTTCATGAGCCATTGAAGGCACAGGATACCAATAGCCATACAGTTGGCATCCGGCTTCTTCCCAAGCACAAAAACGTTCCGGATTGTAATTCAACGCCCCGATGATGAGTATCTTCATCAACGGTTTGCCGGGAATGGAACGTGCCACCGGTTTATACGTTTCCTTTTCGTCCAATAGCCGGTAACGGCTCATACGGAGTCTTACCGGTTCCTTCACTTGGTAATATCCTTGTACTTATACAGGTTGCCTCCGAAATCTTCCTCGCAAATCTTATGCCTTTGCCAAGGATGGTTCGTCCATTTCGCGGTGATTCTCAGGGTTGGCATGAAGATACCCTGTCCGGCCAGTTTATGCCAGAACATGATAAAAAGATCCGCAGTCACCAGTTCTTGCCGTTCCGTCCACCGGTCGGCAGTCTTACGGTGGGCGGCCTGCACTAACTGCAAAGAATGGCCAGGCATCATGGTCAGCGAATCTGTATTGTCCCTTGGGGCATAGGCATCCGTGTCATCGAAATTCACCCCTGAATAAGCCAGGACAACCCGTTCGTCGGACTCGAAAGCCTCTTTCAAGTCTTTCAGGTGGTCGGCATAAAAGAAATCATCCGACGGAAGATAAGCAATATGTCCGTACCGTGCTATGTCCAACCCTTTGTTCAGGGCATATCCCATCCCCCGATTATCCGGATAATGCAGGTATTTGATTCTTTCATCCTGTGGCAGGCCGCTGATGATTCTGTCCGTAGCGTCTGTTGAACCATCATTCACGATAATCAGTTCCCACTGCGGGTAGGATTGCCTTATCAGGCTCATGACCGCCCTGCGGATAAAATAAGCCTGGTTGTAAGTAGGCATGATAACCGAAAAACCATTCACCATAACGTATTTTTGTTTAAAGAGATTTTGGAAAATACCAGATGCCACAGTTTCACCTTATGGGTATAGACATAGCCGGACAGTTTGGAATTACCTCTAAAAGCCTTTTCCACGGCAGTCCGGACATCAGGTGTCATGCAGACCACATAATAATCCGGTTCTTCCATGACAGACTGTATGGTAAACGTCAGCTTCTCCCCCTCCATGGCATCTATGGTCAGGGAGCCTCCCTTGTCCAAGGAAAGATAAGTGTTTTTGACCACGTAAGCCTTATATTCCCCTTTTTCCTTCAGGAGGTCGGCCGTTACTTTCTGGTTGATGTCTACCGTGTTCAACATCACGACAATGGCCACTAACATACACAACAATACGGTAGAAATGCCGTAGTGCAGTAAAAAAGCATGTATGGTGTTCCTCTCTTTCATGATTCGGCCAGTTCCAGTTGGTTTTTGACTAATTCCCAATAATACCCTTTCTTACTCACGAGTTCCTTGTGTGTGCCGGATTCCACCACGCAACCATGGCGCAGCACGATGATATGGTCGGCATTCTTCACGGTCGACAGGCGGTGTGCGATGACCAACAATGTACGCCCCCGGCATATACGGCCTATGTTTTCCGTAATGCGGTGTTCATTCTCCGCATCCAGCGAACTGGTAGCTTCATCCATCATCAGGTAAAGCGGATTCTTGTAAATAGCCCTCGCTATCATGATACGTTGTTTCTCTCCCCCGCTTACTCCTATGCCTTCGGCTCCTATATGAGTCTGCAAGCCCAAAGGAAGTCCTCCGATGTATTCGTCCAAGCAAGCCGCACGGATAGCCTCGTTCATCCGTTTCCTGTCGAATGCTTCCCCCATCGTGATATTGTTCTGTATCGTATCTGAAAAGATGAAGTTTTCCTGCATGACGATGCCCGAAGCCTTTCTGACAGATTCAGCCTTGTAATCCGCCAAATCATCTGTTCCGAGCCGTATATGCCCTTCCGTAGGTGTATAAAATTTCAAAAGCAGTTTCATGAGCGTGGTCTTTCCGCTCCCACTTTCTCCCACGATGGCCGTCATCTTTCCGGAAGGGATGGTAAAACTGATATTTTCCAAAGCGGCCTTTCCGATGCTGCCGGTATACCGGAACGTGACGTTTTCCAGACGGATGTCCAACGGAGGCCGGTCCGGCGTGAGTTCCTTCATGTCCTCCCGGTCTTCATTCTGGCACAAATAGACCTCTTCGGAACGTTCCAAACTGATTTTGGCATCTTGGTATTGTTGCAGGAACCCGATAAGCTGCGACAGCGGGCCGTTTACCTGTCCTATGATACTGGAAATGCTCATCATCATACCGAGCGTAAGGTTGCCCTGCACCACTTCGGCCGCAATCCAGAACGTGATGAAAATATTCCGTATTTGGCCAATGACCGTATACCCCGTGTTTTGTATTTGTCCCAACCGCAGACTTTTACGGCTCATACGGTATAGTTCCTCCTGCATCCCGTTCCATTCCCCTATCTTGTATTGCTCGTAAGTGTTGACTTTGATGTCCACAATGCCGTTCATCATTTCAAAAAGCTTGTTCTGGTTCCTCACTCCCACGCGGAACTGCTCATAATCAAGCGATTTGCGGAGCCTGAAAAAATAGCTCATCCAAGCCGTGCTCAATCCCGTAATGAGAAGGTAGGCCGCAAGAATGATGATATTGTAGTAGCCGATAATAACCAACAATACGGCACATGACACCAGTGAAAAAAGGGTTTGCATGGTGGCTTGCGTGGTAAATCCCTGTATTCTTCCGTGGTCGCCTATCCGCTGTTGGTAATCTCCCACGCTCTTGGTTTCAAAGAAAGTCATGGGAAGTTGCAGCAACTTGCATAGATAGTCGTGGAGCACGTTGATGTTGATGCGCGTCCCCATGTACAGGGTCACCCAGCTGCTGATCATCCCCATGGAGAAAGAACCGATAAACAGGGCTATCTGGGCAAACAAGAGGTTGCGGATGACATCCATGTCGCGCATGGCGATACCGCTGTCCACCATGGCCTGCGTAAGGAAAGGGGCTACCAATGAAAGCAGGATGCCACTCAGCATGCCGAAAGACAACTGCACCATTTCTTTCCTGAACGGCCATACATACTTCTTGATAAATTGCAGGAAACTGTGCTTCTCCTTGACAGATTTCTTTTCGTAAAATGCCGGGGTCGGTTCTGCCACCACGGCGATTCCCTTGTCTCCGTTCAACCAATATTTGGAAAATTCCTTTTCCGAGAAAGTATATTTCCCATATGCAGGGTTGGCCACGGCATACTTCCATGCGCCGTTCCATTTGCTTTGCCGCACATCGTACAACACCACGAAATGGTTCTGTTCCCAATGCAAGATGGCCGGTAAAGGGCAATCGGCCCGCAGTTGTTCCAACGTCATCTCAAAAGACGCAGACCTCATCCCGATATGTTCCAAGGCATCACGTATACCGGCCACGCTCACCCCTTCCCGGCTCAAATGCGCCAAGGAACGCAGATAGGATATGGGGTACTGGCGCCCGTGGGCGTCAGCCAGCATGCGGACACAAGCCGGGCCGCAATCCATTTGGTCGAACTGCCGGGTGAATTTCATCGTTTCATTGTTTTTGGATGAGGTCAAGCAAAGGCCACCAGTCAGCCTGTTCTTTTCCTGTGATTTTGGCCAATAACGCCAGTCCCAATCCGGCATAGCCGGAAAGCCCCAACGAACTGGTACGGTTCATTCTTTCTGCCACCTCTTCCGGACAAGAGAAAGTCCATGCGGCAGCAGTACAGGCCGTTTTTTCCTTGTTTAAGATATTCCATACCTTGCGGTCGGTTTCCGTGAGCCTCCCGTTCTTTTCCCGGTAATGGAAATAAGCTTGGAAAGAAGCCCTCCATTCCTCGTCTATTTCCTCCGTCCCCATGTTGCACAGGTAATTATAGGCGTAGTCGTTCACTTCGTCCAATGCCACGTCCAACAGGGAACAGTCCATGAATTGGTACAAGTATTCCATGCAGACGGCCATGCCCAGGAATCCCCACTCCTCAGAAGGCGTTTCCGTGTCCAAGTCCTCCTCCCACACCTCGGCAGTCTGTTCCAGATAAGCCGGAAGGTCGAAAGGCGAATGCCTCAGTTTCCCATATAAGTACAAGAATATCCATACGCCGATGGTGCCGTACCGGTATTCCCGTACCTTATATATGTCCCGTTTGGCATACAGGAAGGAATGGATTGTATCCAACAGGCTTTCCCACGTCTCTTTCGTCCCGTCGGCTATGAACGGGGCATGCAGGCAGATTTCGTCTACCAGACGAACAAACGGTTTTGATACCCCTTCCGGGTCCACTTTACGGGCAAAGAAGAAATCCCCCCGCAGAACCCGTGCAAAGTCACTTTCATCCAACACGGCAGGACGGTTGCCGTTCCGATGCTCCCAACAGATGTAACGCAGATGTTTGTTGACCACTGTGGAAGCGAACGGGGAATTCATCAGCAACGTCTGGGTAAACATCTCGTCGGGCAGGAGCGTGTCGGTATAAAGTTGTTCGATATAGTCTTCTTTCTCCAACAGATATGCCACGCATTCCCGGGTCAGGCTCCACCACGCCGGTCCTCCGTAAAGCGGAATGCCGGGTAAGGGGCGGCGTTTGTTGCTTTTCCGTTGCTCTTCCAATTCTGCAGCATAACGTTTATGTTCCTCTTGGTCTCTCAGGTTATATTTCTCCGTGCGGTGGAACAGCGTCATTTTCTGGAAACACTCCTCGTCGAAAGTTCCGCTTTCGGAATTGTACTTGCCGTATTCCATGAAGTTTTCCCCTTTGTGTATTTGGAAAAAATGTTTGAAGCAGGCTGCATTGCGCGTCAGCATGTCCGCATCACTGATAAGGTGGAAATACTCCACATCTCCGTGTTTCATCGCCTCCCGGCAGAGCAATAGCGTTACCCGTACCAATCCGTAGCTTCCCCAGTTCACCGGATAGTCTTTCCCCAAGAATTTCACGCAGGGATGCCCGGCCAGCATGGCTTGGTCGGCCTCCGTAAGTTCCGCCCTTTTATCCCAATGGATAAAGACCAGGAAATCGTCATCAAAATTATCTATGCAGCGTTTGATGAAATCCGCTTGATGGTAAGCGATAATCAGAATGGCATGTTTCATATTCGTCAGTTTTTCTTTTTCGGTTCGCGGTTGAATTTATATACCACCCTTAACATGGCATATCTTTGGACCACATTATAATACGTCTCGGTTTGTCCTTGGGCGTTGATGTTGTAACGTATGTTGGACAATTGGTTAAAGATGTCGAAACCGTCCAGCATGAACACCAGCTTTCCTTTAAGTACGGATTTGCTTAAATGGAGGTTGCACAAGAGCTCATCCGTGTTCAGTTGGTTGGTTTCAAGTCCACGCCTGCTGTACATCATCAGGTCTCCGCTAAGTCCGAAACCGGCAGGAAGTTCCCAGTTCCCGTTCAACCCGTAGCTGTAATCAAACGTGTTGATGGTGGAAATATTCTTCCCCTTGGCATTCGTCCAATAGAAGTTCCCCCTCAACCCGAGAAACAGCTTGTCTTTCCGGAAGTCCAAACGCAAGGATTCCTTTACGGTCGCCTTGTATACAATATTGCGTATGCTGCTTTGATTGTTCAGGCTGAGGTAATCCACATTGTGGCTATATGTCCAGTCTGTAAAATTGGAAAAATAGAACCATCTTTTTTTGTCAATCGGTGCCACAGTGTTGAATCCACCATAGTAATACCAGTTCCCGTTCACGGTTTCCGGCCTGTAAGTGCGTATACCGGTCGCAGCATCATAGGTCATAGACTGGCATAGGGAATTCATCCGGTAGGTATAATTTGAATAGAAAAAGACCCGGAGTTGTTTTTCCGGTATGCCCCAATTGTAGTCAAACCCTACGAAATGGCTGTGGGTGTCGGGCAGGTTGGGATTCGTCATCCATACTTCCAACGGATTGGAAGTATCCATGTAATTTATCTTATAGGTCAGATTCTGCGCCCATGAATTATACCTGTAATCAAATTTTAGTTGATTGTATTGCCGGTTGTTTTCATCCGGGTAATAAATCATGAACAACCTTGGATTGAAAAAAGCGGTTCTGCGGTTCATTGCCGTGTCCACGACATTCCGCCGGTAATCTAGGTTTTCTTGCACGATATTGACCGGTAGCTCTGCCTGCACCCATAATTTATCTTCATTTTTGTGGTCTTTCCATGCATAATAAACCACGAGCTTCGGGATATGGGTGTAAGTCTCGTTTTTAGAAAAGAAACTGTTGGTCCAATCCATGTATTGCGTCAGGCTCCCCCTTAAAGAAGACAACTGGTCCACCTCATGCGCCCATAATGTCGAGTCCGTAATGTCATAAAACGGACGTTCGGAATTCCTGTGATTATATATAAAACTATATTCAAAAGGAATATTCAGGTAATGGCGTTCAAAACTGGAAAGCAAACTGTAAGTCGCCCTGTAATTGAAACTGGAATTCCGGTAATTATCCATGTAATATTGGGTTTTCCGTTCATTGCCGGTATTGTTTCCCTTATTCCAGTACGACATCTCATATCGGTATTTGTTGGCATAGTCATAATCCATATATTTGTATCCGCCAGAAACTTCAAGGAAATCCCTATTGAACTTTTTAGGCCTGAAAGCCAAATAGAAATCTGCTCCACCTGATAGAAAGGATTTTTTTTCGTTTTCCCAACTCCGAAGCTTATTGATTAGGTTTTTCGTATATTCGCGTGAAGCTGTTGGAGAGAAAAGGCTGTCCAAGGCTTCTCCTTCATATCTTTCGCTGAGGTTTGCCTCCATATCCGCACTTCTTGTCCAACTGTCATATTCTTCTTTACTATAGTTTACGTAAGGACTGACTGTAAAGTAGAAACCATACCGGGGAATATACTGGAAAGAGTTGTTGAAATTAACATACCATTTTTCCTGTTGCGTATTCCATTCTTTACGCTGATACACGTTTCCGGATTGAAAGAACGTAGTGGAGTTTTGGTTCATGTCAATATCCTCTTTGTTGTGTACAACGCTTAAACTATGTGTCGTCTTGATTTTTTTCTCTTTGTCCTGCAATAAAAGGTCTATTCCTCCGCTATGCCGGTCGATGGTACCCACCGGATTCACATTGGAGTTCCAATTGCCGTTACCGTCCGGGCTGCTCAAATCCGTAATGTTGTTGAGATTCCCGTATACGGTCAACCTTGTACGGGGTGAAAAGCGAAGTCCGAACAGTTTGGCGCTATATCGGTCTTCTATGCCTCCTCCGGCATCCACATTGGCCATCCATCCCACACTATATTGTTTTTTCAGGTTGACATCCATGACCAACGGCTGTTCCCCTCTTTTTTCCAACCCCATGGCTTTGTCCCTGTCGCTTTGTTTTTCATAAACCTTAATCTGGTTTACCGTATAAGCCGGCAGGTTTTGTAAAGCAATGGAAGGATCTCCCTTAAAAAAATCCTCCCCATTCAAAAGCAAACTGCTGACGAACCTGCCGTTCACATAAATCTGTCCGTTGCCACGAAGCTCCACTCCGGGCAACCGGGCCACCAATTGGTCCAACATGGAGCCTTCCGCCAGTTGGAAAGCATCCGCATTAAATACCACCGTGTCTTTTTTCATCACCATTTTGACCAATGTGGCGGTCACTTTAACTTCTTTCAGTTTGCGTACCATTTCCCTGTGCATCGGGATGGCATCTAAAATAACAGTAGGTCTTCGAGATTTATGATATTTTAAGGTCACGTTCTTATATATGGAGGTATATCCTTTTTTTTCAAGGTGTAGTATATAATTTCCCGAACCCGGTACATTTCCTATTTGGTAATTGTTGTTGGTGATGCCATTGTCGAAAGAAGTTACCGTTCCGATACAAACGCTGTCTTGGCTCAACAGAGAAACTTTCACTCCCGATAAGATACCATGCGTATTTGCATCCAAAACTTGTCCCCATACATCAAACCGTGTCGGTTTGTTTTGAGCTGCGGCAGCGGATAAAACGGCATAAAATATAAATAGAAAGGTAATCCAATGTTTCATAAAACTATTTCTTTTTCGGTTCGCGGTTCAGTTTATACATTACGTGGAACATGAAGTAGCGTGGCATGACATTGTAGTAGGTTTCTGTCTGCCCCTGTGCATTGACGTTATAACGCACATTAGACAGTTGTTTGAACAAGTCGAAGCCGTCTATCATGAATACCAGATTGCCATGAAGGATGGATTTGCTCAGGTGTATGTTACACACTAACTCATCTGTATTCAACAAGTTGCTTTCATAACCTCTCCGGCTGTACATCATCAAGTCTGCACTGACTTCAAGATTCCAAGGCAAAGGGGCTTTTCCCGTAATGCCATAGCTGTAATTATAGCTTTCGATGGTACGTATGTTCGCTCCTTTCGCCCTCAACCAGTTGAAGTTTCCTCTCAACCCGGCAAAGTATCCGTTTTTGCGGAACTCGCAATTCAGGCTTTCTCCCAACGTGGTATTGTTGACCGTGTTACGGATGCTGTGTTCCGCATCATTCAGATTCAGGAAATCCACGCTATGGTTGTAGCCCCAGTTGGTGTAAGTCACTAAGGTGAAGAGCTTTTCCTTGTCTAATGCCGTGGTGGTACTGAACGTCCCCCCGATATTCCAGTTCCCGTTGACGTTTTCCGGCCGGTAAGTCCGGATTCCTGTCATCCGGTCGTAGGTGAGTGATTGCGCAAGGGCATTGAGACTCAAATTATAGTATAGGGCAGTATAGAAGAACCTTTGCTTTTTCCAGTCCCCCCAATTATAAGATGTGTAGAGGTTGTGGTTATGCGCGTTTTTCAGTCCCGGATTAGTCAGGCGGACTACCAAGGGCGTGGCATCATCCCGATAGTTTATGTTATAAGACAAATCCGGTGCGGAATGAGTAAGCCGATAGTTCAAGATGAAAAATATGTCCCGGTTTTCTGTTTTCGGATAGTACTTTAACTTCAAATCCGGTTCAAAGAAATTCAGATGCCTCCGTAGCAGGGTGTCCGTCCGTTCCCGTTGGTAATCCAACTTCTCGGTAGCCATGCGCATGGGAAATCTCACATACAACCATAGTTTTTCATTGTTGTTTTCTAAAATGGAGTATTGCAGGTTCACGAATGCATTGTGCGCCCAATTTTTCCGGGTGGAGTAAAAACTGTTTTGCAGGTCAATGTATTGGGTCAAGCCGTCTTTCATGGACGAAAGTTGGTCTACATCGTATTCCCACATTCCGTTTGCGTCCAAGGTATAAAAAGGACGTGATGTATTTTGATAAGCGTAGTCTATCATATATCCCGGTGTAATCCGCCACACCATGTTCTTGTTGGCCAGTTCCAGTGAATATTCGCCCAACAAGTCGTAATAGGCATTCTTGTAATGGTTTTCCCCGTATTGGGCAGTACGTTGGTTGCCTGTATGGCTACCGTGGTTCCAATAAGAGGCATCATATCGTTGGAGATTCCTGTTCCGGTTTTTATTGTAATTGTAATTTCCTCTTATGGTGAACCTGTCATTCCCGGTCACTCCTTTGGTGGAAAGTTCTATGCTGCTCCCTGTGCTGAATTGGTATGCCTTTGATTCCTGGCTGTTCATCAGGCGGTTTACCAAAATGCGGGTATAAACCTCCGAAGCATTGGGGGCAAAGAGGCTGTCCAAGGCTTCTCCCTTGTAATGTTCGTATACGTTTTCCGTGAAGTCCGCACTTCGGGTCAATGCGTCTCCTTGGTTGTTTTGGTATCTTGCGTAAGGGTTGATCCTGAAGAACAAACCTTTCTTAGGAGTGAGTTGTAAGTCGATATAGGGATTTATATACCATTGT
>ERZ1106976.2971-NODE-2971-length-14277-cov-3.793841_pt1 | contig 14277 bp, 10 predicted proteins | sample MGYA00403687_ERZ1106976 | MGnify/ENA primary metagenome ERZ1106976 (study PRJEB35170, sample SAMEA104062446) | human gut metagenome | biome: human gut; feature: human-associated habitat; material: faeces | place: Denmark | collected 2013-02-22 ... | reverse complement strand
CCACGAAGCGCCGGATGAAGAAAAAATCCGTACACTGGCAACATTTATCAATAATTTTGGGTATTCAATGCATATTGGAGTTAATGAAATCAGACCAAAAGAAATACAAAAGTTGCTAACGAAAGTGGAAGATACACCGGAAGAGGCAATAATCAGCCGTCTGGCACTTCGTTCGATGAAACAGGCAAAGTATACGGCAGAGAATGACGGACATTTTGGACTGGCGGCGAATTATTATACGCATTTTACTTCTCCGATCCGAAGATATCCGGATCTTCAGATCCATCGGATCATTAAGGATAACCTGCGGGGAAGAATGAATGAAAGTAAGATTGAACACTACCAGTCGATCCTTCCGGAAGTTGCAAAGCGTTCCAGTGAGATGGAACGTCGTGCGGATGAGGCAGAACGAGAGACGATCAAACTCAAGAAGACAGAATACATGCAGGCACATATCGGAGAGGAATTCGATGGTGTAATCTCTGGAATTACTAAATGGGGTATGTATGTAGAGCTTCCGAATACGATAGAAGGTCTGGTCCATGTAACAAATATGACCGATGATCATTATGAATACAATGAAGAACGTTATGAGATGATAGGAATGCATACACGGAAAGTGTACAAACTGGGAGAAGCCTTAAGAGTACAGGTGCTGGATGCAGATCGTCTGATGCGTACGATTGATTTTAAGATTGTGAATCAGGGAGGTGCCGGAGATGGCGAAGAGTAATGACAAGATGGTTGCAAATAATAAAAAGGCATATCATGATTATTTTATCCTGGATAAGATTGAGACAGGAATTGCTCTGCACGGAACAGAAGTAAAGTCACTCCGTATGGGAAAATGCAGTATCAAAGAATCCTTTATCCGTATTGAAAATGGAGAAGTCTTTATCTACGGTATGCATATCAGTCCATATGAAAAGGGAAATATCTTTAATAAAGACCCACTCAGAGTCAGAAAATTACTCCTTCATAAATCAGAGATCAATAAACTGATCGGTAAAACGAAGGAAAAGGGAATGGCAATCGTTCCATTGAAAGTATATTTCAAAGGCAGCCTTGTAAAGGTGGAGATTGGTCTGGCAAAAGGTAAGAAATTATATGATAAACGTCAGGATATTGCCAAAAAGGATCAGAGACGTGAAGCAGAACGTGATTTCAAGATGAAACTCAGATAGGAGAAAAGAATGGTACCTACAAAGAAAGAAGAATTAAGAAATCTGGTTACCCAGACAACATTAGAGACCTACGAGGAGCTGACACCACATCTGGTACAGCTTATTAATGAAACGAACAGAAATCCGGAACTGACGGAAGCTCAGAAGCAGGATGAGATCTCATTACATATGATGGGATTTGTAAAATCCTGCACCAATGAAATTATTATAGAAGTACTTGGAGAAATTCTTGGTCTGGAATAATGTAGAAAAAATATAAGAAAAATAAGATCCTGTTGTGATAATTAAACGAAATTGTGTGTGACGTCAGAAAAATGTCAGAAATTTCCTTGACAAAAAAAGTTCACAGCGTTAAACTACGGGACATAAAAGCAAGGGCGCTTCGAAAGAATCATTTCGAGGCGCTTTTTCTTTTATATAAAAGGATAGCACAAGGGTGTGTATATTTTCGTGAGTCGACCACGGAAGTGCACACTCTTTTTCGTTATCGGACATCTGAAGGATGAAGGAGGAGACATTATGACGAAAGAAGTATTATCGGCGATACAGGATGCCGTAGGCACACAGGTATTTGGAATCTGGTTCCTGATCGGTGCAGCATTTGTATTTTTCATGCAGGCTGGATTTGCAATGGTAGAGGCAGGATTCACCAGAGCGAAGAATGCCGGCAATATTATTATGAAGAACCTGATGGACTTTTGTATAGGAACTTGTGTATTTATCCCATTGGGATTTGGAATTTTGCTTGGTGAAGATGCACTTGGCGGATTTATCGGAACTCCGACACTTGGAATTTTTACCGATTATGCAAATTTTGACTGGTCCAATTTTGTATTTAACCTGGTGTTCTGTGCGACAACGGCAACCATCGTATCCGGAGCAATGGCAGAACGTACCAAATTCTTATCTTATTGTATTTATTCCGCAGTGATCTCCGCTGTTGTATATCCGATCGAGGCACACTGGATCTGGGGCGGTGGATGGCTTGCAAGTTTAGGATTCCATGATTTTGCAGGTTCCTGTGCAATCCACATGGTTGGTGGAACAACAGCATTTATCGGAGCCGCACTGGAAGGAGCCAGAATTGGTAAATTTACCAGAGATAAAGATGGAAAAGTAACAAAGGTACATGCATTCCCTGGACATAACATTGTAATCGGTGCACTTGGATGTTTCATCCTCTGGTTTGGATGGTATGGATTCAACGGAGCTGCCGCTACGACAGGTCCACAGCTTGCATCGATCTTTATGGCAACAACGATTGCACCGGCAATCGCAACGGTTGTATGTATGATATTTACATGGCTTAGATATGGCAAACCGGATGTATCGATGTGTCTGAATGCTTCACTTGCAGGTCTGGTAGCAATCACTGCACCTTGTGATGTCGTTGATGCAACAGGTGCGATCATCATCGGTGTGGTAGCCGGACTTCTGGTTGTATTTGGCGTATGGTTCTGTGACAATGTTGCTCATGTAGATGACCCGGTCGGAGCAGTTGCAGTTCATTGCTTAAATGGTATCTGGGGAACGATCGCAGTCGGTCTCTTTGCAACAAAAACAGCACCAGAGTGCACATTGAAAGGTCTGTTCTACGGCGGCGGATTCCACCAGCTTGGCTTACAGCTGCTTGGTGTAGTAACCGTAATGGCATGGACGATCATAACCATGACGATCGTATTTAAGATTATCGATAAGACGGTAGGTCTTCGAGTAACAGAAGAAGAAGAGATTGTAGGTCTGGATGTGAAAGAACATGGTTTGGCATCTGCATATGCAGGTTTCAGTCTGATGGATATCACAGAAGGAAGCATGAGTATCAATGAGAATACAGAGCTTGGAGAAAATGATTATGATGAAGCTTCAGAAGCACAGAGAGCTGCATCTGTCAAAGTAACTGCTCCTGTAGATCCTGAGACTGGAATACATAAAGTTGTTATCATTGCCAAACTTTCAAGATATGAAAAACTGAAAACTGCACTCAATGATCTTGGAGTAACAGGAATGACAGTCACACAGGTTATGGGATGTGGTGTTCAGAAAGGTGCCGGTGAGAAATACCGTGGAGTTGAGATGGATGTAACCGTACTTCCAAAAGTAAAAGTGGAAGTCATTGTCGGAAACATTCCGGTTGAAAAAGTCATTGAGACAGCAACGAAAACTCTTTATACAGGTCATGTCGGAGATGGTAAGATTTTTGTTTACAATGTACAGAAGGTTGTCAAGGTTCGTACCGGCGAAGAAGATTATGATGCATTGAAAGATGTAGAGTAAGAAAAAAGTTTACAACAATATAGTGGTTTATTATGTATAGTGAGAAGAGGCATATAGAATAGAAGTTCGAATATGTCTCTTTTCACTGTCATGTATTCGGAAGGAGTTGCCAATTATCTGTATTATCTCAAATTTTATTAGGTGAGAGGCTTGACAAATAAAATTGATTAAGACTATAATTAAATTTACGTAAAGACAGTCTGCAAACCAGAAAAGCATTACAATCAGGGCTTGTACTGGTTTCGACGGGGGTCTGGAAGTTGGAGAAGCCATCCGTAGCGGGACACTACGTTAAAAGTTCCACTTAAATATAAACGCAGACAATACAGAATTAGCGTACGCAGCCTAATTAGGCCGCAGTCGGCCCCGGATCATCCGCTGTTCGGGTCACCGGCTTCAAACAGGCGGAGCACTTCGTTCCCAAAGCTTTGAGGGGATGGAAGAATTTATGAAGCTACTAAAGTGAGGAACCTGTCATTAGGTGCCGCATGGAGGGAATGTTAATATAATGACTGTGATGGGAGATGCTCGAATGGATGGGCTTTCGGACGCGGGTTCAACTCCCGCCAGGTCCACTGATATCCTGAAATTTTTGAAAGAATCAAAGATTTCAGGATATTTTTTTGCGCTTTTTTGAAAAAATCAATAGCAAAATCAAATGATAATAAATATCAATATCAAAAAAAGAATTGAAGCAGAAAAAAACATATGGTACATTTATTGAGTTAGAAGAGTGAAATTGAAAATAATACAGACTAACTATTGATAGATGAAAATAACTATAGATATAGAGGATAAAGAATGAAAAGAAAGATTGTAATAGCCATTTTATGTGCGGCGGTGTCGATGGGAACCGTTGGATGTGGAAACAGTACGGCATCCGCCAAGACGACACAGACGCAGACAGATAAAAAAGAAGATTCCAAAAGTGAAAATTCCGAAAAATCCAGTGAAGAAAAGCAGAGTCGCGATATATTTGCGATGGATACGTATATGACGGTAACAGCATATGGAGAGCATGCATCTGAAGCAGTAGATAAAGCCGAGACAGAGATCAAACGACTGGATGGAATGTTGTCTACCGGAAATGAAAACAGTGAAGTGTACAAATTAAATCAAAACGGGGAAGCTGTTGTTTCGGATGACACGGCGTACTTGTATGAACGCTCTGAAAAAATATATAAACAGACAAAAGGAGTATTTGACATATCCATCTATCCGGTCATGGATGCATGGGGATTTACAACGGAGAATTACCGGATCCCTGCGGAGGATGAACGGAGTGCGTTACTGAAGAATGTAGATGCATCGAAGATCCAATACGACAAAAAGACAAAAAAAATCACGCTGCCTAAGAATGTGAAAATTGATTTCGGAGGCATTGCGAAGGGATATACATCTTCAAGGATTATGCAGATTTATAAAAAGTGCGGTGTGACGAGCGGTCTGGTAAGTCTTGGAGGAAATGTACAGCTTCTTGGTGCAAAACCAGATGGAAGCGCATGGAAAGTTGCGGTAGAAAGTCCGGATGAAGACGGAAATTATCTTGGAATCCTGCAGGCAAAGGACAAGGCGGTTATCACATCGGGCGGATATGAGAGATACTTTGAAAAAAATGGGAAGAAATATCATCATATTATTGATCCGTCTACCGGTTATCCGGCAGAGAACGGACTGACTTCGGTAACGATCGTAAGTGATGACGGAACACTTGCGGATGGATTATCTACTTCACTTTTTATCATGGGAAAAGAGAAAGCGGAGAAATTCTGGAAGAAGTATAACGATAAATTTGATGTGATTCTGCTTACGGATGAAGATCAATTATACGTATCAGAAGGGATTGCGGATGATTTTCAATCGGATTATAAGGTAAACATAATGAAAAAGTAGAGGTGGAAGACATGGATAAAGAAAAAGTGATCAAAAAAATAAAACAGGGTGCACCGGCTACCTCGGCGATTGTAGTTGCAGCCTGTATCGGGATGACGTTAAGCGGCTATCAGGCACCGGTTTATGAAGCTCAGGCGCAGACGAAAGAGACAAAGACAACGGATGCCGAGGAAGCGAAGAAGACAGAAAGCAAGGCAAAAGGTTCTTTTGATCTGGCAGACGGAATCTATAAAGGAACAGGAACCGGTTATGCCGGCGAGGTGACTGTTGCGGTAACGATCAAAGATAAACAGATTACGGCAATTGATATCTTAAGTTCTTCGGACGATGCAGCGTTCTTTAACCGTGCGAAAGCAGTGATAGACAGGATCATTGCAGGACAGACTCTGGATGTGGATGTGGTGTCTGGCGCAACATTTAGCTCTAATGGTATTATCAGTGCGGTGAAGAATGCATTGACAGGAGAAAAAGACAGTGGAGAGACGGGAGAATCCCAGTCCGGAAATGCAGCGGTACAGGGAAGTACACTGTCACTGGCTGACGTGCAGGATGCGGCAGCGTATAAAGATGGAACCTATTATGGAACAGGAACCGGATTCGGAGGAACTTTGAAAGTTAAGGTTGTGATCAGCAGAGGAAAGATTACGTCTATTGAGGTTGTGGAGAATCATGATGACAGTAGTTATCTGAATCGTGCAGAAGCATTGATCGGCAATATTATTTCATCGCAGAGTACAAATGTAGATGTAATCTCCGGGGCGACTTACAGTTCGAACGGAATTAAGAGTGCAGTAAGAGATGCACTCCGTCAGGCTGCAGTAAGCGGTAATTCACAGTCTGTGAATGCGAAGACGGAAGATACTTCTAAGACAGAAGACAATACGACTGTCAAAGGCAATTTCCCGTATAAAGAAGGTATTTATTACGGAACGGCAGAAGGGTATAACGGTGAGATAAAAGTAGCGGTGGTTCTTCAGGATAAATCAATCAAGGCAGTACTCGTAACAAAGAATCATGATGATGAAAAATTCTTTAACCGTGCAATGGATGTAGTAAAAAATATTATGAAAAAACAGAGTACGGATGTGGACGTAGTATCCGGAGCAACTTACAGTTCAAATGGTCTCATAAATGCAGTGAAGAATGCATTAAAAGAAGCAGAAAAGGTAACAAACGGACAGACAACGGAGCCGGATAAGGAAGAAGCGGATACTTCAGAACTTGAAAAAGCGATGAAAGAAGCAGAAGAACTGAAACAAGAGGATTATACAGAAGCAACCTATGCGGTTCTTAAGACCAGAATGGAAGACGCACAGAAGCTGCTTGATGCAGATAAGACAGAGATCAGTCAGGAAGATGTGGACCAGGCTCTTGAGAATCTGAACCAGGCACTGGCACTGCTGGAGAAAAAAGATGATGGCGAAGATGATACTACAGTATATAAAAATGGTATCTATGAAGGACGTGCGCTGTGCAGACCGGATGAAGATGAAGATTTCACGGCTTATAATCTGACATTGAAAGTGACAGTGCGGGATGACAAGATTGTTGCTGTTACTGATGTAAAAGGGGACGGAGATTCATCGAATGACAGATATATCCTTCGCGCTGCAAACGGAACATCGAATAAAAAAGGTGTGACAAGCCAGCTGATCGAGAAAGGTAATATAGAAGGAATTGATGCAGTATCGGGTGCAACCTGTACTTCAAAAGCAATCCTGGATGCATGTGAGAACGCCTTGCTTTCTGCAAAAAGACAGTAAAAAGAGACTGAGTTAAAGGAGAGAGAAGAATGAGAGAATTCTGGATGCGCCTGATGAGTGTTGTAGTGATCGTCGGGTTGATATTGGGATATAATTCTGTGCTGGAAGTCAGAGCAAAAGATGAGGAAATTGCAAAACTGAATGCCAAAATCGAAAATACGGAAAGTTTAGAAGATGAGGATTCAAAAAACGGTTCTTATAAAGACGGAACATATACCGGAGAAGCGGATGGATTTGGTGGAACTGTTAAAGTGGAAGTGATAGTAAAAAAGCAGAAGATTAAGGAAGTAAATATTGTCTCTGCTGATGGAGAAGATGGTTCTTATCTGACTATGGCGAAAGATATTATACCGAAGATTCTGGATGCGCAAAGTGCAGAAGTAGATACGATCAGTGGTGCGACTTTCAGTTCTACAGGAATTAAGAATGCGACAAAACAGGCATTAGAAAAGGCGGTAAAATAAATGAATGCAAAACAATTGAAAAAGATACATATATGGATAAGGGCAATCATCCAATTGCTGTATTTTATCTTTATTCCGTCGGTATACACGGCAGCATTTGCAGGTGTGAAATATATATTTACACAGATTGGTGCAGGTGAAAAAGTGGAGCTGACATCATTTGTTACTGTACTTATTGTGGTGTGTGTATATACTGCTGTTTTCGGAAGATTCTTTTGTGGATTTGCCTGTGCATTTGGAAGTCTTGGCGATGGAGTGAATGCATTATACAGACTGATCTGCAAAAAGATGAAAAAGAAACCGGTGCAGATTCCGGACCGGATTGCAGACAGACTTGTATATCTGAAATATGTGATCCTGGTAATCATCGTATTTATGTGCTATGGCGGTGTATACAGTAAAGCACAGGGAACAAGTCCTTGGGATGTATTTTCTATGATACATGCAGGAAATTTTAAACTGAATGGATATCTCATAGGGTTGGTCATTCTGGTATTTCTGATTGTCGGAATGTGTCTGGAGGAAAGATTTTTCTGCAGAAATTTCTGCCCGATGGGAGCTGTATTCTCACTGGTTCCGGTGTTACCGATATTTGCACTTCGCAGAGACCGGGAATCCTGCATTCCAAAGTGCAGTGCATGTTCCAGAAAATGTCCGGCGAATATCGGACTTCCGACGGATGGTTCCTGGAAAGTAGAAGGCGACTGTTTCCAGTGCCAGAAATGTATAGATACATGTCCGAAGAAGAATATTCACTGCGGAGTGAAAAAGATCAGAGGCAATGAAATCTGGTTTACAATTTTAAGAGCATTGATATTACTTGGATTATGTATCTGGCTTGGAGTATAAAATAACATAATATGCAGACATGTGTGGAAAATGCACATGTCTGATTAGTAAAATTTTTTTTGATTATAAGTTAGAAAATACTAACTTAATAATAAATATTTTCATTAAGGAGGCTTTTATGAAAAAGAAAGAAATGAAGACAAAAGTAATGGCAGTTGCGATGTCGGCAACCATGGCAGCCAGCATTTGTCCGGCGGTACCGGCGATGGCGGTAACGAAAGATCAGGTGGCAAAAGATGGAACATATACGAAGACTGCACATGTCACAAGAACAGAGGATGATGATGAAGATGAATGGAATGAATATGATGTCCGAGTAGCCTTGACTGTAAAAGATGGAAAGTTTTCTGATATTGTAGTAACTCCGGAAAATGGCTATGAGTCTGGTAACGATTCATATTTTAACAAAGCATATTCTAAATCAAAGGGAATAAAATCAAAATTAGCTGGTCAGTCAGCAACAGAAGATACAATTAATAGTTGGGATACAGTATCTACTGCAACAAGATCATCTGATGCCATAAAAAAAGCGGCATTAGAAGCAATCCAGTCAGCACCAGAAGCAAGTACAGCAGCAACTGTAGATACAGCAGCTCTGGAAGCTTCAATTACGAAAGCAAAAGCATTAAAAGAAAGTGATTACACAGCTGAGACATGGAATACGTTAAAGACAGCACTTGCGTCTGCAGAGACAGCACTCGCTGAAAAGAAATCTCAGGATACAGTCGATGCAGCGAAAAAAAATCTTGATAGTGCAATTGATAACTTGAAAGCAGCAGTAAAAGAAACTAAATATCTTGTCATGAACGTGCCATACAATCAGTTCTATAAGGCTTACAATCTGACAGATAAAGCAGTATGGGAAGTAGAAAGTGGAGTAGATGCGGTATCTACAGCAACTACAAATAAATTCAAAGGCACAACTGGACTTGCAAAAGGTACTTACAACAATGGAAAATATATCATGGGTGTAACAATCCCGGTAGAAGTAAGTGCAGAAGATTATGCAAAATTAAAGACAAATCTGACGGAAAATGATGATTATTATTTTACAACATTAGACAAAGCGCCGGAAGCATACAGCAAATTAACGGTAAAAGAAGACGGAACATACAGCTTCTCTAAAATGTCAGATGCAACGGTAACGAATAAATATCTTTCTGTTCCTGCAGATGAATTAGAGTTAAACGGAGGATATGGAGATTATCAGATCACTGTTGACGGACTTGGAACAAAAACAGGTTTAAAAGTAGGAGAAAATGAAACAAAAGAATATACTCTTTATGGTGCAATCTTAAATACAACTTCCGGAAAGAGCTACGGAATGACCAGTCTGGAAAATCTCTGGGTTGGTACAAAGACACCAAATGTAGAAATTGCGTGGTCAATTAAAGAAGGCCAGGGATTAAAGAGAGCACATGGACAGGGAGATGCATTCTATCAGTTCGCAGACATGAATGGAGCTGCTTTAAACAGTGTTACACTGATTACAGATCTTGGAGTGATCAATGTTCCGTGTAATGTAACATTAGACAAATATTACGATGGAGATCTCAGCGGTTTAAAATATTCTCTGGAAAATGATTCAGAAGAACTTAAAATCAGTGGAATCCCAGAGGACCTGAAAGATGTAACCGTATCAGTATCTGGCGGTCTGGCAGATAAAGCAAGTGTTAAAGATGGAAAGGTTACTTTAACAAAGGCACCGACAGCTGGTACTCAGTATACAATTACAATTAGCAGCAGTAATTATCCGGATATCACAAGAAAGACATCGACACCAATTACAGATAAACAGAAAGATAAATTACAGAAACTGATTGAAAAAGCAGAGGAGACAACAGGTTATTCTGAAAATGCAGATCTGAAAGAGCATGTGAAAGAAGCTCAGGACATGATTGCAAATAAGGAAGCGTTATCGGCAGATGCAGCAGAACTGATCAATGAATTAGAAGAAAAGATCAAAGCTACATATCCAACAGCAGAAGCAACTGCAACATTAAAGGGATCAGAACTTGAAGTTGCTTTGAATGGAGTAGAATTAAAAGATCTGGAAAATCCAACATATAAACTGACTTACAGAGCAGGACGCAGAGAAGATACTCTGACAAGCGGTGATCTGAAAGATTTAAAAGTTGCACTGGATAAAGAGCCGACAGTGGGTACAAACTACACACTGACGATTACAAGTGATAACTATCAGGATATTAAAACGAGTGTAGTTGCAGAAGAAGCAGTAACAGACGAGTATGTTCTCATGAACATCCCGTATGCAGCATTCTACAAATCAGAGACAACAAACAATGACGTGGATGTTGATGTATTTACTTCTGCAACAAAGAACAAGACACGTACCACAGGACTTGCAGGTGGTTCTTATCATGAAAATGCAGATGGATCACAGATTGATGGTATTACATTTGCTGTGAAAGTAGATCCTTCAGTAGATCTTACAAAATACAAAGAAGTAAAAGATACGGATAAAGTTGATATTACAGTAACGAACCGTGGACAGACATCTACCACAACATTAGAAGGAAAAGATACACTTTTTGAAAACGAGACATATGCATACTATCCATTGACAGAGGCTCCTGCAAATTACAAAGAAGTTTCTATGGACAAGGATGGAAAACTTGTATTCAGCGAGGTTAAAGGACAGAAAGCAGAAGCTCTGACAGGTGTTACGGCAGAATTGTTAACACAGTCTTCTTATGGAGATTACCAGCTTAATCTGGACGGACTTCCGGAAGATAAGATTACATCTTCTAATGTAAATGCAGTCGTTGTAAAGACAACAGATGGAATTGCCTATGGTATGCGTCATCTGGAGAACATCTGGAGAGGAAATGAGCTCGCTTGGAGTACCGGATATACAGAGTCAGTACATGGTTGCCCGACATCTTCAGCGCATTATGCATCTATGATGGGCAAGACGATTGACAGTATTGAATATTATACAACAAATGGTCTATATACAATTGATGTTAATGATCTTTATGTCCCTGTAAAATTTGCAAAAACAGAGGATGCTGTTAAGGTTGCAGATGCAGATATTTCTGCTGGTAAGACGGCGATAGAGCTGAATCTTAGGGATGATTTTGATCCGGAATACACCGTTGAAGGATTGAATGTGAAAGTAGAAGGCAATGTATTAACATTTAAAGCAGATTCTTCAATTAATCCGGGGAAATATACACTTACAGTAAAAGATAAAAATGGAAAATATGCAGATTTGAAAACAACATTCATTCTGTCAACAACAGATATGCCGGCAACATATGATGCAGATAACAAAAAGCTTACAGTGGCAGAAAACAGTAATGAGGAAGCATTCAATACTTATATCGGAAATATTACATCTGTAAATGTGAACGGCACCGATTATGCAGCAAGTGGAAGAGGTTCTGTAAAGATTATTGATAAAGACGGAACACTGGTGACAGATGCAGCGCCATTTAAAGATGCGGCGGCCGGAACAGAATTCCAGATCACGGTTACATCAACTGGTTATACAACATCTCTTACATTTACATACAAAGTTCCGGGAGAAACTCCGGCGCCATCTGAAGTAGATACAACGAAACTTGCAGCAGCAATTGAAAAGGCAGAAGGATTAAACGAATCAGATTATACAAAAGACAGCTGGAAAGCACTTCAGTCAGAGCTGACAAAAGCGAAATCTGCACTGGAAGCAAAAGAGAGCCAGGATACAGTTGATAAAGCAGCAGACAGCCTGAACAAAGCAATCGACGCACTGGAAGCAGCGACACCGGATGAGCCGACGAAAGAAGTATCAACAGATGCACTTGAAAAAGCAATTAAAGCAGCAGGTGCTTTAAACGAATCAGATTATACAAAAGACAGCTGGAAAGCACTTCAGTCAGCACTGGCTGAGGCTGACACAGCACTGAAAGAAAAGAAAGATCAGGATACAGTTGATAAAGCAACTGAGAAGCTGAATAAAGCAATCAGTGCACTTGTGAAAAAGGATGCAGGAGAGAAAGCTAACGGTACAAATGGAGCAACCGGTACAACAGGCAAATCTGGTAAGACAGGATCCACATCGAATACGAGGAGTGGAAAAGCTGCGAAGACCGGAGATCCATCAAGCATGTTTGCGTGGTTAGGACTTGCAGTAACATCTCTCGGAGCCGGAATCGGAGGATTCTCACTTAAGAGAAAGAAAAGAGAAGATGAAGAATAGTATGAGTTGTATAAAACAACAAATTACAGATTAGAGTAACTTAAGAAAAAGTACCCATGGTAACATAAGTAATATGACACTGTGGGTACTTTTTTTATTCTATATACCGGAAACTTCACAAAGGCTACATAGTTCTCTGCTATAATAATTAAGATCAAAGAAAAATATATCATGAAAATATAAATTTAAGAGGAGGGCCGGGTCTTATGGATAAGATCAAAATATTAGTAGTAGATGATGAAAGCAGAATGAGAAAACTGGTGAAAGATTTCCTAGGAAGAGAAGGATATCAGGTATTGGAAGCCGGCGACGGGATGGAAGCAATGGAAGTATTTTATGATGAAAAAGATATTGCACTGATCATTCTGGATGTGATGATGCCAAGAATGGATGGTTGGCAGGTATGCCGTGAAGTACGCCAGTCATCAAAAGTGCCGATCATCATGTTAACTGCAAGGTCAGAGGAACGAGATGAATTACAGGGATTTGCTCTGGGGGTTGACGAATATATTTCCAAGCCATTCAGTCCGAAGATCCTGGTAGCCAGAGTCAATGCAATATTAAGAAGAGCCAATGTATTAAGCGGTGGTGACGAGATCGATGCAGGAGGAATTGTAATTGATAAAGCCGCACATCAGGTGAAGATTGATGGTAAAGAGATTGAATTAAGCTTCAAGGAATTCGAACTGCTGTCATACTTTGTAGAGAATCAGGGCATTGCATTATCGAGAGAGAAGATCTTGAATAATGTATGGGATTATGATTATTTCGGAGATGCAAGAACCATTGATACACACGTAAAGAAATTAAGAAGCAAACTCGGAGAAAAGGGAAATTACATTAAGACAATCTGGGGCATGGGATATAAATTTGAGGTTGATGAAGCATGAAGATCATAAGTAAAGATAAGAAACAGAAGATAAAAAGTGTACATCATTCGATTAAGACGCAGATGATCACATCCTTTGTAGGATTGTTGATCTGTCTGGTCGTGACATTGATGTTCATCAACGGAAAATTTCTGGAGCCGTATTATATAAGTAAGAAGGAATCCCGTTTCATAGAACTTTATGAGAAATTAAATGACGTATCAAATGAAGATAAATGGGACAGCACAAAGAAGAATAATTCACTCATTCATTTCGCTGAAAAGAATAATATTTCTTATCTAGTAATTGAAAAGGATAATGATGTGCATACGAATGTGCATGACAAGAATATGTTGAAGAATCAGATGATGGGATATTTTCTGAATCAGGCACAAAAAGAAAGCCGGACACTGGATTCTACGGATGTCTATCAGATCAACCAGTCATGGGATCCGTGGAATCAGAGTTATTATGTTGATATGTGGGGAAGTCTGGATGACGGCAGTCAGTTCCTGCTTCGAAGTCCGGTAGAAAGTATGCGTGAAAGTGCGTCGATATCCAATCGTTTCTTATTATATATAGGAAGTGTTCTGATCGTTGTATCCATTCTTCTGATCTGGTATTTCTCAAAAAGAATCACAGATCCAATCCGGGAGCTTGCGAGATTATCCGACCGGATGGCAGATCTTGATTTTGATGCGAAATACACCAGCGGCGGAAGCAATGAGATCGGAGAACTGGGAGAGAACTTTAACCGGATGTCAGAGAAATTGG
>ERZ1106976.2969-NODE-2969-length-14286-cov-47.208629_pt1 | contig 14286 bp, 16 predicted proteins | sample MGYA00403687_ERZ1106976 | MGnify/ENA primary metagenome ERZ1106976 (study PRJEB35170, sample SAMEA104062446) | human gut metagenome | biome: human gut; feature: human-associated habitat; material: faeces | place: Denmark | collected 2013-02-22 ... | reverse complement strand
GCCAGCGGCCTCGTTGAAGTAGAATCCCACGATTTTAATCGTGGGAGTGTGTCAAGAGAAAATTATACCATATATTTGTGAATTGACTATGACAAAAGGTGGTAAAGCCATCAAATATATGGTAAAAAACGCGAAGGCAAGAAAAAATTTTAAAAAAAGTGAAAAAAATGCGAAAAAAACGTGATGTTTGTGCTTGCGTGGGTGTGCGAGTCGCAGATAATAAAATCAGTGGCTCAGAGCAGTAAGCCCCAGAGCTCCCTGATAAGGGCGAACTCATGGTGCATATCTGCGTCATCAAGTCATCACATGGTAGACTGACGGGCCTTGCGGTGTTGCAAGAATGGTCAGGCGAGGGAAGCGATGAATCCCTCATTGCTGCCAAGTACATCGTGTTTTGATGCAGTCAGCGTCGAGAGGACGCGGATATGCAGGGCTTGACTTTTGACCTGGCGTATGCAGGAACGGCAGGAGTCAAAGGAGAAAGCTTAGTTCGAATCCACTATTTGAAAGGAGATTACCCCAATGAAATGTTACAAGCGCGTTGCAAGCGCTGTGATGGGTATGGCAATGGCCGCCAGCTGCATGGCTCCTATCACCGCTTACGCAATGGAAGACACCAAACAGCCCGTTGACAATACTGCTATTGCCAACCATCCCAACAACGAGACCATGCTGCACAGCACTCCCGTTTACCGCATCGGTGCCAAATCCTTCTACAAGGTGAACGACGACGGTTCCGTTGTCTACGCCGACCAGGATGCCGAAGGCTACACTGCAGTTCCTGCCGCTTATATTGCAGGCAGCCAGTATAACGATGGCGAAGAGTACGGCGTTTATACCACCAAAAAGGCTGATGGCACCTTCCAGATGCATTACGTCAAGATTTCTGACTGCCAGCAGACTCAGGGTGGCGTGAACTGGAACCACGGCACTGCTGATGAAGCTAAGGTTTCTGACGATACCAAGGCTGAGGGCACCGACACCGCCACCAACGAAGACCCGACGATGTCCACCCAGTTCTACATCTACCTGGACAACGACACCGAGATTCCTCCCGAGACTCCTCCGACCGAGGAAGAGCATCCTGGCGTGAAGACCGATGACGGCCGCGTTGAGTACGATATCACCGTTGCTACCGTGAACCATGTCAACATGAAGGCTACAGTTCCTCTGTACGTCTGCATGTACGGTTTCCGTTCCACCGGCAACGTTGTCACCCCGACCAAGGATGCTTACCAGCTGCGCAACTACTCCACCATCGACAAGAACAGCCGCACTTACATTGCCGATATCGTGAAGGTTACCCATTACAGCCGCATCTATGATGCTGACCACTCCAACGACGAGCTGTTCTCCATCGCTTACGATGCCGAAACCAAGACCTATACCTACTGGTACAGCGACCCCTCCACCACCCAGGGTTGGCAGCAGCCTGCTATCTACAAGACCCTGGCTGATGAGCATATCAACGCTTCCGGTGAGTGCTACGTCATCTACATCGATGGCGAGTGGGACTTCAAGGCCGCTGGTACTCTGACCGGTGACGAGCTGCGCCAGACTGTGAAGGCTATCGACCAGAACCATCAGCTGTCTCAGGACTTCATCATCGGTGATGGCGATACTCAGTGCAACTTCGGCAAGGCTTTCGCCGTTGGCGACAGCAAGACCGACAACTCCAAGCGTGAAGGTCTGGCCATCAAGGTTTCTGAGCTGCAGGCTGAGCCCGCAACCTGGCGTGTTGTGCCTATGAGCAACAGCGCCTTGAAGCGCGGCGAAATCGCTATGAGCATTGCTCCTGCTTCTGCAATGTACAACGCTTCTGCTATCGACCTGTCCACCTGCTCCGCTCCTCTGGACATCACCGAGAACGGCTGGTTCATCGCTGGTGCTGAAAAGGCCAAGGTTGCTCAGGATGGCGCTGGCACCGATGCTGTCAAGCATGACGATGCTCCGGCCCTGCCGCTGATTACCACCGCCAAGATTGCTGGTTCCAACGTCAACGACGCTGGCTGCACTCCTGTCGTTCGCGTGACCTACAGCATCATCCCGATGTTCGAGACTGGTGATACTCAGACTGCTACCGCAGGCGGCGTCTCCAGCAACCGCTGATAGAGTCTCCGGACCTAATATAAAGCAAGCCCAAATGTAAGGGTTGGCTGTCGAGTGACCTGCCGCTCGGCGGCCAACTTTTGTTAATAACAGCTCAGTCAAGAAATTGACGGAAAGGAATTGAATATCATGGCAACTACAATGACGACCCCTGAAAAGAATTCGAAGAAGAGCGGTAACAAGCTCCTGCATCGGACCGTTACGATTTGTGTGATTCTCCTGCTTCTCCTGTGCGTGGGTCTGTTCTTCTGGCACAATAAAAATGCTACTGCTTCCGACAACCGCCTGGAAGATTCGGTCGCTGCACAGCTTGGCCAGCTCGAAGGCAAGAGCGAGGCAGAGATTCAGGAAGAGCTGAACCGCGTCGTGGAAGAGGGTACAATGGCCATCTCCATCAACGTCAATCCGGTGTTTGATTCCGGCGATTCTGAAGGCACTCTCGAAATCGAGAATGCTCCCGGCAATAAATACGCTCAGGTTGTGAGCATCACCCTGGATGATAGCGGCAAGGAAATCTACAACAGTGGACTTATCCAGCCCAACTATCACATCCAGACAGATAAGCTGTCCGAGGCCCTGGCTGTCGGTTCTTATGACTGCACCGCAACCTTTACGGCTTATGATACCTCTGATGCCGAGAATCCTGTCGAGGTTGGCACTGCTGCTGCCAAGATTACGATTTCTGTGCTGTCTTAACGATTCGCCCCGGTGCAGACTTCGGTTTGCTCCGGGGCTTTTTTGGAACTTGTGATGCTGCAAAGGAGGCATTTTCGTGAAACAGTTTGCGAAAGTTCTCGCGTCTTTTTCGCTGGCCGCAACGATGTGTTTGGGCGTTGGCTTTGCAGCCGATTCTCCGCATCCTGGTGAGCATGGCACGGTTGACAAGGCTATGGTCTCTGAAGAAACCGATAAGGCTTACGATGAGAAGCCGAATATGGGTACAAAATTCAATTTGTATCTTGCGCCTGACATCCCCGAAACGGTTCCTCCTATTAAAAAGGATGTTCCTAAGATGGGCGATACCGGCATTCCTCAGGAATCCCTGCTCCAGGCCCTGCTGGTAGCGGGTGGCTGCTATCTTGTGAGCGATGGCGTGGCTGTTGCTTGCAAGGGTGGACGCCGTAAACCTAAGAAGACTGCGAAACTGAAAAACGCATAAGAAGAGCCCCGGTGCTGAAATGCATCGGGGCTTTTCTTTATATTAGGAGGCTTACTGCCAATTCACCGGGTACTCATAAATGTCATAGCTGTCTGCGCTTTTGTCAATTTCATTCTTCTTAAACGCATCGATACTATCGTATACCGTCATCGTGATGCTGTTGGCGTGACCATCTACATCCACCGAACCATCGCTGTCGATGATGACGTTCTTAATCCAGAAGCCGAGAACTGCTGTTCCGGTTTCTTCGGTTTTGTCATCGATGTATTCGACTTCGTAGGGGATGAACAAGTCGTTGTATTCGCTAGAGAAGTTGCGTTCACCGTCTCCGCCTCTCCAGGAAATCATGTATCCGACATCTGCCCAACGCGGCTCACCAACATTTTCTCTCGAAAAGCCAATTTCGTTGTGGTCTGCATCAAACACCGATTCTTTGTGAACGTTGTAGTCAGAACCGGCACTGTCTTCCAATCTGGCAACGGCAATCGGCTTGACGGCATCCAGAACGTCCTGAGTCACTTCGTCCACAGAGCGGATATATTTGGGCGCTCCCTTGACGGGAATCTCAATCGTGTCGCGGGTAAGTGCATATTTCTTGGCAAAATCTTGTGGAGCTGATGGTTTAACATGCAGAGCAATGGTATCGTCTTCGCTGTATTCCTTGTGCGTGCCGAAACCATCCACATAATATTGTAGATTTTTAAGCGGACTATCTTCGGGGGCATCATTTATAAGGTTGAGTCTCAATTCAGGGATTGTCCCGATGATTTCAAACGAAACTTTGCCTTCTTCAGGATTTTCGCTAAAAATTGTTATGAATATCGAATCATCAAACGGGTCAACCATCTCGGGCTCTTTCAAACCCGATACTGTGATTTCCTTGCTTGCTGCTTTGGCGGTTACTTTGTTCTCTTTTTGGAAGTAATCGGAAATCTCAACACTCAAAGTGACGGTATCGCCATTTGACAGGTTCTCGGACGGCGTGACCTCATAGTTCACTTCGCCCATCATAGCTGCTTCCGTACGGGCTTCGTCCATGTCTGTCTGACTTTTGCCTTTGTCGAAAACGTCTGTTCCAATTTTGCTGTAATCCACATTGACTGTCGCAGTTGCCTGACCATTTATCCCGTCGAACGTGACATCCGCATATTGCAGAAAATCAACAGTCTTGGAACAGCCTGTGAGCGACAGCGCGAGCCCTGCGGTCGCTGCTGCAACCAACATAAAACGCCTTAACCCTTTCATTTCAAACACTCCTTTTTGTTGGATTTCTGTTGGCGTTGTGTTGTTGTAATTATATCATGACACGTATTTGAGGTCAACATATACGCGATAGATACAACGAATATGAGAAATATTAGGAATTTAGAAAGTATATTACCGTTTAGAATTTGTATGCTGCTAGGTTGTTAGTTGCCGGAATGTGCGAATCTCATACAATTAAGAATAGACAATATCGTAATTTGCGCCACTGTGGGGTGTATCAATGGATAGTGATAACAAAACAAAACTGACTTGGGTCGGGGTTCTCCGACTGGTTGTTGGGGGTATCTTCCGGCTTATCAGCATCGTTGCACTTCTAGCTGTGCTTGGAATCAGCTATCTGTTGTTTCAAAATGCAAAGCAAACCAAGGAAACGCAGGACCTCAATGTTCAGCTGGTTGAGATGCGTCAGGAAACAGAAACCGAAGAAGATAACACGGATTGGTCCAAGGGAATGCTGGATATCAATTCCGACTATAAAGGCTGGCTTACAATTTACGGGACCCAAATCTCCGAACCTGTCGTGCAGGGTGAAACAAACGAAACCTATCTGCGCACCAACATCAATAAGGAACACGCTGAGGCCGGAACCCTATTTCTCGATGAAACTACTGACCTGTCGCAGGATGGCAACCTTATCATTTACGGCCATAAAATGAACGACGGAACCATGTTCGGAACTCTTGATAAGTTTGAGGATGAAGAGTTCTTTGATAATAATGGAACAGTTTGCTGGGAAAGTGAGAAGGGCAAAGAGTACTATCAGATTTTTGCGCTCTTGGTTTTACCCGGATACAGTACAGCCCCTGATTTTATCGACCTTCAAGCCTGGAACAACGTTCTGGATGAAGAACAAACCGCCGACATGCTCAACACGATTGCAGACCGTGCGTCTATCTTTAGAGGGGAATCCTTTAACCTCGAAAAGGACAAGTACCTCTTCTTGGTGACTTGTGATTACAGCATCAACAACGGCCGCCTTGTTCTGGTGGGCAGGCGGCTCAGCAAGAAGAGCGAGACGGAAGACACCACAGAGGAAAGTACAATTGATACAGAAGAAGCTGTATCGGAAGAGGAGAGTAATGAAAATGCTGAATCTGCTGCGCAATAAGTCTCAGCTGTACCTGTTTGCACCTGAACCTTTATCCGTAACGGTCCTTTCGAGACAGGATGCGGAAGAACAGGCTCCGACATTTGGTTCCAATGATTTTGTTGTGAGCATCGGAAATCCCGAACAGACCGAGCTTCATTTCCCGTGCCCGTCTCTTCATCTACATTTCTTCGATAAAGAAGATGACAGGTGCATCACAGAAGAACAGGCAGATGCTCTCGCAGCGTTTGTCCGAAAAGAAATCGGACTCGGCCGCCATCATTTTATTGTCCATTGCAACCAGGGAATATCTCGAAGTGCGGGCGCTGCTGCTGCGTTTCTGCGTGCATTTGGATTCGATGAAGGAATTATTCTGGATGATGGCCGATATTGTATCAATGGCTGGTGCTATCTCCACGTGTGCCGCGCATTTGGCTTGAAGGTCTCCGAGGAAGAGGCGACTGCTGCAAGGCTCCGGAGCAGACGGGCATATCTGCTGACCTGGTCTGTTGTTGGAGATGACGAGGAAACGGATAATTCTGAAAGTGCAATGGTAGATGTGGATTTGATTTGAAAGGCGAGAAGAAAAAATGCGACTCGAAAAGATGCTACTGGAATACGATTGCTTTCCGATTCTGGCTATATATGTCGAAAATGGCAAGCGCTATTTTTGCAATGGTACTGAACTCCGGACATATGAGCGCATTGTTGCGTACCCGGCTACGGCGTCTCAGTTAATTCGGGTTCTCACCAATGAAGCTACACTTGCCGGAGTATTCGGAAACGCGGAGACTGTGTGGGTAGCAACTCAGGAACCTGGTTCCGATGACTTCAAAATCGAAAAGAAATCTGCAGCAGACTTGGACAAATACGACAAGCTGCCAGAAGGGGTGTATGCGTCGTCTCACCCTGAACGATTAGCGAAATATGTAGAGTTCTTAACGAGCGTTGATGCAGAAAAATAAAGAACGGCACGAAAGTTAAAACCGAAACTGCTGTACCTGAAAAAGCAGCGGGGCAATAGCTAACGTGCCGTTTCTTTGTGTGATGATTGTTAGACGTGCATTTTTTCTTGAGCGCTTCCTGGAGAACTTGTGATATGTCGATGTCTTCTTTTTCAGCAAGCTCATTAAGCCAGAGGGGGATAGCAATGCTTTTTTGTATCGTACGCTGCCGTTCTTCAGGGGATATTCTAATGAGTGTGACGATTCGTCCGGGCTTTGCGACGATTCCGTTGGCCGAAAATGGTTTTGGAATGGACTTTCCTGCATTTTCTTCAGAGAGAGCCCACAAATAGACAGCTTTTTTCGCGGCATCGATGGCGTCGGATTGCTTTTCTCCTTTTGCAGTGAGGTTGAAGTCCGGAATATATGCGGTGTATCCTTCTTTTGTGGAAGTTAAAACAATAGGGTAGGATGTTTCCATATTCAACCTCCGAGTTGAACAACAAGACGTTCTGAAACTGAAATTTAGCGGATGATATAGTCTTTGATGTGGCGGATAGTATCTGGATGCTTTTCCAGATGGTCGCACTGCTGTGCAAGCAGGCAAGCAAAAACGAAACGCGGGTCCGAATGAGGACAAACAATGTTGCCTTCTTCGTCGGAAAAATGAAAATCTATGGTGCTGTATAGAGGGGACGTTGCGGGCAGCGGAACAATCGAACCGTTGAAATCGATTTCAAAAATAGAATTTGTTGCCTGTGCAGCAGCAACATGATGGCGATGGTTAGTCACTACCACTAAGTTGAGCTCCGGGTAATATTTGCCCTTGGGAATCTCCTCGGCCAAATTAAAGCCTTCTTGCTCGATATCTTTCATTGCATCAATCAATTTGCGTGTGGTGTCAGGGAATACTATGATATGGTTTTTGCTTGCTGAAAAGCGCCCATCCGTTGAATTCATTTCAAATGCAGGAGGAAGTCTTATCAGCTCCTGAAGCTCAGTAAGATATTGAGAATTCGTACGGTATGCGTAAAAACCCGCCATTTCATGAAGTAGGCTGTCAATGTAGAAGCGGCCGTACAAAATTCTTTCGTCCACGGGGATTGTATCATTGTCCATCATTGCAATTGTTGCTGCAGCATCACCGAGCCAAGAATTGTTACGCAAAGCCTTTTCAATGTCAACAACAGGGTCGTGATAGTTTGGAAGATATTTGAAAATCTCAGTGTTATTCAATGTTAAGGACCTCCAATTCTTGATTTAACGTGTCCAAAATAATGGGGACGCAGTATGCGTTTAGTGCTCTCTCACTACCAAAACTGATGTAGTTCAGTGCTGAGATGAGCTTGCCACATCCTCCACGATAGTCTCGCTTCTTCATCTTTTGCTTGAATGCATAAAGGGATTCGATGTACTTCATGTTTGTGGCGACGCGATAAGTGGTCAATTCAGGGGTGGACTCATTCATGCGCTTGCGGCATTCGATGAGTGCTGCCAGGAAGTCGTTGGTTCTGTAGGCAGCGTCCAGAGGCTCCATGATATAGGCGTGAATAGGGTCGCTGATGCCTTTTACAATATTGTAGTTGTCCATGGCAAATATCTCCTTTGTATTGAATCTACGTACAATTCTACGCAAATCGCAATAAAAGGGAACACGCTATGACATAAACTACCATAAATATACCATATATTTTACTTTTATAAAAGCCTGATTTCCTGTATCTTGTTTACAAATTGACAGTTTCATCGTATAATGTAAACAAGAAGGGGAGGACTGTCATGAAAATAGGCAAGAGCATCCGATACTTTCGTTCCCAGAAAGGCGTGTCTCAGCAATGGCTGGCTGATGCCATCGGCATAAGCAAAATGAGCATCTCATATTTCGAGAACGATAAACGCTGCCCAGATATTGCGACTGTTAAACGCATCTGCTCTGTGCTGGATGTGCCTTTGGGAAAGTTCATGGCATTCAGTGACGGAGTCACCCTCTCTGACGGCTTTTTTCAGAAATCTGATGAATTGTCAGCGGTTCAGAAAAACGCCATCTCTGCACAAATTCGCTATTCGGCGCAGCGATACTATGATGCGTGCGCTTGCGCAGAAGTGGATTGCAGTGAGAGTGCGCTGCCAATAGATAAAGTCCCCATGCCTGACAGCTTGGTGGACGCGGCCGCTTATATGCGCAAGGCATTGGATTTTCCTATAAGTGGTCCTGTCGGAAATCTCACGCAGATTCTCGAAAATAAAGGCGTCTATGTTGTCGCAGTAAAGCAAGAGGATTCCAAAGTATCTACCAAAGACTTTTCCGGGTATCACGCTGTGTCGAATAAGGAATTTCCTGTTATCGCTTTCAATGAGAAGCTAACCTATGGCTGCCTGCGCTTGACCATTGCGAGAGAATTAGCGTGCTTACTCTTCTCTAACGTGAGTGAGCGGCAAATCAGTAACGCGGCGAGACTTTTTCTGCTTCCGGGTCCTGACCTCATACGAGAAATTGGAGAGAAGCGGCCAAATATCAGCCCAAAAGAAATAGAGCTCGTGGGGGACAAATACGGCGTGCCCGGGCAGTGTGTGGTGCTGCGTACAAAGGAAGAAGGCATCATCACCCGCGAGACCTACAGCCATATCCAGAGCGGGAAGCTATATCCGCCAGACGTATATAAGAAGGATGAAATGCCTGTGAGAATACTGCAACTGGTGTGCAGGGCATATACCGACAATCTCATTGGTATCTCTAAAGCTGCTGAGCTGCTTAACACTGATGTGAGTCATGCGCTAGAATTGTGTGAAGGAAAAGAGAATAGGTAAGGCGTAAACAAAGAAAAAGGGGGCACGACTCCCTTTTTTATTTTAGCGAAATCCTTCTGACATGGGTGTGCTGCATTTGCTCAAATTTCCGAATATCACATCAAGGATTCAGTCAAAAGCATTAAATTGATAGCATAAAAGCAAAAACATTGATAAATTCGATTGAATTTCTTTAATTTGCAGGGTATACTATTAGAAGGAAGGGAGTGGTATTGTGCTGATTGAGTTTACTGTGAAAAATTATCGGTCTTTTCGAGACGAAGCGACTCTTTCGATGGAAGCTACGGGAGTAAGTACGTTGAAAAGTGTGCTTATCCCATATGGCGGGATGCGAATTCTGCCGGGTGCTGCCATATACGGAAAGAACGGTGGCGGTAAGAGCAATGTTATCCGAGCTTTTTGGCTTGCGGTTCAGTTCATCAGAAACGCACAAAAGACACAGCATGAGAAAGCAGCTATCCCCGTTGTTCCGTTTGCATTGAATGACTACTCGGCATCTGAGCCGACAGAGTTTTCGTTTGTATATACCTTGGATGGAATCAGGTATTGGTATGCCTTTTCTGCCACAAAAGAAAAGGTATATGCTGAGTCGTTGTATCATGCACCGAAAGGGCAGAAGGCACTGGTTTTTGCTAGAGAAGGACAGGAATTCACCTTTACCGAAGAGAAGGCTCGTAGAAATCTGATTAGTCAGGTTGTTGCCGAAAATCAACTGTTCTTTTCTGTAGCATGTACCATGAACGACGTTGCCTGCTCCAAAGCTATGACTTGGTTCCGGGAGAAAATCTATTTTTCAAGAGACTATTCGGATATTCCCCGGCAGCTGCTTGAATATTCGAACGACTCTAATATGCTGAAAGCAATTTCCGATTATGCGAAGGCTGCAGATGTTGGTATCGAAGATATGAAATTCGAAATCAATAGTAAAGAAATTAACGAAGAAGCTGATTTGCCTGCAAACATTCCCGAAGAGGTTAAAGCTGCACTTGTACAGTTCATGCACGTGCTTTCTGAAACCTCTAATAATTCGGAAACACACCTCAAGATGGGGCAGGTTAACGCAACATCCATGCATCAAGGCCAAAACAAGGACGGAACAAGCCATATGTTTTCGATGGAGCTGGCAGACGAGTCTGATGGCACAAGAAAACTGATGGCCATTGCTCCCGCGATTGAGTCTGTATTGTTAAAGGGTGGCCTTTTGCTGGTAGATGAAATCGAAAAAGAACTGCATCCTGCTCTGGTAGAGTTTATTGTTGCCAAATTCCAGAGCAAAAAGACAAACCCGAATGGAGCACAAATTGTCTTTACGACACACAACACTGACCTGTTGAGCATGGAATTACTTCGTAAGGACCAGTTGTATTTTGTGGACAAGGACAAAGAAAATGGTGCTTCAGAACTCTACAGCATCAGCGATTTTTCCACTCGCACGACCGAAAATGTCCGCAAGGGCTATCTCCTCGGAAAATATGGCGCGACTCCCAATGTCGAAATTGAGGAGGTTGAATGATGGCTCGCAAGCTAAAGAAGTCCAAGGTCAGTATCTGTGTTTTCTGTGAAGGAGAAAGTGAACAGGCATATACCGATTTCCTTAAAAGTAAATTTCAAGATGTTGCGGTATTCAAGCGTCCATCATCTACCGGCTTGTTTGAGGAAGCAGATAATCGCTTTAAGAAAGACCCTAAATACCGGGATTATTCAGATGTGTTTGATGAGATTTGGTTTTTCTTTGATGTAGAAGAAAAAGATGTAGATAACTTGAGCAAACGACTGGAAATCATCAAGCGTTTGCGACGTCTTCGGAAAAAGCCACAGATTAGAGTTCGTCTGCTAATGACAACTGGATGCATCGAGTATTGGTTGATGCTTCATTACAGGTTGTTTGCCCCTCCGGTATTGACCGTTCCAGAAAAAGAACAAATGCTGCGACAAGTCATAAAAGAAGAACCTACTTACAAGAAGGGGAACTATATCGCTACGGCACGCATTGCCCAACATTATCCCACGGCAGTGAAGAATGCGGGAATCGTACTGCAGAATCTCTTAAAAGAAGGGATGCCAGGTCTGGAGGATACAGACGAGCGCAATCTCTGGCTGTGTAAGAATTGCCGAACGTTTTCTACTGTACAAGAAGCTATTACGTTTCTTGAGAGTTTGAAAAGCGAGTAACACAACTCATTCACAAGTCCAGAACGTGTAAGGCAATCTAACAAAGCTATATCTTAATCATCGCAACAGCGTATAGGCTATACCAGCCTGTGCGCTTTCTTTTTTGCATGAAGAACCGTCCCTCTATGAACCTCTATGGATTTATTTGGTATTATATCGGACGCTGTTTTATTTCGTCATAATCAATAAAAGCATTTATTGCTTTTTGTTAATCATGTAATTGACTTTGCAAAACACTGTCGGTAAAATAAAGGTATTCGATAGACCGCATTAACAATCTGTGAACTTTTCGGGGTTCGTATTGTGTGATTGCCACATAGATGGTATTATGCAATTGTACAGAAGGATAGGCGGCAAAAGAGTCCACAGCATCGTCGATGACGAAATCCAAAGCTGCGTAGGGCTGACGTCGAACCTATTAGTTTAATGTGGCCCCGGCACTAGACGCCGGGATATAAAGGAGAATTGAATATGAAACGTAAGACTATCATTTTAGCAGTGGTAGCAGCCGCTGCGATGGCGCTCACCCTGGTAGGGTGCGGTGTGAAAATCACGAACATCGCAGTTCCTGACGCAGTTACTGTCGAGAAAGGCGAGGCGGTGGTTTTGCCGGTCGCTTTCGGCACCGACGATGCTCCGGCCGTAACTCCTGAGACTGCTGCAACCGGTGAAAGCGCTGAAACTGACGAAAAGCTCGCTAAAGCAGCAAGTAAGCTGACGGTCGAATGGACTTCTTCCGATGAGAGCGTCGCGACTGTTGATGCGACTGGCATGGTGGTTGCTGTCTCTGCAGGTGAAGCTGACATCACTGCAAGCGTCACGGATTCTGAGATGAGTGCTGTCTGCAAGGTTACGGTTAAAGTGGCCGCGAAAGACATCACCGTTCCCGACAACCTTGACGTCAAGCTCAACGATGGAAACGAAACCACTGTCGAGGCAACTGTAAGCCCGACCGATGCCACCGGTGTGGAAGTAAGTTACGCCTCTACTGATGAGGCAATCGCCACCGTCGATAAGGATGGCAAGGTTCAGATTCTGCAGCCTGGTGAATGCGACATCGTGACAACCCTCACTCAGGAAGGCAAGAAGGTTGTTGAAAAGAAGACTCACATCAAGGCTTTCTACGAAGTTGAAGGCATCACACTGGACAAGACCGAAGGCATCCTTACCGCTGGTAACACTGTTACCTTGAATGCGACCGTGCTTCCCGAAGAGATTGCAGATGAAACTATCGTTACCTGGACTTCTTCTGATGAGAAAGTTGCTACCGTCGATGAGAATGGTAAAGTCACGGCAATTGCAGCAGGTGAGGCAACCATCACCGCTAACGCTGGTGAAAAGAGCACAACCTACAAACTGACCGTCCAGGCCAAGAAAGTTGTGCAGAACACTACCTCCAACAAGAGTTCCAACAAGGGTAATACTTCCTCCGGTACAGGTAGCTCTGCTCCTGCAAGTAACCCTGCACCGGCTCAGCCTGCTGCTCCGGCCGAACAGCCGAGCCAGCCGACGTACGAAGAACCTGCCCAGCCTGCACCGGACCCTCAGCCTGAACAGCCCAGTGGGGGAAGTACTGATAGCAATCCTAATGACCCGAGCGGCGGTTGGGAATGGGGTGGCCCTGTTCTCTCTTCACCAACCGATAATGGTTGCCCTCCTGAGGATGTAGGCGAGCTGTGCTGATATCTCTTCGTTGCTGCAAAATCTACTAATTCAAATAGCGGTAGGGCGACCTACCGCTATTTTTTGAGCGCGAGATATGAAACGTAAGACTATCATTTTAGCAGTGGTAGCAGCCGCTGCGATGGCGCTCACCCTGGTAGGGTGCGGTGTGAAAACCACGAACATCGCGGTTCCGGAGTCTGCGATGGTGGAGAAGGGTGAAAGTATTACCCTGCCTGTTGTGTACGGCACCGACGATGCTCCGGCCGTGACCCCCGAGACTGCTGCCCCGGCTCCTGCGCAGCCTGACCCTCAGCCGAGCAACCCGGAACCGTCTCAGCCGAGCGGTGGGGATAGCGGCAGTACGGAAAACAAGCCTAATGGCAGCGATGGTTGGGAATGGGGTGGCCCTGTAATTTCCACTCCCACCGACAATGGTTGCCTTCCAGAGGAGCATGCTGGTGGTCTGTGCTGATTCCGCATATCAAATCATGTAAGTAATAACCAACTCGTAGTATAGAAGCAACAAGTCTTCTTGCTACGAGTTTTCTTTTTTAAAGAATAACATCTGTACATTATAACACCTTTGCCAAAATGTGCGATACCACTACAATAAAAGATAAAGAAGGTGAGCTAATGAAACCCATAAAACTAAAAGAACTTATTGCAACGGCTAAAGACCCTGCTACGCAGCAAATTGCCATTGCGGAGAACTATACGTTATATGTTGTCCCACTGTTTGAAGGCTTAGTGAAAGATGTAGATAAAGCGCTTGCAGAACGCATCTTGTCGGATTGGCGTGTGGAAACAGATAGTACACGCTTCATCGCGTTAGTGATTTAGTCTCTCAAAATCTGCAAGTATGTAGAAGTCTTGAGATAGCACGTATAGGGTAATCCCAAGTCCCTGCCTTGCGATGATGTAAATACACCAAGAAATGCAATGTCAACAACCCCGCCTAAACCGGCTCACCGGTTATAGACGGGGCTTGCGGGGCAACCCGTAAGCCCGGTTGATTAGCCTTGGTGAACGGCAACTTCGGTTGCCGCGAACTCCGTTATGCATTTGATGAGCAATCA
>ERZ1106976.2953-NODE-2953-length-14334-cov-4.548148_pt1 | contig 14334 bp, 10 predicted proteins | sample MGYA00403687_ERZ1106976 | MGnify/ENA primary metagenome ERZ1106976 (study PRJEB35170, sample SAMEA104062446) | human gut metagenome | biome: human gut; feature: human-associated habitat; material: faeces | place: Denmark | collected 2013-02-22 ... | reverse complement strand
AACGGACTGACCAACGAGTTCCATCCCACCCAGATTCTGGCCGACCTGCTGACCATTCGCGAGCGCTTCGGCTCCCTGAAGGGCGTAAAGCTGGTCTACATGGGCGACGCGCGCTTCAACATGGGCAATTCGCTGATGGTGGGCTGCGCCAAGATGGGCATGGAATTCGTCGCCTGCGCGCCGATGAAGTACTTCCCCGCCCCGGAGCTGATCGCCCAGTGTCAGGCCATCGCCGCCGAGACCGGCGCGAAGCTCTCCTTTATTGAAAATCCCATGGAAGCCGTGAAGAACGCCAACGTCGTCTACACCGACGTGTGGGTCTCCATGGGCGAGCCGGACAGCGTGTGGCAGGAGCGGATCGAAGACCTGACCCCCTATCGGGTGACAAAGGAATTGATGGAAAAGGCCGGAAGCCAATGCCGGTTCCTCCACTGCCTCCCCGCCTTCCACGACCTGAACACCACCATTGGCCGTCAGATTTACGACAAGTTCGGCATCGATTGCATGGAGGTGACCGACGAGGTCTTCGAGGGGCCTCAGTCCATCGTCTTCGACGAAGCGGAAAACCGGATGCACACCATCAAGGCCGTCATGGCGGCGACTCTTTAATGACCTTCCCGGCGGCTTTTGAGAGCCGCCGGGATTTTCCGCCATTGACATTTCCATAAAAAACCGATAAACTGGAAATAATCTGAATTTGCGAGGGAAATGCCGTGAAAAAACGCATCTATTCCATTGACGTACTGAAGCTGGTATTCGCGTATATCATCGCCTTTTTCCATTTCGGCACCACCATTGCCCCCGGCCCGACGGTGGCGGTGCAGGTGTTTTTCATCATCTCCGGGTTCTTTCTGGGAAAGAAATTCTACGCCCGCTCCGTTGCCGACGGCGGGAAGTCCTACAGCGCATGGGACTATACGCTGGATCATGTGACCTCCATTTACCCCCACTACCTGTTTTCTCTGGCGGCGTTCTTCCTGTACACATTAGCAAGGAGTCTGGTGCATCTGGCGATGTCTCCCAGCTGGGACAAGGTCAGCGCTATCGCTCTGGACTTTTACAACCAGATCCCCGACCTTCTGCTCCTGCAAAGCGCTTACCGCTTCCACGAAAGTCTCAACTATCCCCTGTGGCAGCTGTCCGCGCTGGTGATCGCGGGGTTCTTCGTCTACGGCCTTCTGTGCCGCAATGAGCGGGTCAGCCGCACGCTGCTATTCCCCGCCGCCATTCTGATGATCCAGTCCCTGCTGTATTCCGGGGTGGATCTGTGGGAAAACTACGGCTTTTTCTATCTGCCCCTTCTGCGGGCGTTCTCGCCATTGTGCATCGGCGTACTGACGTTTTATTTCACCACCACGCCCTATTATGAGCGGCTGAAAGCGAAAAAGGTGCTTTTCAATCTCGCGGTCATTTTGTCAGCGGTGACCATTTTCGCCTACGCCGACCTTGCCAACATTTTTCTGATCACTACGCCCATTCTGATCCTGGGCTGCTATGACGGTGCATCCTGGGTCAACGCGGTGCTGAACCGGCGGATTTTCCGGAATTTCGGCAAATTCTCCTATGCCGTCTACTTAAATCACGCCCTCGTCGCCCGGTTCGTGCAGGCACGGCTGATTCCGGGCGCGCAGGCACGGGGTATCGGGCTGACCCAATGGCAGAGTGGCGGAATCTTCTTCGTTCTGCTGACCGCCTATTCGGTGCTCACGCTGTTTCTGGTGGAGACATGGAAGAATAAGCGCCGGAACAAGGCCGCTGTGCAGTAAAAACAAATTGGCAGGAAACGCAGAATGCGTTTCCTGCCGCTTTTGGTTTTGAAGAAAAGAACGCAGGGAGAAAAATATGCCGCAGCAATTATGCCTTGACATCCTGCTTTGCAAGAACCGCATCGGCAGTCAGGAGAAATATCGCGAGAAAAATAATGCAGCTCAGGAAAAAGCCGGGGAGCTGACCGGTCATGACATCCTCCGTGCGGTTGGAATTCATGCCCATGAGCATGAGAGAATACGGCCAGAAAAGTCCGGCGTTTGACGTGGTGGCCATCAGGCCCAGAATGCTTCCGCCCAGCGCCATCAGCACCGGCAGGGCGAAGTTCCGGATGACCATGGACAGCAAAAGCTGTATGGCAATGATGGGCAGGCCACCGACTGCACCCCGAAGAAGCCAGAGCAGAATTTCCGGGGGCGGGAAGCCCGCCAGCCCTGCGCCCAGCTTTCCGCCGACGAGGAACAGTACGAGAAGCCAGCCCTGAGTCAGAAACGCCATTTTTGCCATGGCGCAGAACTTGGCGGCGTACAGAGCGAAGGGGCGCACCGGGGCGGTCATGATGAGATTCCAGTTGTGTCCCCGATGCTCCAGCCGCCACAGATAGGCCGCGTATACACCGATCAGGGGTGCAAAGAAAAACAGGGCGTAAAAAAGCGTATACTGCGTCCACAGGTCGTACCACCCATGGGTGAGGATGCCCTGATTCATCCTGTAATTAAAAGTCCCGTAGATCGCGGAAATGGCGGGAACCGCCAGAAACAGCAGCCAGATCGGGCTGCGGCGGAGCTTGCGGTTTTCCGCGCGGATACAGCGCATCAGCATTGTTATACCTCCTTGCGTTTCAGGGCGTTCCATGTCATCATGGCGAACAGAACACAAAGCGCCATCGTGACGCCCAGCAGCCAGACGGGATAGGGCGCGGTGTAGTAGCGGACGATTCTGGTTTCCGGGTCCCAGTCCATGCGGGCAGTGCTCAGGGGAATGTAATACCCCCATGGCATAAAAAAGCTGACCATGGGCGGCATGAAGGAGGCAAACAGCCCGGACAGGCTCCCCACCATTCCTCCGGCCAGTGTCGGCACCTGATTGTCAAAGCGGACGCTGAGAAACAGCCAGAGGAAGAACAGCATGGCGTTTACCATGAAGGTCGCGGCGGCAAGCCACCAGAATTGACCAAAGTCAAGGGCATCCGTATAGCCTGCCCATTTTCCCAGTGCCAGAATGCCCGCGCTTTCCACGGCCACCATCAGAAAAATTTGCAGCAGGGCAGCGGCGGCTTTCCCGAAGAACAGGGACGCCCGGCTTTGCAGGGTCAGCAGGATGCGGCAGCATTTTTCCTTGCTTTCCAAGTCCCACAGGCGACTGGCAAGCACCGCCGTGCCGAGGGGCATGATGACCGTATTGATGATCGGGATGGCGTAAAGCAGGCCGCTGTAGCCTTGGGATACGTCTTCGCTTTTGCTGCCGGTCTGGGTTGCCCACAGGAGGGCGGCCAGAGAAATGCCCACGGCCACCAGCGCGTTGTGCCGGTGCCGGGATTTTTTCAGTTCCGCACAGATGGCTCTCATTTCGCGTCCACCCCCGTCAGGCTCAGGAAAATTTCCTCCAGCGTTTTGGTTGCCCGGTTCAGCTCCACCACACCGGCCTGTGCCGCCGCCAGACGGCCTATCAGCTCCGCGAGCCGCGCTTCGTCCATGGCGGGGAGGTGGAAGACGCCCCGTTCCAGCCGTGCCGAATTTCCCAGAATTGGCGCGGCCTTTTCCGGGTGGAGCACCCGCAGGGAGATGTCGCCCTGACTGTGCTTCCGCAGATCGTCCAGCTCCCCCTGAAACAGAAGCCTGCCGTGGTTGATGATGCCCACCTGATCGACCATCTGCTCCATTTCCCCCAGCAGGTGGCTGGAGATCAGGACCGTCGCGCCGCACCGGTTGGGCATATCCTTGATGAGATTGCGCATCTGCTGGATGCCGGAGGGGTCGAGACCGTTGGTGGGTTCGTCCAGAATCAGCAGCTTGGGATTTCCCAGCAGCGCCTGGGCGATGCCGAGACGCTGGCGCATTCCTAAGGAATACTGCTGCACCTTCCGGCGGCGGCTGTCGGTCAGCTCCACGATCTCCAGAACCCGGTCGATATTCCGCTCCGGGACGTTTTTCAGCTCTGCCAGAATTTGCAGGTTTTCCTCCCCGGTCAGATGGCCGTAGCAGGCGGGGGACTCGATGAGCGAGCCGGTCTGCCGCAGCAGGGACAACCGGCTCTGAGGGGTCATGGGCTTTCCCAGAAGGCGGATGCTTCCGCTGCCGGGCTTCACCAGCCCCAGCAGCATTTTCATGGTGGTGGATTTTCCCGCGCCGTTTGGGCCGATGAAGCCGTAGACACTGCCCTCCGGGACGGATAGGGATAGACTGTCCACCGCGGGCGTTTTCCCATAATATTTGGTGAGATTTTCAGTTTCAATGATTTGCATAGCCTTGCTCCTTTTCGGTTGGTGCGGACAGCATACACCCCCGAGCTTATGGCCTCCTTGTGCTGGGCTTAAATTTACCTTAATTTGTGGGCGTTACACTGGAAAATGGCCGTGCCTGCCGATATAATGGGCAAAAAAGGGGGCGGGGCTATGCAGACGATACAGGACGCAAAGATCCTCGTTGTAGACGATAACCGGGAGCTTCGGAATTTAATTAGGGAAGAACTGACGGGGGCGGGCTATCGCGCGGTACGCATGGCGGACAGCGCTGCGGCCGCGAGACAGGCGATTTCCGGGGAACTGCCGGAACTGGTGATTCTGGACATCAACCTGCCGGACGGCGACGGGTTCAGCCTGTTCCGGGAGATTCGGGGCAGAAGCGACATCCCCATTCTGTTTCTGTCCGCCCGGGACGCGGACAGCGACCGGCTGTTCGGTCTGGGGCTGGGGGCGGATGATTATATGACCAAGCCCTTTCTGATGCAGGAACTGCTTCTGCGGATCTCCGGTATCCTCCGGCGGGCGTACCGGGGGCAGCTGCAACGGGAAACTGCCCTTCGACTGGGGGAGCGGACGGTGGATTTAAGCGACGCCACGGTTTCGTCGGCGGGTGGCACGGTCACGCTGACGGCGACGGAGCGCGCCATTCTGCAAAAGCTGCTGGACAACCGGGGGCATATCGTGACCTATGACGCGCTGTGCGAGGCGGTCTGGGGCAGCGACTATTACGGCTGTGAGAACAGCCTGAACGTCCACATCCGGCATCTGCGGGAAAAGGTGGAGGAGCAGCCGTCCCAGCCTGTCTGGGTTCTCACGGCGAGGGGGCTTGGCTACAAGCTGGCGAAGGAGGGGACGAAATGAAGACGGTCTCCCGGATGATCTTCCGCTACCTTCTGGCGGCCTTCGGCATTGCGTTTCTGGTGCTTACGGTCAATGGGGCGCTGCTCATCGGCGTTGTGCTGCATTACGGCGCAAAAGGGCAGCAGGAGGGCTTTTCCCCGGTGGGAAAGTTCGCCGAGTCCTTCACCCGGACGGACGACGGCTTTGCCCCCGCCCCGGACATGGAATGGCAGAAGCATTTTGCGTGGGCGATGCTGCTGGGGGACGACGGCGAAATCCTGTGGTCGGAAAATCTGCCGGAGGAATTGAACCACGCCTACACCGTCCCGGAGGTCGCGGCTTTTTCCCGGTGGTATCTGAAGGACTACCCGGTGATGGCCTACCGCAATGACTTTGGCCTGCTGGTGGCGGGGAAAGAGCAGGGGAGCATGACCCGGTTCGATTTCTACATGGACAATGACATCCTCTACACACTGCTGTCGGGGGTCGGGCCGCTGCTGATCGTCGATCTGTGTCTGGTTGCTGCCATTTGCCTGATCCTCGGCTGGCGGGGCGCGAAGCCTTTGCGGGAGGCGGCGGCGGGAATCGGGCAGCTGGCGGAGGGGAAGGAAGTCCATCTGCCCCAATCTGGCGCGGCCGCCGAGCTGGCGGAGAAGCTGAACCAGACCAGCCGGTATCTGCAGAAGCAGAACGAGCTGATCCGCCGCCGGGACACCACCCGCGCCAACTGGATCGCCGGGGTCTCCCACGACATCCGCACCCCGCTGGCGCTGATCATGGGATACGGGGAGCAGCTGGCGCAGCAGGCGCCGCCCCAGTCCGAGCAGCAGAAAAAAGCCGCCGCTATCTGCACCCAGAGCCAGAAGATCAAGGCGCTGATTGAAGACCTGAATCTGACCTTCAAGCTGCAATACAACGCCCAGCCCCTGCGGCGGACTGCCGTCCCCATGGGCGCATGGCTTCGCCAGAGCGTGGCGGATTTCTGCGATTCTCTGGGAGAAAACTACAGCGTCGGGCTGCAGATCCGGGAACCGGCGGGACAGACGGTGCTGGAAGCGGACAGGGAGCTGCTGACGCGGGCGCTGGACAATCTGCTGAACAACAGCGTCCGGCACAATCCCGGCGGCTGTGATATTCAGGTTGCGGCGGAGCTGGCAGACGGGCGGTTCGTGCTGACGGTGCGGGACAACGGGGCGGGGTATCCGGAAGCGATTCTTCGGAATCTTTCCGGCACGGATGACCCCAACGCGCCCCACATTCTGGGGCTGCATCTGGTGCAGCAGATTGCCACGGCACATGAGGGAGAAGCGAGCTTCTGTAACGATGGCGGCGCTGTGGCGACACTGAAATTTGCGGTGCAGGAAAGCACAAAATAATACTGAACTCCAATCAAAATCTTTTCTAAAGATTTTGATTGGAGTTCAGCATTACTCATTTCTTTTTTCTGAAATTCCGTTGCTTTTTTTGACATCAAAGTCCCTCCCAAACGTGCGCTGCCCTGCTGCCTGTCACTTTTTTAATGCAGTTAGCTAACGCTAACTGCGGAGACATTGTAGCACACGGCGGCGCGGTTTTCAATAGGAAATCCGCATTTTTCGCCCCGAAAGGTGCCTGTTTCGGAAGACGCAAACCTTTCCGGAGAAATTTCCGCGCCGGGGTCGATCTTTGCCGGATTTTAGGGAGAAAAATCCCTTGACTTATGAGTGGATAAAGACCATAATAGTAGGGTGTCTGGAAGCTTGGGAGGAAAGAAAGATGTATCAAAAAGAAAAAAAGCTGAATCCGGTGCTTCTCATCGTGCTTGCGGTCGTGCTGCTGGCGGTGGGGATCGCCGTTTGGTTTCTGCTGACCCATGTGCGGGTGGCGGGGACGTTTTATTCCCGGAGCGCCGAGGTGCTGGATCTTCGCTTTGCCGACATTACGACGGCGGATTATGAGAAGCTGCGGAAAAAAGCGCCGAACAGCGAAATTCTCTGGCGGATTCCGTTTCAGGGGAAGACCTATGACCAGAACACCGACGTGCTGTACGTGACCTCCCTCACGGACGAGGACGTGGCTACGCTGGACTATTTCACCCAGCTGAAAAGCGTGGAAGCACAGGAATGCACGGACTATGCCCAGCTGACCGCGCTGGCTGCCCGCCGCCCGGCGGTTGCGGTGGATTATGCGGTGACCATCGACGGCAGAAAATACGATCAGGACACCGCCGTGGTGAGCGTTTCCGACATCACCGAGGAAGAGATTGGTCTGCTTACATACCTGCCGGATCTGACGGCGGTGACGGCGGTGGGCTGCGAGACGCCGGAGCAGATGGAAAAGCTGCGGGATTTCTGTCAGGAGAAGGGGATTTCCTTCGCCCTGCGCTTCGGCACGAAAACTTATCCCGACACGGTGCAGGAGCTGGATGTCACCGGCATCACCGACGCGGAATTGGAGCTTCTCCAGCTTCTGCCGGAACTGAAAACGCTGCACCTTGTAAACCCGGAAGCCGACCCGGCGACGGTTCTGCAGCTGCGCAGTACCTATCCCAAGGTGAGCATCAACTGGGAAGTGGAGATGGCGGGGATCTCCTTCCCGGACGATACGAAAGAGGTCGATCTTTCCGCCGCGCTGGAGATCACCACCACTGACAAGACTACGACCCAGACTGCGGCCACTACGAAGGTCACGACCGGCACCGTGACCGGCACCCAGACTACGGAGGAACCGAAGCCTGCCGTCACGCTGGACCTGCAGGATCTGGAAAAGAAGATGTCCTATCTGCCGGACGCCGAGCAGGTATTCCTGGGCAAATGCGGCCTTGACAACGAGGAGCTGGCCGCCCTCCGGGAGAGAGAACGGGAGAATTACAAGGTCGTCTGGACGGTGCAGCTGGGCAAGAAGCTCACCGCGCGGACGGATGCCACCACCTTCATGCCCGTCCGGGAGCATGTCTATTACTTCCTGGACGACGATGCCTACAACCTGCGCTACTGCGAGGAAATGCTCTGCGTGGACGTGGGACACATGGGTCTGACCAACATCGATTTCGTGTCGGGAATGCCCCATCTGCAATTCCTGATCCTCGCCCACAACGGGCAGCTGCAGGACATTTCCCCTATCAGCAGCTGCAAGGAACTGATTTTCCTTGAACTGGACTGGAGCGCCGTGAAGGACTTTTCCCCGCTGGTGGGCTGCACCTCGCTGGAGGACCTGAACATCGGCCTGACCTATCCCAGCGTGGAGCCGCTCATGCAGATGCCGTGGCTGAAAAACCTGTGGATGGTAGAGCGGGGCGGCGGATACCAGCTGTCTCAGGCGCTGCCGGACACCAAGATCGTGGCCACGGCCAACGCCACCGTAGGTTCGGGCTGGCGGAATCTGCCCAACTACTACAAAATGCGGGATATGCTGGGCATGGAGTACATGAAGGGCTAATAGCCGCTTTTTGGAAAAAGTTGCAGATACAAACATATTATGGAAATATTTGACGCTTTTGGAAATAATTATGTGGGAAAATACGCAAAAGTCCCGGCCGAGGCCGCCTTGCGCGCGAACCCCTTAATTAAATCTTAATGGATTCTTTAGAATATCCTTACAAACCCCGCCGCCCCGGAATCTTGACAGGGGGGCGGGGCTGAACTATAATGGCAAAAGGAGGTATTGAGCATGAAAAAAGCGCTTTATGTTATTGTGATCATGATTCTGATCATCGCTTTCTGCGTCAGCGCGTTTCTGGTTGCCAGATACGTACTGGAAGGCAAGAAGCAGGCAGATCGTTACGAAGACCTTGCGAACATCAAAAATCAGGCGCAGACCAGCGTCCCCACACAGGCGACGAAGCCCTCGACCGCGACAGAACCCTCAAAGCCCGGATTTGAGGTCATCAGCGACCCCACCGTGGAGGGCGGCATCCTTCTGGATTATGCTGAGCTGCACGACATGAACCCGGATCTCGCCGGCTGGATCAAGATCGAAGGCACCAAGGTGGATTACCCCGTGATGCAGACGTCCACAAACAACAAGGACTACTACCTGAAGCGGGACTTCGACAAGCAGGACAGCGTCCGGGGCTGCATCTACGCCCGTGAGGAGTGCGACCTGGACAAGCCCAGCGACAACATCACCATCTACGGCCACAACATGGCCGACGGCAGCATGTTCCACAGCCTGATGTCCTACACCGAGAAGAGCGCGTGGGACTACAACAGCCTGATCTTCTTCGACACCCTGAAGGAGCGTCACATCTACAAGATCTTCGCGGTGTTCAAGACCAGCGCCAACGCGGGCAAGGGCTTCTCCTACCACCAGTTCGTGGACGCCCAGAACGAGACGGAGTTCAACGACTTCGTCACCAACTGCAAGAATCTGTCCTTCTACGACACCGGCATTACGCCCAAATACGGTGACAAGATCATCTGCCTGTCCACCTGCGAGTACACCCTGAACAACGGCCGTCTGGTCGTGGCAGCGGTGCGCATCAGCTGACGAAAAAATCCTCAGACGTTCCGCGTCTGAGGATTTTTTTGCCGCGGGGCTTTTCTTCCGGAAAGTTTATGCTATAATAACGGTAGAGTATTCAGACCGTTTCTACCCGCGAAATTGAAAGAAAAAGAGGGGGCTTTTGCCATGCAGAGTCTATGTGACCGATGGGAGTTCGTTTCCGACTGGTATGACGGATTTGCCGTCGGAGAAGGGGAAGGGGAGCGCGTCCGCCTGCCCCATACCGTGAAGGAAATCCCGCAGCATTACGCCGACAGCCAGTCCTATCAGATGGTCTGCGGCTACCGGAAAAAGCTGACGCTGAATCCCACGCTGGCGGGGAAGCGCCTGTTCGTGCAGTTCGACGGCGCGGCGCATATCGCCACGGTGTACTTAAACGGTAAGGAGCTGGCAACCCACCGGTGCGGCTATACCGCCTTCCGGGTGGACATCACCGACGCGGCGGTTCTGGGCGGAGAAAACTGGCTGGCGGTGAAGCTGGACACCACGGAGAACGGCGCGGTGCCGCCCTTCGGATTTGTCATCGACTACCTGACCTACGGCGGGCTTTACCGGGAGGTCTGGCTGGACGTCCGGGAAAGGAGCTATATTGAAGACCTGTACGTAACGACCCCGGACCTGACCACCCTGAAAATCAAGCCCACTTTGCAGAATGCCGAAGGCTGCATCCTTCTGGTGGAGCTGCAGAAGGGCGAGCGGGTGCTGGTGAAGAAGGCATTCACCGCCGGGGGCGTGATCACCATCAGCTGTCCCGGCGTCAAGAGCTGGGACACGGAGCATCCCATTCTCTACACCTGCCGGGTGTCCCTGCTGAAAATCGGCCGGGTGATGGATACGCGGGAGGTCAAGGTGGGCTTCCGTACCGCCGAATTCAAGGCGGACGGCTTCTACCTGAACGGGAAGAAGACTTTCCTGCGTGGCCTGAACCGGCATCAGTGCTGGCCGTATGTGGGCTACGCCGTTCCGGAGCGGCTCCAGCGGGAGGACGCGCGGATTCTGAAGCAGGAGCTTGCCTGCGTGGCGGTGCGCACTTCCCACTATCCCCAGAGCCAGTATTTTATCGACGAATGCGACCGACTGGGACTGCTGGTGTTCACGGAAATTCCCGGCTGGCAGCACATAGGCGGAGAAAACTGGAAAGATCAGGCGGTGGAAAACACCCGGGAGATGGTGCTGCAATACCGCAACCATCCCAGCATCGTCCTCTGGGGCGTGCGCATCAACGAAAGCCAGGACGACGACGAGCTGTACCGCCGCACCAACGCCGCCGCCCATGAGCTTGACCCCAGTCGGGCGACCTCCGGCGTGCGGTTCCTAGAAAAGAGCCACCTGCTGGAGGACGTCTACGCCTACAACGACTTCTCCCACACCGGAGACAATCCCGGCTGCAAGCCCAGGCGTACCGTTATGCAAAGCCGGAAAAAGGCGCTGCTGATCTCCGAGCATACCGGTCACATGTACCCTACCAAGTCCTATGACAGCTGGAGCCACCGGCAGGCGCAGGCGCTGCGCCACGCGAAGGTGCAGAGCGACGCCGCGGCCGACGGCGGCCATGTGGGCTGCTTCGGCTGGTGCATGTTCGACTACCCCACTCACAAGGATTTCGGCTCCGGCGACCGGGTATGCTACCATGGCGTCATGGACGCCTTCCGCAATCCCAAGCCCGCGGCGGCGCTGTACGCCAGTCAGGGAGAGGGGACGACGGTGCTGACGGCCTGTACGCCCATGGACATCGGCGACTATCCCGGCGGACAGATCGGGGATTCGGCGGTGCTGACCAATGCCGACTCCGTCCGGCTGTACAAGAACGGGAATTATGTCACGACCCTCCGCACCGGGGACTACCCCGGACTGCCCCATCCGCCTATGATTCTGGACGACATCATCGGCGAGCTTCTGGAGACCCAGGAGGGCTTTGACGAAAAGAAGGCCGACCTTCTGCGTGCCTGCCTGCTGGCAGTGCGCAAGCACGGCCTTGCCCATCTGCCCCCGGCGGATCTCGCCCGGATGGGTGTCGCCATGACAAAATACGGCCTGACCTTTGCCGATGCGCAGAAGCTCTACGGAAAGTACGTGGGCAACTGGGGAGGGGAGTCCACCGTGTGGCGGCTGGACGCATTGAAGGGCGGGAAGGTGGCTTCCTCCGTCACCCTGTGCCCCAGCGCAAAGCTGCATCTGGAGGTCACGCCCAGCCACACGGAGCTGACGGAAGGGGACACCTACGACATGGCGGCGGTGCGCGTCCGCATTCTGGACGAATACGGCAGCCCGGCGCCCTACGCCCAGCTCCCGGTGACGTTCCGGCTGGAAGGCGCGGCGGAGCTGGTAGGGCCGGAGACGGCAGCAGCAGAGGGCGGCATGACGGGTACTTACGTCAGAACCACCGGACAGACCGGCACGGCGGTGCTGACGGTGACTACCTCCCAGACGGAGGCGGTGCGCATTGCGTTTACGGTCGGCCGGAAGCCGGAGCGGTGAACGTCCTCAAGGCGGCTGTAAAATTCTGATAAAAATCTCAGGAATGTGGCCGACAGATATTGACATTTCCGCCGGGAAGTGATATTCTTATTTCGGTACTTAAGTACCGAATAGAATGTGTGCAGTGAGCCATTGCAACGGCAGCTGCATAAATCCTGTATGGGCCGATCCACAGAAAACGGTAGGCACCAACAAACTACAAGGAGTGTATTAACAATGGGATTCAAATCTGACATCGAAATCGCACAGGAGACCCCGATGCTGCACATCCGCGAGATCGCCAAGACCGCAGGTGTGGATGAGAAGTATCTGGAACAGTACGGCAACTACAAGGCCAAGGTTGACTACAACATCCTGAAGGACATGGCGGACAAGCCCAACGGCAAGCTGGTTCTGGTCACCGCTATCAACCCCACCCCCGCCGGTGAGGGCAAGACCACCACGACCGTCGGTCTGGCTGACGCCATGCGCCGCATCGGCAAGAACGTCATGGTTGCTCTGCGTGAGCCTTCCCTCGGCCCCGTGTTCGGCGTCAAGGGCGGCGCTGCCGGCGGCGGCTACGCACAGGTCGTCCCCATGGAGGACATCAACCTGCACTTCACCGGTGACTTCCACGCCATCGGCGCTGCCAACAACCTGCTGGCTGCGATGCTCGATAACCATATCTACCAGGGCAACGCTCTGGGCATTGACCCCCGCCAGATCACCTGGCGCCGCTGCGTCGATATGAACGACCGTCAGCTGCGGTTCGTCGTTGACGGCCTGGGCGGCAAGGTCAACGGCACCCCCCGTGAGGACGGCTACGACATCACCGTGGCTTCCGAGATCATGGCGGTTCTGTGCCTGGCCTCCGACATCAACGACCTGAAGGCCAGATTGGCTCGTCTGGTGGTCGGCTATACTTACGCCGGCAAGCCCGTCACCGCCGGTGACCTGCACGCACAGGGCGCTATGGCCGCTCTGCTGAAGGACGCTCTGAAGCCCAACCTGGTTCAGACGCTGGAGCACACCCCCGCGTTCGTCCACGGCGGCCCCTTCGCCAACATCGCCCACGGCTGCAACTCCGTGACCGCTACCAAGATCGCTTTGAAGCTGGGCGATTACGCCATCACCGAAGCCGGCTTCGGCGCCGATCTGGGTGCCGAGAAGTTCCTGGACATCAAGTGCCGTATGGCGGGTCTGAAGCCCTCCTGCGTGGTTCTGGTCGCCACTGCCCGCGCCCTCAAGTACAACGGCGGCGTGCCCAAGGCCGAGACCGGCAAGGAGAATCTGGAGGCTCTGGAAAAGGGCCTGCCCAACCTGCTGCAGCACGTTTCCAACATCACCACCGTCTACAAGCTGCCCTGCGTGGTCGCCATCAACCGCTTCCCCACCGACACCGAGGCCGAGCTGAAGCTCATCGAGACCAAGTGCAAGGAGCTGGGCGTCAACGTTGCTCTGTCCGAGGTTTGGGGCAAGGGCGGCGAAGGCGGCGTAGAGCTGGCCAAGGAAGTCATCCGTCTGTGCGAGCAGCCCAATGATTTCACCTTCTCCTACGAGCTGAACTGCTCCATCAAGGAGAAGATCGAGGCCATTGCCAAGAAGATCTACCACGCCGACGGCGTGAATTTCACCGCCAACGCCGAGAAGCAGATCAAGACCCTGACCGAGCTGGGCTACGATCATATGCCCATCTGCATGGCCAAGACCCAGTATTCCTTCACCGACGATCAGACCAAGCTGGGCGCACCCAGAGATTTCACCATCACCGTGCGCAACGTGAAGGTTTCCGCCGGCGCCGGCTTCCTGGTCGCTCTGACCGGCGAGATCATGACCATGCCCGGCCTGCCCAAGGTACCTGCCGCTGAGCGTATCGATGTGGACGAGACCGGCAAGATCTCCGGCCTGTTCTGATTCATAGTACCGTAAAAAGCGCAGGCGGCCCCCCGCCTGTGCTTTTGCGGTTTTGGACTTGTTTCATTGGGAGACTTTATGGCGGGTATTCACTATTTGTCGTTCATCCCCGCGGAGAACCCGGCCCACCGGAGTCAGGGCGTGAATCTGCTGCTGATGGTGGACAATCAGGGGGAGGACGCCGCCGTTACGGTGCGTTTTTACGGCTCCGACGGCTCTGACTGGCGGGAAATTTTCGCCGAGGAGCGGAGCTTTCAGGGGCATAGCCATATCCACGCCTATTTTCATCTTCCACCTGCCTGTTTTGCACCGGAAAACTGGGGCGGAGAGACGCTGGAGGAACTGGCGGTGTGGGTGGGAGAAGCGCCCCCCGCGCCAACGGAGCAGGGACAGCTCCTGTTTCTGGAACC
>ERZ1106976.2952-NODE-2952-length-14335-cov-3.166527_pt1 | contig 14335 bp, 11 predicted proteins | sample MGYA00403687_ERZ1106976 | MGnify/ENA primary metagenome ERZ1106976 (study PRJEB35170, sample SAMEA104062446) | human gut metagenome | biome: human gut; feature: human-associated habitat; material: faeces | place: Denmark | collected 2013-02-22 ... | reverse complement strand
GTTTGCGAAGGAACACTCTTCCTGTTTCATTACATGCTGCAGGGGGCATTACACAAAGGGCCAACCATAATTTACCATGGCAGAGCTTTAATGGAGCGATTCTTTGGTTGACCAGGATTTTGAAGTTTTCTTTCTTCAAATGGAAGTTGTAATAGAGGGAATACTCTATTTTGTCTTGTTCCGGCAGTTGGTTGAAACGCTCAAATCCCGCACGTGTGATTTCAAATAACATGGGGGCTTCGTTTTTGGGGATACACTTGAGGTAAAAGTCAAATCCCATACGCCGGACTTCTTGTGGTGTGTATCCGCATAAAAAGCAATGGTTTTCGAACACATGGTAAAATTCCATTTTATAGAAATCAATAATGTAGTAACTTCCCGGTGAAATATATGTATTGGCTCTGACGCCAGTTGTCAAATCTTCCAATTGGGTGTATTGGTCTTCACTGATTTCCTCGGTGATGGCAAAACTATTAAGAAGGGTTTTATAATTATCCATGATGATAAATGATTAGGTTAATAAATTTACTTCGCAAAAGTAATGTGTTTAATGTGGAAAAACAAATTTTGTTGCTTTTATTTGCCTGTCATAAAACGATAAACGGAGGGGGAAGAGTTCTTCTGTTCAGGACGGTGTGTTGGTCTCCAACCGTGCCTCCGTTACATTGAGGATGCAGTCGGAGAGTTGTTCGCATTCGTTGATGACATCCATATACATTGCCCCGGTCTGGTAATTATACACTCCGTTGTTTACGTCTGTAAAATTCAGGTTACGCAGTTGGTTGCGGAATTTATTGATTTCCTTTTCTATATAGTAGGCTGCAGAAGCCTCTCTCGGGGCTTTCCGGATGGATAAGATGGTTCGCATTTGTTCCAATGCTTGTTCTGCCAGTTGGAACATCTGGTGGATGTGTTCCAACTGTTTTTCCGTGAGTTGTTGGGTGCTTCGATAGTTCCTCCGGGCGGTATGGGCGATGTGATGGCAACTGTCTCCGATGCTTTCTATTTCGGCCACTTCGCGTAGCATGCCGCAGATGGCACGTTTAAGGTCGGCCGATGGTTCTTCGGTACAGACTTTGTTCAGGTAGTTGGCTATGTCTACTTCCATTTCATCGCAAATATCTTCATAGTGTTCCACCAAGGTGAAAATATTTTTAAATTCCGTTTCATTGGATACGGAGAACAGGAAACGGGTTTGGGTGAACATTTTTGTAACGGTGTCGGCATAGTTGATGATTTCCTTACGGGCTTCCATGACGGACTGTTCCGGAGTGTCGAGCATCCCTTTGGTAATGAAACGCAACTGGCTTTCCTCTTCGTCGTTGTGCCGTGGCTTGGCCACCCAGCGGGTAGCCAGTCGTTCGAGAGGGTTGACCAAACCGATAAACAGGGCGGCGTTGCAAAGATTGAAACCGGTATGGAAGGCTGCTAAAACGTAAGCCAGGTTCTTGTCGGCCGCCATGAGCTTTTGCGTCGGGTCGAAATGGATAAAGTCGCATAGCAGATTGACGAAATAAGGAAAGGCCAAAAACATCCAGGTTACGCCACTCAAATTGAAAACGAGTTGTCCGAGAGCTGTACGGCGGGCAGGCGTTCCGGCAGAAGATGCCGCACGGCAAGTGACGATGGCGCGGCCTATATTCTCACCCAACACAAAAGCCACGCCGGAATAGATGGACCATACGCCGGTGGAACACAGGGCCATTGAAGTGGCCATGAGCACGGCGGAGGACTGTACGCCGAAAGTGACGGCAGCACCAATGAGCAGCAATATGGCATACGAGGCGTAATTCTCCTCGGAAACGGCCAAATAGCGGGCTATGCCGTCTGGCCCGGTCAGCGTCATGTCGTCGGCCATTTGGCAGAGCAGGCCAAGGCTCAGCAGGATGAAGCATAGGCCGAAGATAGAATTGCCCAACGCGCTCCATTTGCGGTAGTAGGTCATTATAAACGCCACTAATATCAAGGGGTAAATGTAGTTGCTGATGCTGAAATTGAATTCGGCGGCCATAATCCAGGCGATGAATGTATTGCCTACTGATGCTCCCATGAGGATGGGCAGGGCTTGGACGAGCGTGAGCATGCCGGCATGCACGAAACGGTGGAAGACTGTATCATGGCTGTGACCAACGCACCGGTGAGTAAGGACGTGAAACGGTTGGTGGTCAGTGAATCGAGGATATGCCTGAGCCGTTCCCCGGCTAATTGTTGCAGGCTCTCTCCCATGAGTCTTGTACCGTACATCAGTAGGCCAAGGCAACCTAAAAGCTTTAAAAATGCTAAAACCACCATAAACAGTCGAAATATAAGTGAACGATAGTATGTTTTCTCCGTCCCATTGCCTATTTTTAAGGTGTTTATTCAAATCCCCGAAAAGCTTTATGGTACAAGAAATCAAAATACGTTGCAAAAATAATAAAAAAACTCTTCAACTCCCTATCGGAAGTACACTTTGGGACGCTTATCATGCGTTAAATCTGCAAATGCCTTACGGGCCGGTCAGTGCGAAGGTCAATAATAAGGTGGAAGGACTTCATTATCGTTTTTATAATGATAAAGATGTGGAGTTCCTTGATGTTACCTCGTCTTCAGGAATGCGTACTTATACCCGCTCGCTTTTTTTCGTGTTGGTAAAAGCCGTGAAAGATTTATTTCCTGGGTGTGTGTTGCGCATCGAGACGCCGGTATCGAGAGGGTACTATTGCGACTTGCGTATAGGGCGGCCGATAGAAGAGGATGACGTGACGGCCATTTGGCGCCGGATGCGGGAAATTGTAGATGCCGACATACCTTTCCATCGTATACAAAGTCCTACAGAGGACGCGATAGAAATGTTCCGCCGTCAGGGAATGACGAGCAAAGTGCGGTTGCTGGAGAGCTATGGTGCTATCTACACGCATTATTACCAGTTGGATCAGACGGTGGATTATTTTTACGGTTCGCTGCTGACATCGACGGGAGGATTGAAGGTGTTTGACGTAATGAAATATTATGATGGCCTGTTGTTGCGTATTCCGTCCAGGAAGAATCCCGAAAAACTGGAGGAGATGGTACATCAGGAGAAGATGCTCGAAATCTTTCGCGAGCATCATCGTTGGCAGGAAATTGTCGGACTGGGTACTGTAGGTGACTTTAACAAAGCTTGTCAAGAGGGTCGGACTACGGAGTTGATCAACGTAGCCGAGGCATTACAGGAAAAGAAGATCGTACGTATTGCCGATGAAATACAGTCGAGGCGGAATTTGAAACTGATATTGATAGCCGGTCCGTCGTCGAGCGGAAAGACGACGTTCAGCAAACGCTTGTCCATTCAGTTGATGGCCAACGGGATAAAACCTTATCCCATATCGTTGGATGATTACTTCTTGGATAGGGAGCATACGCCGCGGGACGAGCATGGAGAGTATGATTTCGAGTCGCTCTATGCTTTGGATCTTCCGTTTTTCAACAGCCAACTGCAAGCGTTGTTGGCAGGCGAGGAAGTGGAACTGCCCCATTTCAATTTTCAGACAGGCCTGCGTGAGAAGAGCGGGAAGAAACTTCGGTTGGAAGAGCACATGATACTGATTCTGGAGGGCATCCACGGCTTGAATCCTGAGTTGACAGCCCAGATAGAGGAACAATACAAATATCGTATTTATGTCTCGGCCATGACGACTATCCTGTTGGATGCGCATAATTATATTCCGACTACGGACAACCGTTTGTTGCGGCGTATCATCCGCGATTACAAATACCGGGGATATTCGGCCTTGGATACCATCCGCCGTTGGCCCAGTGTGCGAGAGGGGGAAGACAAATGGATTTTCCCTTATCAGGAAGAGGCCGATGCCATGTTCAACAGTGCTTTGTTGTTCGAATTGGCGGTCATTCGCAACCAGGCTCTGCCGATATTGGAAAGGGTGCCTGAAAATGTACCGGAGTATTCCGAGGCTTATCGTTTGCGTAAGTTCCTGCGCTATTTCGTGCCTATGGCAGACGATGAAATTCCACCGACTTCCCTGCTGCGTGAGTTTGTGGGGGGAAGCTCTTTCCACTATTAAGGATAGTTCATGCGGCTTCCCTCCCAAGAGTTTTACGAAATTGCCTTTCATCCTTCAGGGATTGATATAATAGGTTTATAATAAGATGGTTATAGGCTGAACTTTCATCCGGACATCTTTCAGCCATGTTTCAGCCCTACTTCGTAGAGAGGCGGACATTGCCTTGGGCATGACGCTATTTTTTTCTGCGCCAAACGAAAAATCATTCTCAGCCGAACGATTTTTCGTTTGGCGCAGAATGATTTGGCCTCTTCTGCATGACAGCAGGCTGAAAGATGCACACCTAATCCTTCAGCCCGTCAATAGGCTTTCAGACAATGGGTTACGGGTCGAACTGAAAGATGAAGGGGCTTTTTAGAAATTTATAGGGGGATCCATTAATCCTTTCAAGCTCATCTTGAAAGTGTTCCCATGCCATCAAGTCCTCGTGCCAGTTTTCAGATTCTTCCCAATCGTCCATAATCCTTTTTTATTCTATAATTTGCCAATATCCTTGCTTCCTGCCTCCTATACGTTTCAGTAAGCCAAGCTCTTGAAGGCGGGAAAGATTGTGTATAACACCTCCCATTGTCACACCTGGAATCTTCTCACATAATTCTTTTCGTGTGGCATTGGGGTGTTCATTCAGATAGACCAATATGGCTTGTTGTTGCTCCGTTAGCTTTTGTATGGTCTTTTGTATGGTCTTTTGGGTAGTTTTCTGGTCGCTTTGGATCGTAGCCCTTTCCGGGTACTCAAACTTAAAGGTTGTCCATATACCCGAAGCATCATAACGAAATTCCGGTGTGGAGAATCCATCTTTCTTACAAGCAGTGATAATGCGCTCGATGCCGCGTTCCCACGCCTCAATCTCACTAGCACGAAAAAACGTATTGGCTATATCAGGGTTATAAGGCATACTCCGATGTGAGGACAATAAGGTTTCCACCGTCCATCCTTCGGGCAGTACCCCACCGTTGATTATCTCCAACTTGTTTTCATACACGCGGATTTGAATAGGAGAAGGTTCTGCGTAGTCTTTGTTGATGCAGGCATTCAATAATGCTTCACGGAGTGCCTCACGGGGCATAGGCAATGTTTCTATCCGTTGGATGCCTTCGTAGGTAATGATGGCTTTCATGTACTTGGTACACAGCAAGTCCATCAGTTTCATGATTTGCTGGAACAGATTGCCGTGCACTTCGTCCTGATATACCAAATCCATACCTTCGCGGAAGAAGCCAACCTTTACAAACGCTCCGGTCACATACTTTTCCGGATCGGGATGGAATAGTAAGGCGGCAGCACGTTTCAGGTAACTGCCCTCATAAAGCCGGAGTTTCTCCAACAGTCCGTGATTATCGTCCATTAAGTCCGCTTCCTCCATGCGTCCGCTCCGTTTGGCATACTTGCGGAACAAATCAAACGTAGCGTTATCCAAGTCCTCCGCTTTCAGATAAGGCACAGGTACACCATCCCAAGTCTTGCCCTGCTTGCGAAGCATGAAGCGGTCGAGTGCCGCTCCTTTCAGTTCCTGATTGGTTGCACCGCTACGTTGGTAATACTTGCCACGAAAACTGACGGGATAAGGATAAGCCTCCGTTACAATCTCCAGACATTGCTTTCCATCTTTCTCTTTCAGATTGACTTCCACCAAGATACCCATCATGTCGCGCACCTTGTTCGGAATGTCCTCCATCAGTTTCTTGGCATCCGGCACACCGCACACCTCGCCGTTATCCTTTACACCCACATAAAGGATACCGCCTTGTGCATTGGCAAAGCCACAAATCCATTTCTGGTATTCGTCGCGCCAAGATTCTTTGAACTCTATGTTTTGAGATTCGGTATTCATAGCTTTTTAATGAAGTAATTTGTGACACTGAGAATTTTCTATCCAATGTAAGTATTCTAATGTAGGTCGTAACAAAACACCTAATCGCTTCTTTATCATTGACATTAAAGTCAACTGTATCATCATTTTTATTATTTGTTCGGGTACTTCATGTCCACAAGTAAAAATATGCTCATTATTCTGTTCTGCTAATGACTTTTTCAAAGCTATTTTTGTCGCTTCATATCCATAAACACTATATTGCCCTTTCCTATTTCGTTTGAATTCCCATGTATAAACATAGGAATCTCCAAAAGCACCTTCTGTATATTCGGAAATAATATCTCGTATTTTATGTAATAGTATAAGACGCTTGATAAGATAAAATGCAAAAAGAATGACAAGTGTTAGTACGAGCCAACCCCATAGGGGTAATTGAATATTCCACAAAAACTTCTCTGTTGTCCCATAAATAATACCGGATGCTATTAAGCTACTGACAACTCCAATTATAATACCTTTTATTGTATCTTTCATATTAGTCGTTTTATCCATTATACTTTTTGAAATTCTCCGCCTGCTCCAAAATCTCCTTAAACACCTCGTCATTCGTCACAGGAGGATAGCCGTATTCGGCCAAAACCAAAATCAAATCCATTTTTAGTTCTGCCTTTATATCATCGCGAGTAGACCAGTCGGTATATTTAGACTTATCCGCTACTATCTTCTTGATTTCTGCCGCAAGTTTCAAGAGCTTCTCTTCCGGATATTCAAAGCCGAACTGCTTGGCTATGGATTTAAGAATGTCGTAAAAAGCTTTTTCTTCGTAGCTAATGCCTAAATCAAGGAACGATTTCTTTTCCTTGTTCAACTCCTTCAACAAGTCTGCCATCTGATTGGCTACCTCTGTCAATACTTCGTCCGCAAAGATGGCACTATCCCGGCGGTCATTGTATTTGTCCACCAAGGCATTCAGGCGTTTGGAGAAGTCCACGCCTTTCACTTTGTTCACCTTCTTAAATTCCGTGATAACGGTTTTCAACAGACGTTCCATCAGTTTCACTTTAGTGTTAGGCAACTTCAGCTTACCGAGGCGTTCCATATACTCCTCACTCAGTACATCCAAGTTTTCTTTGTCGTTGCCTATTTGGATGATTTCCTCTACGCCTTCCGACTGTATGGCTTCCTCTATCATCTCACTGACGCGGCAGTTCATTTGCGAAGCATCCGGCGTGTCGCCAATGGTCAATTTATAGATGATGGAACGCACACCGGTGAAATAATGGATTTCCTCACGTTCCGCATCGCTGATTTCTTCATGGTTGCTGCATAGGTTAAAAGCTGATTTCAGTTTCTTGGCGTGTCCCATGAACAAGTTTTCCAGTTCTTTGGTGCGTTGCATGAATTCGGCACCCTTATTCAGACAGTCCAGTTGTTCCAAAGGTGTCCCTGTCGTAAATTTAGAATAATCAAACTTGCCGAACATCCTGCGGATAATGTCCAATTCGTCTTTCACCATCGTAACGGATTGCTCGACATTTTCCACCGAATCCAAGTTGGCATCCCCTTGCGCATAGCGTTTCAACGCCACATTCATATTGCTCTTGATGCCTATATAGTCCACCACCAAGCCTTTCTCCTTCCCCGGATAGACACGGTTCACACGCGAAATGGTCTGCACCAAGGTATGCTGTTGAAGAGGTTTGTCTATATACATCGTATCCAAGCAATCCACATCAAACCCCGTTGTCCACATGTCCACCACGATGGCAATCTTGAAGTTAGATTTAGGCTTCTTGAATTCCTCTGCAAAGGCGCGGCGGTCTTCATCCGTTCCCAACAGATTGTAAAGTTCCGGTTCATCGTCCTTGTTTCGGGTCATTATCAGTTTTATCTTCTCGATAGGTAGCTCCTGATTCCCATATGGGACACGTGGCTCCGCTGCCATCATATAATGGTCCTCATGCGCTTCTTCGCCGGGTATTTTTGCCCATTCGGGACGCAAGGCGATAATCTTTTTATAAAGGCTGAAAGCGATGGTTCGGTTGGAACAGACGAACATGGCCTTGCCTTCTACCGTACTTCCTTCTTCCACCCGTTTCTCATAGTGGGCAATGAAATCTTCCGCCACTGCTTGTAGACGGTTGGAGTCTCCCAAGATGCGCTCCATCTTGGTGACGGCTTTTTTGCTTTCTTCTATTTGGTATTCATTCGCTCCTTCTTCGGCGCATTGCTTGTAATACTGTTCTATCTCCTGCAACTTCTTGTTGTCGATCAACACCTTGGCGGCACGTCCCTCATAGACGATACGCCGAGTAATCCCATCGGTTACTGATTCAGTCATTGTGTAAGCATCCACCACTTCGCCAAACACGTCTATCGTGGCATCAATCGGTGTACCCGTAAAACCTACATACGTGGCATTGGGCAATGAATCGTGCAGATACTTGGCAAATCCGTAGTTGCGCTTTACGCCCTTATCCGTCTGCCTGACCTGCAAGGAGAGATTGGTCTGCGAACGATGCGCCTCGTCTGAGATGCAAATGATGTTAGCCCGTTCCGACAAAAGCCGCGTGTCTTCCGTAAACTTGTGGATAGTGGTCAGGAATACGCCTCCGCTGGTTTGTCCGGCCAGATGTTTGCGAAGCTTGTCCCGGCTTTCCACTTCCACTACGCATTCATCGCCGATGAATTTCTTGGCTGTGCCGAACAGCTTGGAAAGTTGGTCGTCCAAGTCGGTGCGGTCGGTAATGAGCACAATCGTAGGACTGGCAAATTCCTTGCTCCGCATCAGCATACGGCTGAGAAATAGCATCGTGATGCTCTTGCCACAGCCCGTCGCCCCGAAATAAGTACCTCCTTTTCCATCGCCACCTTCTTGAAGTTTGGAGTGCAAGCGGATATGGTCGAACAGCTTGTGCGTGGCAAAGAATTGCGGATAGCGGCAAACCACCTTCTTCTCGTTCTTCGATGAATCAGGGAAGAATACGAAATCTTTTATCACGCTCAACAGCCTTTCTTTCCGGAACAATCCTTGCATCATTGTCAAAAGAGAGTTGATGCCGTCTGTGGCCTTGTCGTCCGCCTCCACTTTCCGCCACGCATAAAAGAAGTCGTAAGGAGAAAACAGAGATCCATATTTATTGTTCACCCCATCGCTAATGACCACAAAAGCATTGTATTTGAACAGGTCGGGAATGTCGCGATGATAGCGCACGGTAATCTGCTTGTACGCATCCATGATGGTTGTGTCTTCCTTCACGGCACTCTTGAACTCCAACACTACCACAGGTAGACCATTCACATAAACAATGCCATCAGGAATGCGCCGCTCCGAGCCTTGTATCTCCAACTGGTTGACGATACGGAACAGATTATTCTTTATGCCCTCTTCGCTGAAATCTATCGGTTCGATAAACAAATCCGGCAAAGCCGCATCCTCACGCTTTAACGAAAAGCCCTCCGTCATCAGCCGATAGGTATGGCGGTTCTGCTCATACAAGGAGAAGCCCACATTGGCAGTCAGCTTGGCAAGTACGCGCTCTACTTCCAACAGCGTGATACCTTCAGCCCTATATCGGCTGCGTAGGTACAGGCGCATATCGTCCCGAAGCAAGACATCGCTCACTTCCTTATGGATTTCCTCTCCGTTGGTATATGTGTAACCCTCCTGTTGGAACAGTTCCATGATGGACAGTTCGAGGGCGTGTTCGTTGAAGTGTGGCATAATTTTTATTTATCTCTATTTTCTATTGCGTTTCTTACAGATTCAGGCAATCCTTGATAAAGTGAATCTATTTCTTTAGGTCCTGTAATCATCCGTTCTACAATAATGTTTAGTAGCCGCATAAGCATGGTTGCCGTATTTTTGTCATCAACGTCAAATGCTATTTGCCCCGGATGAACAGCTTTGTTTCCAACAACACGAACGACATCAAGTGCTTGTTGAACAGTTTTAGGCAAACCCTTTTTTACCAATTCCCCGATGTTTTTATTGATATCACGGTCTGTTTCTCCCAATTCATTACACAATCTATCTATGGCAAGGCGTAATAAAGCACAAGCCGCCCGTGGTGATTTGTTGTAAATCAAACTTGCTTCATCATATAATTGTTTTACAGAATCAGGCATATCTTCATTAGCGTCTTCCGCTATAATATCGGGATAAATATATTCATCATCAATCCATAATATCTTGTTATGACAATTTTCACATCTTGCGATTGTTAAATTCTTTTTTGTAGACGATTGATGTCCAAGCATTAAATTAGCATCATCTTGAAAGATATGATGTGCGTATTTCATTAATGATACCGTATTACAATGAGGACAAGTAAATGATTGTAATTCTTTATCTGGTGCTACATAATTCTTTCTCATATTGTTTGCTTTTATTGCCCCATCTTCACCAAAAGCAAAGACTGTAATTCTTGTAATTTCTTATTCTCTTGTCGCTTTTGTTCTATTAATAATTTTATTGGCCTACAATTCTTTGAATATGCACTCAATGTATCGTTATCTGGAATAATGATTTTTAAAGGACGCACCATAGAACAATACAATCGAGTTTGGTCGGTGCTTCCCTGCGACATATGCACAAACATATTTTCCTGCTGCGACACATAGCTTCCAACATATTCTATTAAAAAATCTTCTTTGGCTCTAACCATAGTCATATTAGAGTCGAATGTAACATCTTTCGGTTGGAAATAGATTTGCCCAATGCGTCCCAATGTACCTTTTCCTGTCGAATTGATAAGAATATCACCAAATTTTAATGAAGTACAACTCGATTTCGGTTTGTGCTTCCTTGCTTTAGACAAATCAATACTTCCATTGTAATTGCATTTTTGTCCTAATACAAGATATTTGCTTTCGTCAGAATATACCGGGATAGTTCCTGTTATGATTAATTCGCAAAGCATTTCTAACGTCCCCATTCTCCACCCTTCCGGCAGATTCTCCTTATCGATCCCGTCCACAAACATCTTGCGATAGAGAGCTTGCGCCGTTTCTTCCAACTTGGCGATGATTCGCTCGTTGAGGCGGATGCGGCGCGTAACGGCTTCGTATTCAGAAACAATCTTTTGCTGCTGCTCGATTGGAGGAATGGGCAGTTCCACATCACACATTTCTTCCCAACTGAAAATCTCACGTGCACTGCCGTGTGATTTGAAACGGGCATAGCGGTCGAATTCCGGGCGGCGAAACCACATCATCAGGAATTCGGGGAGAAGTTCTTGCTTGTTCTTGACCTCAAATATCGTATAGGCTTGTGAAACTATCGCTTTTTCATCGTTCCTATGCAAAGCAATAGAAACCTTGTCTCCGTTGCGTGAGGTTACAGGTCCGTATGCAAATTGTTGTGGTTCAACCACTTTGTAAGAAGACATATCCGTTCCGATGGTATTTGCTATGGATGGCATGAATTCTTTGGAGATGCTGACACCCAATAGTTTCGTTACCTCCAAATCCCTGTTCCTCACATCCACCTCGCAGATATAGTCACCTAGCCGTTTCATTTCTCCCTTATTCATAGTTGTTCTTGTTTATCAGGTTCACCACTACTCATTCCCTGCCATAAACCATAAGAAGAGCGTGGCGGCAATGCGCTTGTTGCCATCACTGAACGAATGATTTTTTGTTACGAGGTAAAGCAGCATGGCGGCTTTTTCTTTTACTGAAGGATAGAGGTCTTGCCCTCCGAAGGTCTGATAAATCAGCCCGATGGAACTCTTGAACGAATCGTCTTTCTCATGGGCAAACCATTGGCTTCCGCCAAACTTGGCTTTCAACTCTTCGATGGCTTGCATGGCTCCCTCGTAGGTAGCATGGAACTTTGCTTCGTTGGTGGTCTGCTCCACTGCCAGTTGTTGGTAATCGTACTTATCCAAGGTATCAAGGGCATAGGCATAGTCGGAAACGACCTCCACCAAATTGAGCGCATCGTCGGAAGTCAATGCCTCTTGTGCCTTGATCGTCCTGCCCAAGACAGCGACCAACTGTTTCAATTCCGTATAGCGTTGTTCCGACAAAGCCTTATTGACGGCATAGCCTTTCACCAGATACTCTTTCAACACTTTGTTTGCCCAAATACGAAATTGCGTGCAGCGTTGGCTTTTTACACGATAGCCTACGGAAATGATAACATCTAAATTGTAAAGGGCTGTTTGGTAGGTTTGGTCTGCATCTTTACCCACATGTGCAAAATTTGCACATGTGGTCTCACGCTCCAATTCATGTTCCTTATATATGTTGTTAATGTGCCGTCCGATGACAGTCCTGTCCTTTTGAAACAGTTCTGCCATCTGTGCCTGTGAAAGCCATACCGTATCCCCATCCATCCTGACATCTACGATGGTTTGCCCATCGGCGGTACGGTAAATTACAATCTTGTCATTCAAGTTCATACCCCAACCCTTTAAACAGGTTCAACAACTCCTTTTTGCTTTCCTCCTCCTGATGAAGCAGATCTTGCATCTGACTTTGCAGTTGCTTCATCTTCGTGTCAAAGTCTATGCCTTCATCCCGGTTTTTGAACTCAATGTATTTGCTAGGAACGAGTGACCATCCTTTCGCTTCAATTTCTTCAAGCGTAGCGGAATAGCAGTATTCGGGTACATTGCGATAGGTTTGTTCATGGCCTTCGCGCTGCCAGTTATGAAAGTTTTCGGCTATTTGCGCAATCTGTTCTTGCGAAAACTGGATATATTTCTTCTCGAACGGTTCACCCCATTGCCGTAGGTCGATAAACAAAACTTCATTTTCCCGATTGCGGTAGTTCACCAACTCGCTGTTCTGTTCTACCGTTCGGGCTTTGCGATTTCCAGCCAATATCCAAAGTGTAACGCTGATATCCGTAGAGTAGAACATATTACGAGGGAGGATTACAATGGCTTCCACCAAATGGTTCTTCAATAGTTGGCGACGTATGTTCAACTCTGTACCATCGCCACTCAACGCACCGTTGGCAAGCAGAAATCCCGCCATTCCATTGGTAGACAGTTTAGAAACGATATTTAGAATCCAACCATAGTTGGCGTTGCTTGTAGGTGGAACTTCATATCCGTGCCAACGTTGGTCGTTGGTCAGTTCATTTTCTGCCCTCCACGCCTTTTGGTTGAAAGGCGGATTTGCCATGATGAAGTCTGCTTTCAAGTCTTTGTGTTGGTCGTTATGGAAAGTATCGGCGGCCCTTTCACCTAAGTTGCAGGCAATGCCACGGATAGCAAGATTCATTTTCGCCAACTTATACGTGGTATTGGTATATTCTTGTCCATATACGGAAATGTCTTTTTTGTTACCGTGATGCGCTTCGATAAATTTCATGCTTTGTACAAACATACCGCCGGAACCGCAACAAGGATCATATATCTTGCCCCGATAGGGTTGTATCATTTCTGCAATGAGGTTGACAATCGTCTTGGGCGTATAATATTCACCTTTACCTTTGCCTTCGGCTATGGCAAATTTGCCCAAGAAGTATTCATATACGCGCCCTATCAAATCGTGTTCCTTGTCTTTCTGCGTATCTATCTTGCCGATGACGTCCAGTAAGCTAGCTAATTTGGTACGGTCAAGCCCTAATCCGGAATAATAATTGCTCGGCAAAGCTCCCTTTAGTGTCGGGTTGTCTTTCTCTACTTGCGCCAAAGCTGCATCTATCTTGATGGCGATGTCATTCTGCTTGGCATTCTCCATCAGGTAATCCCAACGGCTGATTTCATTCAAATAAAAGACGTTCTTGGCATTGTAGAATACAGGTTGGTCTACAAACGCTTCCTTATGGTCGGCTATCAGTTCATTGCGACGTTCCACAAAGCGGTCGAAGGCGTATTTCAGGAATATCAAACTCAGTACCACATGCTTATATTCCGAAGGTTCAACAGACCCGCGTAATTTGTTTGCCGAATCCCAAAGGGTTTCTTCTATGCTCTTCTCTTTCAGTTGTTTCTTGGCCATGATCTTATTCTTCTATCCCGTTATTAATCAATCTTCTCGCATCCACATTCAATATGGCAGCTATCTTCATTAACATTTCCAATGAGGGTTGGCTCGTATTAGAACACCATCGTGAAATAGTTGTCTCGTTCTTTCCTAACTGTCCGGCAAGCCATTTTCTAGTTTTACCTTGTTCTATCAATACTATTTTTAATCTGTTTATCTTCTCTGTTCCCATATTTGGCTTATATTGCAAATATGCGATGATTGATAGATGATATTTGCAAAGTTAGTGATTAACAATGAGAACTTAACAAGAACCTTCCATTTTTGTATTGTAATTGCGCCTATGGAGTTCGTATTAAGCGTTTTATACGTATCATTTGTTTCACTTTTTATTGTTGTTCATTTGTCTTTTTTTGCTTCAGATAGAAATCACCGAAAAAGATGCAAAAAGAAATAAAAAAAGCAGCTACTTTAATTAGTAACTGCTTGATTTTTAAGTGGTGCCACCAGGAATCGAACCGGGGACACAAGG
>ERZ1106976.2942-NODE-2942-length-14363-cov-15.288091_pt1 | contig 14363 bp, 9 predicted proteins | sample MGYA00403687_ERZ1106976 | MGnify/ENA primary metagenome ERZ1106976 (study PRJEB35170, sample SAMEA104062446) | human gut metagenome | biome: human gut; feature: human-associated habitat; material: faeces | place: Denmark | collected 2013-02-22 ... | reverse complement strand
CGTACAGGAAGCCCCTTGGAGCACACGCCCCAAGGGGCTTTCGCATACCCGAAACACTCACGACCCAAACCCACACACCCCCACAAAAACACCCGGGGCTTCTCGCACTCATGAGACCCACGTCCGGGACCATTCCCGGCCGGCCCCGCCGTCGGGGCCGAAGAGAGACGGCGCGGCGCGTTCCCATTTCCGCAGGAAATCCGGAAAACAGCACGTCCGTGACCGTGGAATCCCGACGCCCGGGCCTCCTCCCCCCGGTCTGCTGTGCGGACGGCTCCCCCCCTGAGGGGAGCCAGAAACTGGCTTGGTTATGGGGTCGCTCTACACTGGCTTCTGCTATGCATTACTTCACCCCTAAACGTTGCGCTACGTCGAATAAAATCATGTATCACGATAAGGCGCAGGTTCAGCGTGCCGCTGATCAAAGCCTAATCGAGCGCGGAGTTGAGCTATGGGTGTACCGTTGCGAATTTTGCGGATGCTGGCATCTCACGCATCGCGATCCGCAATCCAGTTACCGGCATGTACCGCTGAACCAGCAACTCAAGCCACACAGTCGTAAAAAGGGCTACAAGCCACGTAGACGTTAGCGTCAGAAGCTCCACAGGCCTCGCCAACGCCGTGTCTGAGACAGGTTACGGTCCAAACACGTCAGGTCGTAGGCTGCTAAGCGTTCAGGGCGCTCGGACACACTTCGTCCAACACTTACATCACCTTGGTGTTTTCAAGGTTGCGGATAACCCAATCGTTGAAGCGAATTACCGGCTTGCGCAACATAAGTCCCAACAGCAATGAGGGGACAAGGAACAGTGCCAGTTTGCCCATGGAAACCCAGTATTCCATGCCGAATGAGCCTGCCATGGCCGAATGCATCGCATCCACCGCATAGGGGAACAGTAGCCATTTAGAAACGACCTGGAAGAACGTCGGCAGTGTTTCAATGGGGAATGTGCCGCCGGAACCGGCTACCTGCATAACCAGCAGTACTACGGCAATGGCTTTGCCGATATCACCGAACGACAGGGTCAGCGTATACACAATATTCGAGAACACCAGTGCAGACAACCACCCGACCATCAAGAACTGAATCGGATGCTCACACTGCACGCCGAGATAGAACATATCGCCCAGGCACACCAGCGTACCTTGCAGCAAAGCAAGGAAACCGAAAATCATGTATCGGCCGAAATATTCGTGGTGCAAGCGTAAACCGAACTGCCGCGCATTGCCGGGAGCCTCGGCACGCGGCTTCTTCAGCACATCCAACGCGGCGGCCGGTCCGGCAATCCGCCCGGCAATCATGGCCTCGCGAAGACCCACTTCCGAACCGAGCGGCAGATCATTGCCCAACCCTAAGATACGAGCCTTCTCATGGTCGGAAATCGATACTTTCAACATGGCGACCAGAATGATCGCACCGACCCAAATAGACAAAATCGTGTAGAACGGAGCCATCGCGGAACCATAGTTGGCAACGGGATAGAGCGCGATGCGGTCGACCGCTACGGGTGCCGCCAGCATGGAAGCAATGGCATCGGGCTTCGCAGAGGAAATCACAGACAGGTCGATGGTGCCGCCATTGGTGATAGAGGCGAGTTGGGAAGACAAGTTGTCGAGTTTCTTCGCCGAACGGGTCAAAGCGCTAGCTGCGTCAGTCAAGGCCGACTGGATGTCCGTCAGGCTGTCTGAAACGCCGCCAGAAAGACCTGACACGCTGCTTACGGTCGATGCAAGCCCGTCGATTACGGAACTTGCCTGCGTGGTCACTTCGTCCATGGACGAGGTCAGATTGTTCAGTTGCGGTTTCAGCGTGCTCTTGTACGTGTCTGAAGCCTGAGTAATCGATTGTTTGGCGGCAGCGATTTGTGATTTCAGATCTCGACGCGCTGTATCGGCATCGGCAGTACCGTTTGCTATGTGCGTGGCCGCATCGCCCAACGCGGTGGCGGCTTGCTGCATGCTCTGCTGCGCCTTTGTGGCTTGGTCTGCAGCCGCGTTCAGTTGAGCGGCAACGGTATCTCCGCCCACGGGCAGTGAAGCCGCTTGTTTGGCGAGATCTCGTAAAGCGGCGGCATACTTTCCAAAGCTGTCGGCCTGAGCCTCCACTTTGGATTGCATATCGGTTAGCTTGTTTGATATCTGTGAGGATTGTGAGCCCACATCGGCAAAAGCGGCATCGATTTGCTTGGCAATGGTGTCGTAGGATGAACCGGCCTGCTGCAATGCCGTACCGACGCCATCGGTGGCTCCGGACAATGCCTTGTCGAGGCTGGAGACGCCGTTGCGGGTCTGTTTCAACGCCTTTTTGGTTGTGGCCGCAGCTGAGCCTGTTGACCCCAGCAGCTTATCGGTGGAATCAATGATGCTGTTGGCGGCCCCGAGCAGATTGGCATAGGAATCCATCTGCGACGCAGTGCCGGTCAAACGAGACGACATGGTGGCAATATGACTGGTGGCGTTGTTGACGTACTGCTCCATTTGCGGGCTTTGCGCGTAATCGGCCACGTTGGAAACCAAATCCAGCGCCACGCTCGCCAAGGTCTTCACGAATGTCTGGTCGATGGTCGTGGCCACGGTGGTAGCACCCTGGTCGGTGATATGCGGAGCGATCGGATTGATTTTCTCATTGAGATAGTATTCGAGCTTGGCGTGCTTGATCTTCGGTGAAAACAGCGTCATCATATCGGAGCTGAAGCTCTTTGGAATAATCAGCGCGGCATAGTATTCGCCTGAGTTCACGCCATCGATGGCCTTAGCACGATCCACAAACTGCCAGTCAAGGTCATGATTGGCCCTGAGCGTATTGGTCACGGTTTCGCCGACGTTGATGGTGATCGGCATCAGATCGGACTTATAGCCCTTATCCACGTTCGCCACAGCGACCTTCAAGGCCTTGGTGTTGCCGTACGGGTCCCAGCTGGCGGCGATGTTGTACCATGCGTACAGTGCCGGCACAATCGCCAATCCCATAGCCACGATTACGGCGATCACATTGCGGGTGGCTTGGCGCACGTCACGTACGAATATTTTCCAGATAAGCTTCATCGTGCGCCTCCCTGCCCAGGCTGCCCGGACTGACCGGACTGTGCGGTGTGCGCAGTCGGCTCGGTGGCCTGATCACTGAACGGTGTGAGTCGTTCAGTGGTTTCGCCGATATTCGGATTGCTGTCCATCGCCGCTTCGTGACGTCCGTGGCCGTGGAAACGCCGCCACACATATCCGTTGAGCATCACATTGCGGAACTCGTCGGCACTCATGGCGCTGACGCCAAGCTGCATGGCGTAGGCTTCGCGTGCGTATTCAACCACAATGAGATAGGCGTCGATAAGAATAATCGACAGAATCCAAGAGGTCAGCATGGCGATTTTCTCTTGGGTGACGAACAGCAGCATCAGGAATACGAACGGGAGTACGGTCAGCAATGCCAGACCGGCAACGATCATCTTTGGATACCGTGCGAAGAACCGGTGCGCGCGATGGGCGATGATATCGCGCAGTTCCTTGCTGTCGGACACCGTGCGGAATACGGAGTTCAAGCTCACCTGTTCGTTCACCATGCTGTTGTGCTCGGTGATCATCAGGTCGGTATCTCCCAAACGACGGTCGAACAGCGCGTTCAGGTTCATCGCATACCGGCGTATGACAAGTCCCACGAAGAGTGCCGCCGGCAGATACCAGAACAGGTGCAGCATGTCGAGCCAGTAATGGTTCGCGTACAGGCCGGCAATCGGGCCGCGCATCGCGTTGATGCCGTAGGTAAAGGGCAGCCACGGGTGCAGTTCGCGGAAGAAGTTCGGCATCATTTCAATCGGATACAGGCCGGAGGCGCCGGGTATCTGCACAATGACCAGAATTACGGCGATGGCTTTGCCGATATGGCGGAACGCCACGGCCAGTGCGTAAATAATGTTGATGTATACGAACGAACAGAAGATCCCGGCCAAGATGAACAGCAGCGGATGCTCGCATTGGATGCCAAGCACCAGATCGCCGATGGTGGCGATGACGGCTTGCAGGAATCCGATGGTGACCAGCAGCAGCCAGCGGCCAAGATATGCTTGCGTAGCGGTGATACGGCGAATGCCCTCGCGGTCGACCTCAAGCTTGTAGATGGCGATTAGCACGAAACCGCCTACCCACAGTGCCAGATTCGTGTAGAACGGGGTGACTGCGGACCCGTAATTGTCGGTGGCATACACGACTTTCGTGGTCAGGGTGACGGGATTGCCCATGAAGTCGCCGAATCCCTTGTCATCCAGATGCAGCGTATCCCGGATTTTCTGGTAAGCGGCGGAACTATCGAGCGTGGCGATATCGGTGCGTACGGTGGCGACATCGCTGGCCACCTGGCGCAGCGAATCCTGCGTGCTGCTGATGGTGGTTTTTGTTTGGTTCAGGGTATCGACAAGCTGGTCGAACAGTCCGTCGGCCTGATCCAAGGTGCCGGATAACGAAGTCAACGTGCCATCCAGTGTGCCATTCAGGGCGGCGAAACTGTTCAATGATGAGGTGAGCGACGGCATTACGGTGCCGGTCAGCGAGCCGCGCGCGGTATTCAGCGCCGCGATGCCGCCGGTGGTGGTGTTGGTCATGGCTCCGGAAAGATTCGTGGTGGCGTCTTTACCGGAGTTGATGAACTGTGTGGTGTCGGTATGGAAGGTGTTGAGCTGTGTCTGCTGTTTGCTGATCAATGAGTCGAGCGCATCGATTTGTTTCCAGATGTTCTGGCCGACTGGGTCGGTGGTGTCTTTGCCGATGCCGGCTTTGGTCAGCGCGTCTTTCAGATCGCTGATTGACGTTTGGGTGGCATTCAGTGGGGCCGAAAGTGTGTTGGTGATGGTGTCGACGGAGTTCTGCGCGCTGTTGAAGGAGCCGGTGATGCTGCCGGCGGCGTTGTTGACGTGAACGGCCAGTCCGGAGAGTTGTGCTGAACTGGTGTCGAGCGCGCCGACCAGTGTGGTGGAGAAGGCTTGTGACCCGGCCTGTGTTTCCGTCAACAGTGTGCCGGACTGGCGGGAGGCCTTCTGCGCGGCCGCGACGGTCTGCTTGAGTGAGGCGGTGGTCTGTTTGGCGTCGGCGAGAATCGTGTCTGATTGGGCCAGCGTGTCCTGTAAGTCGGTGAGTGAATCCTGAACGGTGTTCAGCGTGGACATCACCGTATTGAGATCATTGATCGTATCGTGCTGGACTTTGCCGGTGGCTTGGTCGAGATCGCCTCCCGCTTCGGAAACGGCCGAGGCAACGGTGGTGGCTACCGTGGTGACGAAGGCGGAGTTGATCTGCTCGTCGATGGTGGTGGCACCGGTGTCGGTGATTTTCGGCGCGATCGCGTTCTTCTTCTCGTTGACGTAATACTTGATTTTTGGCTGTTTGGAGGTTCCGGTCACCGATTCGACCAGGCTGGTGCTGAAATCCTTGGGCAGCACGATGGCTGCATAGTATCCGCCGGTCTCCACGCCGTGGACGGCCTGTTCCTCATTGTCTACGAAGCGCCAGCCGAGTTCGTCGTTCTGCTTGAGTTTCTTGACGACCTGCCGGCCCGCATCGAGATGGCCGACCAGATCGTTGGTGGTGCCTTGGTCTTCATTGGCTACGGCCACTTGCAGATTGCCGGTGGCTGAATAGGGATCCCAGTTGGCGAGAATGTTGAACCATGCGTACAGCGAGGGCAGCATTGCTACGCCGAGCGTCACCACAACGGCAACGGGATTGCGTAAGATACGTCTGCAATCGCGTAGAAAGACTTGCCAAACCGTCCGCATCCAGTCCCTCTTTTCCGGTTCGTAATCATTGCGGCCACATGCAGTCTATTCCCACCACTGGTGCGAATACTGCTGGTTTGGCGGGTTTTCTTGCAAAACTGGCCGTTGGTTGTCCGCATAATGGGACTGATATGTGAACGTTTGTTGATGGTGCGACACCGGCGGGATGGTTGTGCAATTTTGCCGGTATCCGGTGATGAAATGTTGAGGTGTTGGAACTGAGTCGTCGCAGTGCTGAGACCGAGACGACTCAGTGACGAGCCTATCCGAGGCTATCTCGTTGGTTCTGGTCTCACTGATCCAGACGGAAGCCCTGAGCGGCGGCCTTGTCGAGCAGTGTCTGATGGCTGACATCCTGCCGACTGATCGTGGCGACCTGATCGCTGAAAGCGTCCACCGGACGGTCGGCTTGGCGCAGATCGTAGTACCGGTGAACTTCCTCGTCGAAGGCGGGCAGCTGGTCGAGTACGCCATCGGCGTCAGCCGGGTAGGTGTTCTCGAAGAACTGCATCGTGCGCGGCATGCGCGGCTTGACGGTCGGGTTCTGATCGGGCTTGCCGATGGCCAGACCCAGCACCGGATACGTGTATTCCGGCAGATTCAGCACGTCGATAAGGCCGGGGATGTTGTTGAGCAGAGAGCCGAGAAGCACGCAGCCCAGTCCCAGCGAATAGGCGGCGGTCTCCATGGCGTGCAGGGCCAGCACTGCGTCGTTCTGAGCTTGGGTGAAGCGATAGCTGTACTTGAGATGGAATTCGTCGGAAGCGGGATCGATGCCCTTGCGTTCGGCGATGCGTGCGTTGCGGTGCTCGTCGATGACGAACACGTACAGCAACGGCGCGGTGGCGATATACGGCTGATGGCCGAATTCGGCGAGCTTGGCTTTGGTGGCCGGGTCGGTGATACGGATGGCGGACCAGTCGTTAAGGAACTGGCTGGACGCGGCATGTTGGGCGACGGTTTCGAGCGTGGCGCGGGTATCGTCGTCGATGGCCTCGTCCTTGAACTTACGGATGGAGCGGCGGCCCAGAAGAGCCTCGATTGTTGCGTTGGTAACCATGGCTTTATTGTCGCACGGCAGACGCCGGACGTCACGGTGGATTACCTCACAGTGAAATGCCGATATTGTGTGGCGGAACTGTGCTGGACTGATGGTTCCTGTCGATTGACTGATGGTTCCTTGACGAAATTCCAGCGATGAGTCATCAGTCAGCCAACAGAAACCATCATCCAACCGGGGGATTAGCGGCTGGGCTTGCGATGGCGGTGGTCGACGAACGCCTTGGAGCCCCGATCCGACAGCTGCGAAACCACTGCGCCGAGTGCGGCCGAAACGGCGGCGAATGCCAGACTCATTGCCAGACTTTGCGGCGCGTCTGCCGCCAGTCCCTTGCGCAGATTGCGTTTGCTTGTGCCCTTGTCCCATATCATCTGGAATGCTTTGCCGGCAACCAAGCCTGCCAGCGCTGGGACTGCCGACTTGATGAGCTTGTCGCCCAGAGAATCAGGGTCGTTGAGCCGGTCCTCGCGCAGCCTGTTGACCTTCTCGTCGATGCGGTGCAGGCTGTCGACCGCGCGGTCGGCGCTGGAGGGGAAGTCGGTGTTCGTTTCGTCGCTCATGACTCTCAGTCTAATAGCATCTCAATCATCTCAGCGCAAAAGATGGGCGTTAATGGTGGAGTCATGAACGAGCGCAGACTAGAGTGGAGGCATGAGCGAACAGAACGTGAACGGCACCGTTGCCGTCGAGAACTCTCGTGGCGGCAATGGATTTTTGGTGTTGCTGCGCCACGGCCAGACCGTGTGGAGCGAATCCGGGCAGCATACCGGGCGCACGGACATCCCGTTGACCGCGGTCGGCGAGCAGCAGGCAGCGGATGCCGGAAGGCGCCTGCGCGAGGCCTTCCCCGAAGGATTCAGCCAGAGCTGTGTGTTTTCCAGTCCGCTGAAGCGGGCGTGCCAAACCGCTGAATTGGCTGGTTTTGCGGACCACGGTGTGTTGGACGGCATCGCTGAATGGGATTACGGCCGAGCCGAGGGGCGTACGCGCCAGCAGGTGAGTGAGGCCAGCGGTTTTGAATGGGATGTGTGGCGTGACGGGCCGCGCTCGCTGACGCCCACGCTGGAGGGCGACTGGGTCGAGACCTTGCCTTCGGGCGAACAGGTGCCGGTCCATGCCGGGCCTGGCGAGACGCTGGAAGAAGCGGCGGCACGCGCCAAGAGCGCCATCGACGAGATTACGCCGCTGCTGAAAGACGGCCATAATGTGCTGTTGGTGGCTCATGCGCACATCCTGCGCATCCTCACCTCGCAATGGCTGGGCGTGGACCCGCATTTCGCACGGTTGCTGCGTTTGGATACGGCGCACTACTCGGTGCTCAGCGTCTATAAGGGAGATAACGTCATCGAACGGTGGAACGCCTAGCCCCGGTTGCGCTGCGATTGCGCTGGCCTGCCCGCTACTGCGGGCGGGCCTTTATTGTTTGTGGCGGGAATTGCGGTATGTCGATAAATGATTTGCAAACGATAGCGTCGGCGTGTTGTTTTTTTTTTGATGGGTATAAGTGGCAATCGATTGCCATGAAAGATATGTTAGCGCTCTCATGATTGCGAACGCTTGCATTGCGATAATGAGGCAAAAATGACTGAATTAATGGGATATTTGTTGACAATGGCCTGAAAATGATGATTTATGACGCGCTGATATTGCTATCGTTTGCAAAAAGAAGCAAACCGTTGCACAATAGTGCATGTCGATAGTCGTAAAGGTGCGTGCTAGCGTACCTGTCCTGACCGGGGACGGCCGGGTCGACGATGAAAGAGAAAGGTTCGATGATGAATCGTACAGTCAAGTCAGCAGTCGCGATGGCGGCTGTCGCTGCGATGTCCCTCGGAACCCTTGCCGCTTGTGGAAGCTCCACTTCCGGCGACGACTCCAAGGGCAAGGTCTACTACCTGAACTTCAAGCCGGAAGCGGCTGATCAGTGGACCGCTCTGGCCAAGGAATACACCAAGGAAAAGGGCGTTGAGGTCAAGGTGCAGACCGCGGCCTCCGGTACCTACGAGCAGACCCTGAAGTCCGAAATCGCCAAAACCGAAGCCCCGACCTTGTTCCAGGTCAACGGCCCGGTCGGCTACCAGAACTGGAAGAAGTACACCGCCGATATGTCCAATACGGATGTGTACAAGGAGCTCGCCAACCAGGATGTGGCCCTGAAGGATGGCGACAAGGTGGTCGGCGTGCCGTACGTGATGGAAACCTACGGCCTGATCTACAACAAGGACATCCTCAACAAGTACTTCGCGCTGGATGGCGCCAAGGCCACGTCCATGGACGAAATCGACAACTTCGACACCCTGAAGGCCGTGGCCGACGACATGCAGGCCCGCAAGGACGAGCTCGGCATCAAGGGCGCGTTCACCTCCGCCGGCTTCGACTCCAGCTCCGACTGGCGCTTCAAGACCCACCTGGCCAATCTGCCGCTTTACTACGAGTTCAAGGATGACAACGTCACCGAGCAGCCGGCCAAGATCAAGGGCACCTACCTGCCGAACTACAAGAAGATCTTCGACCTGTACATCGCCGACTCCACCACCGACCCCACCCAGCTGAGCGCCAAGACCGGAGATGATGCGAACTCCGAGTTCGCGCTCGGCGAGGCCGCCTTCTACCAGAACGGTACCTGGGCCTGGACCGACCTGCAGAAGGCCGGCATGAAGGCCGGATCCGTGGGCATGATGCCAATCTACACCGGTGTCAAGGGTGAAGAGAAGCAGGGCTTGGCCACTGGTTCCGAGAACTACTGGTGCATCAACGACAAGGCCTCCGACGCCGACAAGAAGGCCACCGAGGACTTCCTGTCTTGGGTGATCACCTCCGACACCGGCAAGAAGGCCATCTCTCAGGACATGGGCTTCACCACCCCGTTCAAGACCTTCGATGATGTCAAGTTTGACAACCCGCTGACTGAAGCCGCTGTTGAGGATCAGAAGTCCGGCAAGACCCAGGTTTCTTGGAACTTCACCATGATGCCGTCCGAAGAGTGGAAGAACAAGGTCGGCCAGGCACTGCTCGAGTACGCGCAGGGCACCGGCAAGTGGGATGCCGTCAAGACCGCCTTCGTGGACGGTTGGGCTTCCGAATACGAGGCTTCGCACTGAGTCTCATAGAGTCCCATAGCCGATAAGCAACAATCCGCGGCGCCCCTGCCATTTCCTTCTCCGGGGGCGCCGCTTTGTATTGCTGAGTCTCGCACAAAATCGTCCGCCGCAGAAAAGTGTGAGGCACGCACCCGCTCAATCGCACGCTGTGGGGCCATGAATCGGCGATTTTTCGCCATTCTCCACAATGTGCGATTGAGCGTTATTGTGCGGTTGCCTCACACTTTTTCTATGGTGGGCTTTGTTGTGTGAGCCTACTTAACGCGGGAGGTGGAGGAGCGGACCTTCAGCTGGGCCGGGAACACGATGTAGGGTTGCTCAATCGGCTTTTCGTCAATGAGATCGAGCGTCATGCGGGCTGCCACGCGGGCCATTTCCACCGGATCCTGGCGGATGGTGGTCAGGCCGATATCGCCGGTGTAGAAACTATCGTCGTAGCCGATCAACGAGACGTCGCCGGGCACGGAGAATCCATTGCGCTCCAGCTGGAACATAAGCGGCAAAGCAATGCCATCCTCTTGGCATGCGATGGCGGTGGGCATCTCGTCTTGGCTTATGAGTTGGTTGACCACGTCGCTGATTTCATAACGTCCATCGTCATCGACCTTGCAGACGATAACCTGCGGCTCGATGCCTTCCCTGCGGCAGCAGGCGGTGAATGAGTCGAATCGGCTTTGCACGGAGAAGCTCAGCGACACCTCGCGATTGGTGCTGATGTAGGTGATGCGGCGATGTCCGAGATTGATAAGATGGCGGGCGGCCAGCGTGGAGCCCTGCACATCGTCGATATTGACGGCGGCGGTAAAGCCGCGGGCTTCGGGTTCGACTGAATTGATGCCGACGATCGGCACGCCGACCGAAGCCAGTTGCGCGATTTCGTTGTTGTCGATATCGAAAGACGCCACAATCACGGCATCGGCGTTACGGCGTACCGGCAACATCTCGAAGAATTCCTTGCGCTCCTCGATGCTGGAAATCTGGAATACCGAAATATCGTAGCCCTGCGTGTGCAGCACCTCGTTGAGCCCCTCGATGACCGAGGCGGTGAACCACAGGCGGATATGGCCGCTCATCAGTACTGCGATGCGCAGGGAGCGGCCGGATTTCAGGGCCGCAGCCGAGCGGGAGAGTGAGAAATTGAGTTTGTCGGCGATGGCGAGCACGCGCTCGCGGGTCTTGGCCGACACCAGATCCGGCCTGGTGAAGGAACGTGAGACGGTGGAGATGGAGACGCCGGCCTCGCGGGCGACATCCTGAATGCTCGTAGCCATTGCAGCCCCCTTGCGTTGAATGGAAAATCGCAATACACATGCACAACTGACTCCAGTGTACATGCTGATTGATTGATCTGCGGCGATGACAACGATTGTATTACAAACGTTTGCAAAGTGTCTATGTCGGCGTTAGATTGGCTTTATATAGCCATTATCTTAGGTGAAAGAAGATTGCTGGAGCCGGAGTGTGCTCGAACTTGAAACGCCTAAAATGACAACGTTTGACATATAATGATTCGACGTTTACTATGAACATAGGCTTGAACGAGAACAGGCCGTGCATGCGGTTCTCGATCGGCAAGCTCGCATTGAGTTGAACTCCGCAGCCGGCGCACGATGCAGTGTCACAACGCAGCGGACTCAAGGAGGAGGAAAAGTCATGATCAGCATGGCTGGCAAGGCGATACGCAGATGGTGGGCGCTGTTCGCGCTCCCCACATTCGCCGCATTCATCATCGGGTTCCTGGTGCCCTTCATCATGGGCGTCTACTTAAGCTTCTGCGAATTCACCACCGTTACCGACGGTGAATGGGTGGGGCTTAAGAACTATGGCAAAGCGTTGAAAGACAAGGAATTCCTGCACGCGCTCGGCTTCTCCACCGCGTTCACCATCGTGACCACCATCGTGATCAACGTGATCGCCTTCGCCATCGCCTACATGCTGACCAAGGCGATCAAGGGCTCCACGCTGTTCCGCTCGGTATTCTTCATGCCGAACCTTATCGGCGGCATCATCCTGGGCTACATCTGGCTGCTGCTCCTGAACGGCGTACTAGCCCACTGGGGCCGCGCCCTGACCTATAAGGCGTCCTACGGGTTCTGGGGCTTGGTCATCCTGGTGTGCTGGCAGCAGATCGGCTACATGATGATCATCTACATCGCCGGCCTGCAAGCCCTGCCCACCGATGTGCTGGAGGCCGCGGCCGTGGACGGCGCCAACGGACGGCAGACCATGTTCCGCATCATCATCCCGCTGATGATGCCGTCCATCACCGTGTGCTCCTTCCTGACCGTGACCAACGGTTTCAAGCTCTACGATCAGAACCTCGCATTGACCAACGGTGCGCCGAGCAACATGTCTGAAGGTCTGGCGCTGAACATCACCCGCACCTTCTACGGCCGTATGGGCTGGGAAGGCGTCGGCCAGGCGAAGGCCGTGCTGTTCTTCATCCTGGTCGCGGTCATCGCCCTGATTCAGAACAAGCTCACCACGAGCAAGGAGGTGGCAGCCTGATGAACGAGAACAAGCCTGTGAAGCATGGCGCATTATGGACCGTGCTGTTTGCCGTTGTCTCCCTGTTCTGGATTTTCCCGATCGTCCTGGTGCTGATCAACTCCTTCAAGCAGAAGGCGTACATCTCCAAGAACGCGTTCTCCCTGCCTGCCGGCAAGGCGTTCGTGGGACTTGAGAACTATGTGCGCGGCATCGAGACCACGCAGTTCTTCGCCTCCTTCGGCTGGACGTTGCTTATCACCGTCGGCTCGGTGGCGCTGATTCTGGTGTGCACCTCGATGTGCGCATGGTGGATCGTGCGCGTGAACAACTGGGCCGCGAAGCTGCTCTACACCCTGTTCCTGTTCAATATGATCGTGCCGTTCCAGATGGTGATGTTCACCCTCTCCAAGATCGCCGACATGCTGAAGCTCAATACCCCGTGGGGCCTGTGCATCGTGTACCTCGGTTTCGGTGCCGGTCTGGCCGTGTTCATCTTCACTGGCGTGATCAAGGGCATCCCGCAGGAGCTTGAGGAGTCCGCCATGATCGACGGCGCGTCAGTGCCGCGCATCTTCTTCCAGATCGTGGTGCCGATTATGAAGCCGTCGATCGTCTCGGTGGCCATCCTCGAAGCCATGTGGATCTGGAACGACTACCTGCTGCCGTACCTGACGCTCGACCTCGGCAAGTACAAGACCGTCTCGGTCGCCGTGCAATACCTCAAGGGCGGCTACGGTTCCGTGGATATGGGCGCCATGATGGCCTGCCTGGTGCTGGCAATCATCCCCATCATCGTCTTCTACTTGGTATGCCAGAAGTATATAGTCTCTGGTGTCATGGCGGGAGCCGTCAAGGGCTGACGACTCGCGTCGTCAGCCCATGGCTGGAAGCCCAGTGGGCTTCCAGCAGGCTCCAGGCTGAGCCGCGACAGCGGCGAAGCTAATGATGAGCCTCGTCGTAGGCGAGTCCGTAATTGCAGGGCCGAAGGCGGAGCGGTCAAGGGTTGAGCCCGACAATTTGGCTCCCCTCCCTGAGGGGAGCCAAAAGCTGTACAAGGAGTAGTTGATGAACTGGCTGGCACCGGACTCGAAATTCATGCGCGCGTGGAGCAATCTTGTTGACGGCGTGTGGATCAACATTCTGATGCTGGTCACCTCTATTCCGCTCATCACCATCGGTGCGGCCCTGACCGCCGGTCATGATGCTTGTCGCCGCTCCATCGAGGGCGAGGGCAAAGGCGTAACCGCCAACTACTTCAAGTCATTCAAAGCCAACTTCATCAAAGCCACACTGCTGTGGCTGCCGTTCTTGGTGGCGCTGATTGCACTGGTCTGGTCATGGATCGTCCTGCAGATCACGCCGCTGCTCATCATCAAATTCGCGCTGACCATCCTCTGGCTTATCGGTTTCGAATGGGTGTTCGCGCTTCAGGCACGCTTCGAGAACACCGTGGCCGGCACCTTGAAGAACGCCTTCATCTTCGGCATCTCCCACATCGCGATGACCGTGGCCCTAGTCCTCGTGGATGCCGTGTTCGTGGCGCTGCTGGTGGCCAGCTGGTTCTACATGCCCGGTGGACTGTTCCTCCTGGTGATCCTTGGTTACGGCACCATGCTGATGCTCCATATCCCCGTTACCGAGCGTGTTTTCAATCCATATCTCATTGACTAGGCGGGTTCTCTCGCGAATATGCGGCGATCTTCGAGGTCTGAGCGCTCTCTGTCCACGCAAGCGCGGTAAAGATAACAAATTGATAACAGTTTGGGGCGGCTGGCGGAGCGGGGTGCCGATTGAGGGGGTATTAGTGATTGGCTTGGAAGGGGGCTTTTGACATACGGGGGGTGTTCGGACTGGGCGGTTGCCCCCGTAAGTGCTTATATACATAAGGAATCTGGCCCCGTTGTCTAAATGAAAGTGCAACACCCGTTAGATTGGAAATTGCCTAGAAAA
>ERZ1106976.2931-NODE-2931-length-14408-cov-7.690448_pt1 | contig 14408 bp, 12 predicted proteins | sample MGYA00403687_ERZ1106976 | MGnify/ENA primary metagenome ERZ1106976 (study PRJEB35170, sample SAMEA104062446) | human gut metagenome | biome: human gut; feature: human-associated habitat; material: faeces | place: Denmark | collected 2013-02-22 ... | reverse complement strand
TTCCGATCTGCCGCCCCGCTGTGATTGGCGCCGGAAGGCGCCAAGAAAAGGCCGGCGTTTCCACGAGGAAAACGTCGGCCTTTCTGTCGTATGAGCTATCCGCCCTTGCGGTCACCGAAGATTCTTGTGGAAGAACGCCTGCGCGTTCTTGTAGAAGACGCCGTCCGCGTCCTCCTGCGAGACGCCGCGGGAGAGCAGGTATTCATAGAACGAGGCGGCCTTGGCGGGCGTATTCAGGCATTCGGGCAGCACGGAGCCGTCGAAGTCCGAGCCGAGGGCAAGGTTCTTCCGCGCGCCCAGCTCGAAGAAGTGCATGGCGTGGCGGTAGAGATCGTCAAGGCTCTTTACGTCGCCGTCGTCGCGCAGGAACTTCACAAAGTAGTTCAGACCGATCAGGCAGTCGCGGCGCACCATCTCGCGGATCATGTCGTCCGTCAGGTTGCGCTTGTGGCTGCACAGCGCGCGGGTGTTGGAGTGCGTGGCGACGAAGGGCTTCGTCGCGACCTCCAGCAGATCCGCGAAGCCGGGGTCGTTGAGGTGGGACACGTCCACCAGAATGTTTTCCTTTTCCATTTCGCGCACGGCGGCCTTGCCGAATTCGCTCATGCCGTGGTCCGTGGTGTGGCCCGAGCCGAGCTCGTTCTCGCCGTTCCAGGTCAGCGTGATGGCGCGCACGCCCTGCTCGGCGAGCGTGTGGACGCGGGAAAGGTCGCCGGCGAGCGCGCTGCCGTTCTCAATGGTCAGGAACGCGGCGGTCTTGCCCGCCGCCCAGGCCTTCTCCATATCGTCGGCGTTGCGGCAGGGGGCGACGCGGTCACCGAACTTCTCCATCTGGCGGTAGAAATTCGCGCGGTTCTTTTCAAAGTAGTCGATGGCGGCCTGCCCGCGTTCCTCATCGGGGATGAACACGGCGTAGAACTGCGCCCAGTGGACATCCTTCGGCATATTGGACAGCGACAGCACGCGGCCGGGGTCGTCCAGCGTATCGGGATTGCCGGTGTGCGCGTATTTCCAGTATTCTGCCAGCGTGTCGCAGTGCAGGTCGATCAATCCATAGCTGTTCATAAATCAAGCTTCCTTTCTTTGCTTGGGGTCAGAGGGGAAGCTCCTCGCAGAGAAGAACTTCCTTGCTGCGTTCAAATTCGCCGTAGCCGAGTCCGCGTTCCGCTGTTTCGATCTCGCCGACCTGATTGTCATAAGGGTCGGCGCGCCAGTGCTGCTTTGAAACGGTAAACGGCGCCTGAAACGCATTGTTTGCCACCATGCGGTAGGCGTCGAGATTGCCGAAGTAGAACCGGCGGCGTGTCTCGTTCCGGGCGCGCACGGCGGCGATGCCGTAGCTTGGGTCGGCGTAGAGCCAGCCGTAGGGCGCAATGTAGAAGCGCGCCCAGTCATGACCGCCGCAGAAGTCCGGCTCGGCGGTCAGACCGCTTTGCCATTGAGCGGGAATGCCCGCGCAGCGGCACAGCGTGACGAACAGCAGCGCAAATACGCCGCAGTCGCCCGTGTAGCTCCGTGCCGCGGCTTCGGCAATGTTTTCCAAAATGAAGTAGGCGGGCATAAAGGTATACTTCATATTCAGTGTGATGAAGTCGTAGAAAATACGCGCCCTCTCCAGCGGACTGTCCACGCCCTCCGTCAGCGCTTGGACCAGCGCGCGGAGATAGGGCGTAAAGATGATGTGCGGCGCCTCCTCGCCTGTGTCGAAGCGGGGCTGTGCCGCGTCCGGCTCGATGGCGGAAACATCGTGATAACGGGCCGTGTGGACATAGGAGTATTCGACCGAGAACTCGTGGTTCTCCGTCATCGTTTCCTCCCAGCACACGGTGCGCTGGAGCGCGTCCTCCGGTGCGGGACGCCCGTTCGGGGGATAGAGCGCCTCGATGCGGATGTCGCTTTGCTGCTCGCAGGCGGCGGGCAGCGGCAGGTGGACGCGCACAAACATACCGGGCGTGAAGACCTCGTCCTTCACGCGTACGCTCGCGCGAATGCGGATGCGGTTTGCGATCTTTCCGTTTTCGCGCATCCGCCGGTGGACACGGTCAAGACGGCCCTCGCCCTCCTCCGCCGTCACGCTTTCCACGCCGCACAGCTTCACGCCCGCACGCGCGGCGAAAGCGGGCTCGGCCTTGCACATGGCGGAAAAGAAGCGGTCAAAAAAACGCATCTCGCCGCCGATGTACAGCCAGCCGATCTTGCCCGCGTCCATACGCTCGTCAAACTCCGCCTCTGTAAAGTCGGGAATGTGCGCGCGTACCTCGGCGAGCGCGTCGGCGCGCGTGAGCGGGTAGTCCGCGGGGATGCGCCGCATGATCTCACGCTCTGCCGTCAGGCAGGCGCGCAGCGCATCGGGAATGTTATCCTGCGCGAGGCGGCGGTCGATGAGCCGTATGGCTCCCTCAAAGTCGCCCCATGCCTTGCGCCTTGCAATGTCGTCCGGCAGGCCGACATTCAGAAAGCGCAGATTATCGTTGCTGTTCATGGACAGACCTCCCGTTGATCTGGGGAAGAGGGGGACCTGCCTGCTGCGGGCAGGTCCTCTCTTTTCTGTGGAAGAGGCAGGGAGCTCATGCCATCAGGTTGAGCAGCCAGCCCATGCCGAGACCGAAAAAGTTACCGATCGCCTGGCCGAAGATGCCCATCAGAACGCCGATACCGGCATAGTTGGGATTGTAGGCGACGGCGATGATCGGCGCGGAGGCCGGACCGCCGATGTTGGCGACCGACGCTGTGGAGACCATGCACAGATCCCAATGGAACAGCTTGGAGAGAATGTACATACCGACAACATGGAGAACGAGGATGAACACACCGTAGACGACCCACATCGGAGCCTCGATCAGAGCGTTCAGAGGCGCCTGCGTGGCAAGCAGAGCAACAACGGCATAGAGAAGAACGCTGGAAAGCTCATTCGCGGCGGGCAGCTTGCCGAGCGGAGTCATGGCGCAGACGAGACCGAGGACCGTGACGAACAGAGTCGTGCAGGTACCCTTATCAAACATCTTGAGTCCCATACCGGCGAAACCAGCGCCCATCTTCGCGCCGACCCACTGAGAGAGCGCGGAAACAATGAGAGCAAGGCCGATCATCCAGACCCAGTCGCCCGAGGTCGCCTTAGCCTTCTTCTCCTTCTCGACCTCTTCGTTGGCGACATCGGCGATCGCGGAGAGCTTGGAGGTGTCCGCCTTAACGGACTTGTCCCACTTGGAGGAGTAGCGGACCATGAAGATCAGAAGGGCGATCCACACAGAGTAGCAGACGGTATCAAGCGTGAGCGCGCAGGCATACGCGCCGGGGTCGACGGGAAGCGCGTCCTGCATGGCGGCCATGTTGGCAGAGCCGCCGACCCAGGAGGCGTACAGAGCGGCTGTTGCGCCCCAGATGGTCTCACCGCCGCCGAGGCTGCTCTTGAAAATGGGGAAGCCGATGATGAAGCCGATCGCGAGCGTGACGGAGCAGCCGAGGAAGATGGCGATCATGCGGCCGGAGAGCTTGGCGAGCTTGCGGAAGTCGCAGCGCAGCAGCATGACGAAGATCATTGCATACAGCAGATTGTTCTTCAGACTGCCGTAGGCCGACGAGACCGCGTCGGAATTGAACAGGCCCATCGTGCAGAACACCATGTTGAGCAGATAGATCCAAACGAGCGGGGGCATATAGTTGAAGATCTTCCACTTGGCGTATTTTTCGAGCGCCAGCAGGCCGCCGGCTACAAACATCAGAAACGCGATGAAGGTAAAGCCGTTTTGAATAGCAGGTAACATACTTTTTCTCTCCTCTAAAAAATATATTTTTTCAAACGGGTGGTACCGACCCGTTTAAAAACAAAAAAGCCCAACAAAACCAGACCCCCAAAGGCGGCCCAATTCTGCTGGGTTTCAGCTGTGACGCCATCGCGGCGAGCGGTGGCAGACAGTCGTGAAGCAGCTATGCGATTGTTCTCATTCGTTTCCGGTCATCAGCCGCCAGCGCTTGAGTGCGTCACGGTAGGCGACCAGCACAGCCTTGCGCGAGGAGCCGCCGTAGCGGCGGTTCAGCGCATCCTCCAGCCAGTCGTCCACCTCAGGGAACGTCTGACCGAGGAACAGCCTGCGCAGGAAGTCCTGCGTTGTGGCGATCGTGTGCGTGCAGCTGAAGTCCAGAATTTCAAAGGTCGTCTCCTCGACCTCGAACGCCATGTAAAAGGTGCCGTACATCTTTGTGATGGCATTGTCGGCATTGGTGCGCGACTCACCGATGACAAAGACGGAATGCAAGTTATCCAATCAAATTGCCTCCCAATAGGGGGAACTGCACAAATTTCCTGCTTTTGATTTCCTCTTTTTGCGTATTATACCAGCTTCCTCGCCTTCTGTCAACACCGAACGCACTGCGGGATGTGTAACCTGCCCTTGTCCATTAAAGTACATTTTCAATAGAAATGATAAATCCGATCACACTACCCGCTTGGATAATGTCGTTCGGATTATCATTGTTTGGTGCGCGAGGCGGGACTTGAACCCACGGCAAAGGTGCAGAGGCACATCCGGTTGGTCAGGGGGTATATTCTCAGATACCGTCAGCATGTCATCTTCGTAATGAAACAACAGCTCCAGCTGGAGCCGGCAGAAAAATACGTGGACATCGAGGAAATCGCCCCGTGTATGCTGCGAGAGCTGATAAAGATGATTTATGCGGAAGCGCCTGACAGGTCCAGCGGCGAGCGCAGGCAGAAGATCTACATCAAATATGACCATCGGCTTTATCCCTTTGGAGGAACTTGCAAAAAAGGAACCGGTGTGACCGAAGCCGCGCCGTCTCGTGAGGACAGTCGTTTTCAAGCATTTTCAAAATAACTGTTTTACGAAGCCCCGCCAATAGGTTTACGTCTCTTTTTGTCGATTTTTGGCGACAAATCGTATAATTTATAGGCAATAATACATTTTGTATTCATATTTTCAGCCACGTCGCCGCCAGATGCACGGCAAAGCAGACCGTCATGCCCACCGCCGTTGGCAGCGCGACGCCGACGAGCGTCCATTTCAGGCTCTTCGATTCCCGCGCAAGCGTGAGCGTGGTCGTGCCGCAGGGGAAGTGGAACAGCGAGAAGAGCAGCATACAAAGCGCGGTCGTTCCCGTCCAGCCGTTCGCCAGCAGCATGGTCCTGAGCTCCGCGAGCGACGCGCCGTCCACCAGCGTTCCCGCCGAGGAGTAGCCCATGAGCAGGATCGGCAGCACGATCTCGTTCGCGGGAAAGCCGAGCAGAAAGGCGAGCAGGATCATGCCGTCCAGCCCCAACGCACGCCCCAGCGGATCGAGCGCCGCCGCGCCGTGCGCGAGCAGCGTGGTATCTCCCACGGTGCAGTTTCCCAGCAGATAGATGAGCAGGCCCGCGGGCGCGGCGACCGTCACCGCGCGGCCGAGGACGAATACCGTCCGATCCAAAAGCGAGCGCACCAGCACCTGCCCCACGCGCGGACGGCGGTAGGGCGGCAGCTCGAGGGAGAAGGCGGTGCTTTCTCCCCGCAGCAGCGTGGCGGACAGCAGGCGTGAGACGAGCAGCGTCACGCACACGGAGAGCACGAGCGCCGCGAGCAGTCCTGCGCTTGCACCGAGCATGGCTTCTCCGGAAAGGAACGCGGTCAAAAGCGTGATGAGCAGCGGAAAGCGCCCGTTGCACGGCACAAGGCTGTTCGTCAGCATCGCGATGAGCCGCTCGCGCGGCGAGTCGATGATGCGGCAGCCCGTCACGCCGCAGGCGTTGCAGCCGAGACCCATGCACATCGTCAGGCTCTGCCGCCCGTGCGCCCCGGCGCGGGCGAAGCAGCGGTCGAGCACGAACGCCACGCGCGGCAGATAGCCCACGTCCTCGAGCAGCGTAAAGAGCGGGAAGAAGATCGCCATCGGCGGCAGCATTACCGATACGACCCACGCAAGCGTGCGGTACATTCCGTCCACCAGCGCGCCGCGCCAGAACGGCGGCAGGAAGGCGAAAAGCTCCCGCAGCGGCTCCTGCGCCGAAAACAGCAGCCGCGAGAGCAGCTGCGACGGCACATTCGCGCCCTCGACCGTCAGCCATAAGATCGTCCCGAAGAGCGCAAGCATTACGGGGATGCCCGTCGCGCGGGAGGTAAGCAGGCGGTCGAGCCGCCGGTCACGCCGCTGCGCGGCGGTCTCGTCCCGCCGCTCGCACAGCCGCACCAGCGCCGTGGCGCGGGCGGAGAGCGCACCCACCAGCGCGTCGCGCAGGGCGTCGCCGGTCAGCTCCCCTAGCTCGGCGCGGGCGCGGACGCAGACCTCCCCGATGCGCTCCGCCGCCAGGGCAGGCAGATCAGCGCCGAAGCGGGCGAAGAACAGAGCGTCGTCCTCCAGCAGCCGCAGCGCGTAGAAGCGGCTCTGCTCCCGCGCGAACGGCGCGAGCGCCGGCTCCAGCACGCGCACCGCGCGCTCGACCGCGCGGGGATATTCGACCGCCGTCTCTCTCCGCCGAGGCTTTTCGCGGACGGCGGCGGCCAGCGCCGCACGCAGTTCGTCCAGCCCCTCTCCGCGGCTTGCCGCCGTGCCGACGACCGGCACGCCGAGCGCGTGGGAGAGCGCGGGCAGATCGAGCACGATGCCCTTCTTTGCCGCTTCGTCCAAAAGATTCACGCACACGACCGCGGGAACGTCCGCCGCCTCGAGCGTTTGCAGCACGAGGTTCAGGCTGCGCTCCAGACAGGTCGCATCCGCCAAAATGAGCACGGCCTCCGCTTCGCCGGAGCAGAGATAGTCCCGCGCGATCTCCTCCTCGGCGGAGTTGGGAAACAGCGAGTACGTCCCCGGCAGATCGACGAGCGTGAAACGCTCGCCGCCGTATGTAAGATCGCCGCGCGCCGCGGCGACGGTTTTCCCCGGCCAGTTGCCCGTGTGCTGCCGCAGCCCGGTGAGGGCGTTGAACACGGTGGATTTGCCCACGTTCGGGTTTCCCGCCAGAGCAATGATATGCGCCTCGTTCGTCATAGGGCGATCCCTCCTGAAAAATCAAAGCATTTCGATCTGCACGCCGCCCGCGTCCTCGCGCCGCAGCGCGATGACCGCGCCGCGCACACCGTAGGCGACCGGGTCGCTCCACGGGGAAACGTGCAGGGCGCGGACGCACGAGCCCGGCACGAAGCCGAGGTCGAGCATCCGGCGGCGCTGTGCACCGGTGGAGCGCAGCGCCGTCACTACGGCGCTCGCGCCGACCGGCAGCGCGTCAAGTGTCATCTGCATCGGGGCCACTTCCTCTCCCTTTGTCAGGGTATGCGCGAGGCCGTGCGGTGGTGCGGAGCCAAAAAAAAGCTGCCCCGAAGGGCAGCCGTCCGGCATGGTCTGTTTGATTGTCTGTCGGGGCGTTACACCTGTGGGTCCCAGGAGATGCTGTTTTCCCCGACGCGGATGTCTGTGGCAAGGCAGATGCTGCGGCTCTCCGCCCCGTTCGTCACGGTGGCGGAAAGCGTAACGCCGTCGTACTGCGAAACATTCAAAAGCCGCACGGTGCAGATGCCGCCGTCCGTTGTCATTTCAACGGAGGTCAGACCGTTGTTGTCCGGCGCGCAGCTCGCCGACCACTCGTAGCCCTCGCCGCTGACGCTGGGGACGAAGCGGAATACCAACGCAATACCATCGATGTCGAGCGTCAGACCGCTGATGGTGATCGTGTCCGGCAGGGGTGCGGGCGTCGTTATTTCATTGCTCGGTGCCTTGCTGTTTTGGAGTGAACGGTATCCCGACAGCATGGTCAGCACGCCGCAAATCAGCACCAGTATGCCTACGACGTAGCGCAGAGATCTGTTCTGCTTTGCGATCCTCCGGATCTCCTCCGCAAAGGCTTCTCTCTCGGCAGCATCCCCCGCGAAAGCCGTTGCGGGTACCTCGCCGCACAAAGCAGCCGGCTCGCGGCCGCACAGCACGTCGGTGCTCACGCCCAGCTCGTCGGCGAGCGACGCGAGCTTATAGAGGTCGGGGAGCGATTCCCCCGTTTCCCACTTGCTCACCGCCTGCCGCGAAACATTCAGCCTTGCCGCCAGCTCCTCCTGCGTCATACCGCGCGCCTTGCGCGCATGGATCAGATTTTCCTGAAAGCTCACCGCCGCTCTCCTTTCTGTTTTCTGTCCTCATCGTAGCGCATTCTGCGGTGGCAGGCAAGAAAATCTCTCGGGAATTGCGCAACAGACGGTTGCATCAGCCGTTTTTCGCGGCCCTTTCGGCGCGTTTGAGCTTGTAGAGCTCCTCGGCGGCGAGCCGCGTCTTGGCGACCACATCGCCATTCCCCTGCGGGAAGCAGTAGTAGAGCACGTCGCGGTCGCCGATGCAGATCATGTCGCCCAGCTCATACCAGAAGTAGTCAGCGTAGAGACTGTAGCTGGTCTCGGGCTTCTGCGTGAAGTCCAATTTTCCGCCGCAGCCCGTGAGGCGGAAGCCATTCGCATCGTGGCGCAGGCGGCCCTCGCCGACGCGGCAGATCTGCCGGAAGTTGACCATCACGCAGATGCTCACCGGAGCGTCGAGCAGATAGCTGCCCTGCTCCAGCTCCTCGCGCACGCACGCGCGTTCCCACGCATACCAGTCGGGAACATGGGTGAATTTCGCCTCAGCGTTTTCGCATTCCAGCGCGCCCAGCTCCGTCAGGCGGTAGCGCACGCCGCAGTCGCGGCAGATAAGCTCCGTGCCGCGGCCCTCCGTTTCGCCCTCGGTGCCGCAGTGCGGGCATTTGTAGAGCACGCGGTTGAGACCATCGGCGCGGAACGGCTCGTTCACGACGACGCCATTTTCCTGCTGCCAGCGGAAGTTATCAAAGGAAAATTCATCCGCGAGCAGCGCGTTGATCTCGTCCGCGCTCTTCTCCGCGGCCTCCTCGGGCGAGAGCAGATAGCGCAGTTCCGCGGAGACATTGACCCTGCGGTTCTGCAGCCCGTTGTAGAGCGGGTCGCGCGCGAACGCGCCGCAGGTACGCAGCAGCACGACCGGCACGCCGAGCACCTTGACGCACTTGCCGAGGCTCTCCGGCAGCGGCGTGGCCGTGCCGTCGAAGCTGTAGCTTGCCTCGGGATAGAGGAGGATGGAGCTTTTGAGCTTCTTCACCGCGTAGAGCATATCGCGCACGAGCGCGGTGTCCGGCTGAAACTTCCGCGTGGGGATGCAGCCGAGTGCGCGCATCAGTCCCGCCTTGCCCACAAAGCCGTCCGACGTGCAGACGATGTTGAAGGGGCGCGGATAGAGCACCGCCGCAGCGATCTTCAGGTCCAAAAAGCAGGAGTGATTCATCAGAACGAGACAGGGCTCGTCGGGGCCGAGCCGCTCCATACCCACGCGGTCACAGCGAAAATGCGTCGCGCGCAGGTCGGGCGCGGACAGCGCGCGCAGGAGCGCGCGGAACAGCATGGACGGACGGCGCGGCAGCGTGTGCTTTTCTCTCGGCTGCGCGAGCGCCTGCTCGTAAGGCATATCCACGACCTTGATCTTCATGGCGGACCTCCTGCAAGGGGATTTATGTTTCCTCAACAGGATACCATGAACAAGGCCGCAATGCAATCCAAAATCAGGCGCGGGCGAGAACGTGGCTGCGGTCGAGCACCGCGTAGACTGCGATGCCGGCGGCAATGCCGAACACGCCCTGTACGAGGTTGCCGGGAATGGACGCCGCCGCGGCCAGACCCTTGCCGAGCCACAGGCTCGCATAGCCGAAGTAGCCGAGGACCATGATGATCTCCGCCGCCGCGCCGCCGATGAGCTGCGCCGCCAGCTTGCCGCTGCGCTCCCGCATGGCCTCAAAAATATACGCCGCGGCGACCGCCATCGTGAACTTGATGACGAGCGTGCCGGGGGCATAGTGCGGATAGCTCAGCAGGTCGGCGAGCATCGAGCCGAGGCCCGCCGCCGCGCCGCCGTACCACGGCCCCAGCACCCACGCCGAGAGCAGCACGGCGCAGTCGCCGAGGTTGACGTAGCCCTGCATGGGCGAGGGCACCTGAACGACCATCGTCATCACGGTGCAGAGGGCGGCGAACAGCGCCGCGAGGACCAGCTTACGCAATTTCATATCCGTCATGAAAATCATCTCCCAAAAAGTCTTGCATTTCTGCTTGGTCTGTATTTTAATCAGAATTGGACTTAATAAAAGCATCAAATCAATATATTTTCATAGAACCAGATTGGAGACGCCCATGCTCACCTACGATCTTGACCGGCGCGGCAAGCTCGCGCGCTACGATTATCTTTACCGCTGCATCCGTGAGGACATTCTCGCGGGCCGCCTGACGGCGGGCGAAAAGCTGCCGAGCAAGCGCTCACTTGCAAGCCATCTGCAAACGGCGGTCATCACGGTGCAGAACGCCTATGCCCAGCTCGAGGCGGAGGGCTATCTCTACACGCGCGAGAAGCGCGGCTACTATGTCGCCGACGTGGAGCGGCACCCCGCCGCGCCCGGGCGCGCCCCGGCCCGGAGCGCGCCGCAGCCGCAGCGTTCGTGGCTGCTCGATCTCAGCTCCGGCGGCAGCGGGACGGAGGACTTTCCCTTTTCCGTGTGGGCAAAGCTCATGCGCCGCGTGCTGAGCGAGGAGGGCGAGGCGCTGCTGCGCGCCACGCCGCCGAACGGCGCGGACGCGCTGCGCAGAGCCATCGCGCAGCATCTCTACCGCTTCCGCGGCATCTCCGCCGCGCCGGAGCAGATCGTCGTCGGCGCGGGCACGGAGTACCTCTATAACCTCATCGTCCAGCTGCTCGGGCGCGAGGCCGTCTACGGCGTGGAGGACCCCGGCTACTCCAAGGCCGCGCGCATCTACGCGCTCGGCGGCGCAAGGACTGCGCCCGTGCTTGTGGATGAGGGCGGCGTGAGCCTGAGATCTCTGGAAATGAGCGGCGCACAGATCCTGCACACCTCGCCGAACCACCAATTTCCCACCGGCGCGGTGACGCCCATCGGCCGCCGCCAGAGCCTGCTGCGCTGGGCGGAGGCGCGGGAGGGCCGCTATATCATCGAGGACGATTACGACAGCGAGTTCCGATTCACGCTGCGCCCCATCCCCACGCTGCAGAGCATCGACCGCGCGGGGCGCGTGATCTACGTCAACACCTTCTCACGCACGCTCGCGCCCTCGCTGCGCATCAGCTATATGGTGCTGCCCAAGAGCCTGACCGAGCGCTACCGCGCGCAGCTCGGCTTCTACTCCTCCACCGTGCCGGCGATGGAGCAGTATACGCTCGCGCGTTTTTTGGACGAGGGGTATTTTGAAGCGCACATCAACCGGATGCGCAAGTCCTACCGCGCGCAGCGCGACGCGGTCATCGACACCATTCTGGAAAGCCCGCTCGGCGAGCACTGCCGGGTGTCCGGTGAGGACGCGGGGATGCACTTCCTTCTGACGATCGACACGAAATGCACCGACCATGTGCTGCGTGCCGACGCCGAGGGGCGCGGCGTGCGGCTCTCCTTCCTCTCGGATTTTGCCCTGCGTCCCGGCTCCGCGCCGCAGCACACGCTGGTCATCCATTACCCCGGCATCGACCTTGGACGGCTTCACTCAGCGCTGTCCATTCTGGAGGCGCTGCTGTATTTCCGCGACTGGAAATACAAGGGCAGAAAATGAACTCCGTGTAAACATTTCTATAATCCGCTAAAATATTTATATAAATCTATTGACAAAAGTTTTCGCTGTGCTATGATACGGTACAGCAAAGAAAACCCCGGTAAGGAGGCGCATGATGAAAAAGAATCTATACAGCCTGACGCTCTCGGACGAGGTGATGCGGGAGGTCGACGCGCTGGCGCACCGGCTGGGTACGAACCGCTCGGCGCTGGTGAACCGCATCCTGTCCGAGTACGTCTCCGTCCCCACGCCGGAGCGGCGCATCAACGATATTTTCGAGGCCATCGAGGCGCTCGTTTCCCCCTCGCGCGAGCTGGTGCCGTTTTTCGCGCCGAACTCGCAGTCCATGTCGCTCAAATCGAGCCTCGCCTACAAGTACCGTCCGACGGTCAAGTATGAGGTCGATCTCGGCGGCGGCGAGGATACGCTGGGCACGCTCAACGTCGTGTTCCGCACGCAGTCGGCGGAGCTGATCGCCGCGCTGACGGACTTCTTCCGTCTGTGGGCGCGTATCGAGAACGCCTGTCTCGCGCCGGCGCTCGGCGGCACGATCGCCTGCTCGCTCTACGACGGGCGCTTCGTCCGTCCGCTCGCCATGCCGCGCGGACACGCCCGCTCGGCGGAGGACATCGCCGGCGCCATCAGCGCCTATGTGCAGCTCTTCGACCGCCTGCTCAAGGGCTATCTGAGCGGCGATCTGAGCGCCAAGGACGTGGAGCTGGCCTACCGCGGCGACCTGCGGGGCCGCGGGCTTCTGATTTAAGCGATTCGCAGTTTTGTCAATAGAGGTGAATTTATATGAACGCTGAAAAATATACCCAGAAAACGCTGGACGCCGTCAAGACCGCGCAGAGCATGGCGCAGGAAAACGGCAACCAGTATCTGACCCCCGAGCATCTGCTCTATGCCCTTGTCGATCAGGACGGCGGACTCATCGCGTCGCTCTTCGGCAAGATGGGCGTGGACTGCGACGGCCTGCTCTCCGAGCTGGACACGCTGATCCGGCGCCTGCCGAAGGTCTCCGGCGGCAGCGGCGAGGTGTACGCCTCACCGGAGACCGGCAAAATTCTGAACCTTGCCGAAAAGACCGCCGAGAAGCTGCACGACGATTATATCTCCGTCGAGCACCTGATGCTCGCCATCTTCTCCGAGGGAACGAGCGACGTCAAGCAGCTGCTCCAGAGCCACGGCATCACGCGCAGCCGCTTTACCGACGAGCTGAGCAAGGTCAAAACCGCTCCCGTGACCTCGGACAATCCCGAGGAGACCTACGACGCGCTCAAGAAATACGGCACCGACCTTGTCGAGCGCGCCCGCAGCAAGGAGCTTGACCCCGTCATCGGCCGCGACGCGGAGATCCGCAACGTCATCCGCATCCTGTCGCGTAAAACCAAGAACAACCCTGTGCTCATCGGCGAGCCGGGCGTCGGCAAGACCGCCATCGCCGAGGGCCTTGCCCAGCGTATCGTGCGCGGTGACGTGCCCGAGGGGCTGAAGGACCGCACCATCTTCTCGCTCGACATGGGCGCGCTCATCGCGGGCGCGAAGTACCGCGGCGAGTTCGAGGAACGTCTGAAGGCCGTTCTGAACGAGGTCAAGAAGTCCGAGGGCAAGATCATCCTCTTCATCGACGAGCTGCACACCATCGTCGGCGCGGGCAAGACCGAGGGCAGCATGGACGCAGGCAATCTTTTGAAGCCTCTGCTCGCCCGCGGCGAGCTGCACTGCATCGGCGCGACCACGCTCGACGAGTACCGCCAGTACATCGAAAAGGACGCCGCGCTCGAGCGCCGCTTCCAGCCCGTACAGGTCGACGAGCCGACGGTGGAGGACACCATCTCCATCCTGCGCGGACTCAAGGAGCGTTATGAAATTTACCACGGCGTGCGCATCCACGACAACGCGCTCGTCGCCGCCGCGACGCTGTCCGCGCGCTATATCACCGACCGTTTCCTGCCCGACAAGGCCATCGACCTCGTGGATGAGGCCTGCGCGATGATCCGCACGGAGATCGACTCCATGCCCGCCGAGCTGGATGACCTGCGCCGCAAGATCATGCAGCAGGAGATCGAGGAAATGGCCCTCAAGAAGGAGGACGACCAGCTCTCCCGCGACCGTTTGGAGGAATTGAAGAAGGAGCTTGCCGACGAGAAGGAGCAGTTCAACGCCATGAAGTCCCGCTGGGAGGCGGAGAAAAACGGCGTGGAGAGCGTCAAGAAGCTCAAGAGCGAGATCGAGCAGATGCACGGCGACATCGAGCGGGCACAGGCAAATCTCGAGTACGAGAAGGCCGCGAAGCTCCGGGACATCGAGAAGGATTACCGGGAGCAGGTGGAGCTGGAGCGGGAGCGCCGCCGGAAGAATCCCAGCCAGCACCGCCCCGTCACCGAGGAGGACGTGGCTGCCGTGGTGGCCGGGTGGACCGGCATCCCGGTGACCCGCCTCAATGAGGACGAGGGCCAGCGGCTGCTGCACATGGAGGATATCCTCCACAAGCGCGTGGTGGGCCAGGACGAGGCCGTGAAGGCCGTGGCCCGGGCCATCCGCCGGGGCCGTGTGGGCCTGAAGGACCCCAAGCGCCCCATCGGCAGCTTCCTCTTCCTGGGTCCCACGGGCGTGGGCAAGACGGAGCTCTGCAAGTCCCTGGCCGAGGCCATGTTCGGCGATGAGAACGCCATGATCCGCATCGACATGTCCGAGTACATGGAGCGGCACACGGTGTCCCGCCTGGTGGGTTCCCCGCCGGGCTATGTGGGGCACGATGAGGGCGGCCAGCTCACCGAGAAGGTGCGCCGCAAGCCCTACTCCGTGGTCCTCTTCGAC
>ERZ1106976.2929-NODE-2929-length-14414-cov-3.102932_pt1 | contig 14414 bp, 6 predicted proteins | sample MGYA00403687_ERZ1106976 | MGnify/ENA primary metagenome ERZ1106976 (study PRJEB35170, sample SAMEA104062446) | human gut metagenome | biome: human gut; feature: human-associated habitat; material: faeces | place: Denmark | collected 2013-02-22 ... | reverse complement strand
AGCTTCAGCGTTATAAGGATAATAGTGCTTTGGAATGTGCGGAGTTTCCGGCTGATGGTGAACCGGCCATACCTTCCCGTGTGGCACGTCTGGCGGAAGACATGAAACAGTTTGCCGAAGAGCCGCGTCCCGTGGTCATTTTGGATGAGGACGGAAAACCTCTGAAAGCAGGCGACCATGACCGCCGTTTCTTCGAAGCTTCATGGATGCATAAATACAACGGGAAGTACTATTTCTCTTATTCCACAGGAGATACGCATCTTTTGTGTTATGCCATCGGTGATAACCCATACGGTCCGTTTGTTTACCAGGGGGTAATTCTTACTCCTGTTGTAGGATGGACTACCCATCACTGTATCGTGGAGTACAAAGGAAAGTGGTATTTGTTCCATCATGATTCGGTGCCGTCGGGAGGGCGTACGTGGTTGCGTAGCCTGAAAGTCTGTGAATTGCGTTATGACGCAGATGGAAAAATCGAGATGATAGAAGGAATGGATGATTAACGGTTTGGGCAGGATGAAAAACTGGTTGTGGATTATAGGCTTGTTTTTCGTGCTTTCGCTCCATGCAGAGGATGGCCATCGGCTATGGCTCCGCATGGAGCGAAATGCGCTACCGGCTGATGTCAGTCTGTCGGAAAGTACGGAACGGACGGCAACTTTGGATATTGCGTCTCGTGAATTGAAAGACTTTTGGAAAGGGGAGGGGCGTGTGCTTCTTCGTGTCTCTAAGGATGGGGTTATGAGGGATGGTTTTACGATTTGCAGGAAAGGTCTGGACGTGGAGCTTTCTTCGGCATCCGACAACGGCGTGCTTTATGCTGCCTATGATTTGTTGCGTAGACAGCAGGTTGGAGATTTACTGTCGGATGGTGTGGCTGTGACAGAAAGACCTTCTTACGACATTCGCATCCTGAACCATTGGGACAATCCCGATGGGACGGTAGAGAGAGGTTACGCAGGACGTTCGATATGGAAGTGGGACGAGCTGCCCGAAACGGTTTCCCCATTGTACGAGGAATATGCTCGTGCCAATGCTTCTGTCGGCATTAACGCCGTGGTGCTCAATAATGTGAACGCCAAACCTCAGATGCTTTCCACCGGAATGCTTCGTAAAGTAGCGGTTATTGCCGAAGTGCTGCGCCCGTATGGCATAAGGACTTATTTGTCGGTGAACTTTGCTTCCCCGAAAGCCCTTGGGGAACTGTCTACGGCCGACCCGTTGGACGAGGATGTACAACGGTGGTGGAAGAAGAAGGCTAAAGAAATCTACCGTCTGATTCCCGATTTCGGCGGTTTTTTGGTCAAGGCGAACAGTGAAGGGGAACCCGGCCCACAAGATTACGGGCGGACGCATGCCGATGGGGCCAATATGTTGGCCGACGTGCTCGCTCCCTATGGGGGATTGGTGATGTGGCGGGCATTTGTCTATCAGGCGGAAAGTCCCGACCGGGCATGCCAGGCATACGAGGAGTTTATGCCTTTCGATGGGCAATTCCGTGATAACGTGATTGTACAGGTGAAAAACGGGCCGATAGACTTTCAACCCCGTGAACCTTTCAGCCCCTTGTTCGGTGCCATGCAACACACACAGGTTATGCCGGAGTTCCAAATAACCCAGGAGTATTTGGGGCAGTCCATTCATACGGTATTTTTGGCAACGATGTGGAAAGATTGTTTGGATGCCGAAACTTATCGGGTTGGGGGAGGAACTGTAGCAGATGTCACACAGCATCGGGTCGGCATTCATTCCCGGTCGGCCGTGGCGGGAGTGGCCAACATCGGGGATGTGGTCAATTGGACCGGAAACGACATGGCACAGGCTAATTGGTATGCTTTCGGTCGTTTGTGTTGGAATACCGAACTGTCGGCGGAACAGATTGCCGAAGAGTTTCTGAAGCAGACTTTCTCAACTGATGAACATTTCATCGAACCGGTGCGCCAGTTGCTTTTACGTTCATGGGATACGGCGGTTAGCTATATGATGCCGTTGGGGTTGCACCATATATTTGCTTTCGGGCATCATTACGGACCTGAGCCATGGTGTGCTCCTCCTGATACACGCCCGGATTGGTTGCCGAAGTATTACCACCGGGCCGATACGGTAGGAGTTGGTTTCGATCGCACGGTACGGGGGTCGAAGGCCGTTTTGCAATACCATGAACCGTTGGCTACGCTTTACGGAGATTTGGAAACATGTCCGGAAGAATATCTTTTATGGTTTCATCACGTGCCTTGGGAGTATGTGATGCGGAACGGTTTGACTTTGTGGGATAACCTCTGTTACATTTATAACAGCGGAGTCGAAGATGCCCGGGAGTTTGTGGATTTGTGGCAGAAAGTTCAACCGTATGTCGACACGGAGCGTTACGAAGCCATACAGATGCGATTCGAGCGGCAAGCACTTGATGCGGAATGGTGGCGGGATGCTTGCCTGCTTTATTTCCAACAGTATTCCCGTCGGTCGATTCCGGCCGATTGTCCTCCTCCGGTACATGATTTGGAGGAATTGATGGAATTCAGGTTACATTTGGACAATTATACGGCAGCTGATATGGATAAATTACCATAATTCATAGGAAATGTTACAAAGAACATAGAGAATGTAACATGAGGGCATTAATGCTTTTTTGAGTTACAAAAGCGGGAAAGACCTATCCAACGGGCTTTTTCGCTTTTTTTGTAGGTATGTAACAAAATAAAAGGAATATGATACATGAGCGAAAATGACTTTCAGTTTTATGCTGTAATTTAGCACCCGATAACGAGAGTTTCGATTTATTTTTAAATGAAGTAATAACACTAATAAAATAATCTAATATGAGTGCAAGGAAAAACAGAAGAAGATTCGCTCCTTTTTGGGCTAGCTTGGCATGCTGTGCCTTGGGTTGTGTCTACTCCTGCAATGATGGCTACGATTTGATAGATGAAGATCCGGCGTGGCTAGGCAGTAGTATTTACGACTATTTGAAGTCGAATGGGAATTACACCAATGTAGTGAGAATGATTGACGACCTTGGTTATACTGAGGTTCTTGCCCGTACGGGTAGCAAAACTCTCTTCGTGGCTGATGATGATGCCTACGCACGTTTCTATAATAGTGGAAAATGGGGCGTGAGAAGTTACGAGGAGTTGTCCATGGCGCAAAAGAAGCAGTTGCTTTATGGCTCAATGATTAACAATGCTTGCCAGGTAGCTTATTTGTCCAGTTCCACAGGCCCGACAGAGGGAGACTGTATGCGCCGTTTGACTTCGGCATCGGCATACGACACTGTTCCCGTACTTCGGCCGATTAATATGCCGGATACAAAGTATTGGGCATATTACAAAAATTCAGGTAAGACTATCCCTTGTTTGGCAGATATGACCACGGCGCCTATGATCCATTTCATTGAGGCTTATTTGCAGAACCGTCGTATTTCCAATGACGATTGTAATTTCCTCTTTAATTACGCCACGGAGCGTAAGCCGGGTGATGCCAATGTGAATGGAGTGATGATGGTAGAGCAAAACATTCGTTGTTCTAATGGCTTTGTACATAAGATGGGAGATGTGATGACCCCGCTTCCTAATTTGGCTAATGTCATTGCGGGGATGCCACGCGCACAACAATTTTCAAAGATGTTGGATCGTTTTTCAGCACCTTATTATGATGAATCGTTGACGCAGGAGTATAACCGTTTGTATGGCACCAGTTATGATTCCGTTTTTCAGAAACGTTATTTTTCAGAGCGTTCACAAAAAGGACAACCTTTGAATTTGACACAGAAGGAAGAACCGGTGGAGGCGATGCTGAAATTCGACCCGGGTTGGAATGAATATTATTCCGAGTTGAATGCCAGTGTCTCTACGGATGTCCTTTTGCAACAAGACATGGCTGTCATGCTTGTGCCAACCGACGCCGCACTTACGGATTATTGGGAGAATGGTGCCGGAAAAGTATTGAAAGATAGGTATGGGACTTGGGAAAATGTGCCAGACAAGGTGCTTTCGAAGCTATTGAACGTAAACATGCTTAATTCTTTTTCCAATTCTGTTCCCAGTAAATTCAGCACAGTGTTGAATGATGCGAATGATGAACTGAAGATTAAAAAGGAAGATGTGGATAGCGTGTTCTTCGCTTGTAACGGGGCTGTTTATTTGACGAATAAAGTGTTTAGTCCGGTAGCCTATATATCCGTGTCGTTTCCGGCCTTAGTCAATGAAACTATGAATATCATCAATTGGGCTATTGAACAGTATGATTATGATGTATATCTGAATTCGCAAAATTCTACTTATAGCTTCTTCATTCCGACGAATCAAGGACTGCTGACTTATGTCGATCCATGTTCTTTTGGCAAGAATCAGACTCAGGTCTATGAGTTTCATTATGATGAGAAGGCCCAGACGGAAGCAGAGAAAGTACGGGCTTTTATCTTTAACTATGACGTGGAGTCTGGGACAAGGCTTGATTCGATAGGTGAAGCTTCGACGACTCAGATACGTGACCGTTTGACGGATATTTTGGAAACACATATTGTGGTTGGTAATGTGGAAAGCGGGGAAAAGTATTATAGAACAAAAGACGGAGGTACGATTTTTGTAGAAAATGCAGGAAAGCCTAATATGACCGTTGCCGGAGGATGGCAGGTGGAACATGGTGAAAAGTTGCCTGTTGCACAAATTTATAAGGAGGAAAACGGTAAGGCTTATATATTGGAGGGCTCGCTTATACAGACCGCCCAGAAATCTGTTCCCGATTTACTGAAAGAACATGATGAGTTTTCGAAATTTTACGAATTGTTGGAAGGTTCCTCTATCATGTCAAATGTTATTTCGACAGGAAGTGGTGCAGATGCACCGTCTTATGCTTGTCCAAGTCCGAGTATTACATTATTTAATACGTTCCATTATACGGTATATGTACCGACTAACGAGTCCATACAAGCTTTACACGATGAAGGAAAGTTGCCGACTTGGGATGAGGTGGAAGCTGAACAGGACGAGGATGAAAAAGAGAAGATGACAGAGCGAATTGAAAAATTCCTTAAATACCACATTCAGGACAATTCGTTGTATATCGGTCAGGGAAAGATTGCCGAAGCTGACTATGAAACCTCTGCTTATGAAATCAATGGGGCGGATAACACCATTTCTTATTGTCGTTTGACAGTGGAGGGTGATGACAGTCATCTGACAGTAAAGGATGCGGCAGGGAACAAGCGCAACGTGTTGAAAAATGGCGGCCTTTACAACTTGATGGCACGTGAATACCAGTATAATACTGCAGACGTGGCCTCGGCTTCGGAGATTTATACGACTTCTTACGCTGTGGTGCATCAAATAGATGGACCGTTAATGTGGGAAAAGGATGCTGAAACGGGGAATATGGAATAAAATGTCAAACCAAATAATACTATAAATGAATGAAAACCCTATATCGACATATTATGTTAGGTGCTTTTGTCGCTTTGCCTTTGATGGGTTTTGCGCAAGCACCCGGGACGATGATTAGTGGTACTGTCTCTGACGATATTGAGCCATTGATGATGGCGAATGTGGTCGAAGTAGACGAGGCAAACCGTATCGTGGCTCATGGTGTAACGGACATCAATGGAAACTTTTCTTTCCGCATTGTGGATCCGAAGCACCGTCTGAAGATTTCGTACGTAGGCTATGCCACACAACTTATCCCTATTAAAGGGACACGTTACAATATAAAGTTGAAGAGCAACCTGCAATTAAAAGAAGTGGTTGTGAAACAGAAACGTGTAATACAATCCAGTGGTTTGGCCATACCGGAACGCGAAGTGTCGGTGGCTCATCAAACTATTGATGCTAAAGAATTTGAAGGATTGAGCCTGACGAGCATCGACGAGGCTTTGCAAGGTCGTGTGGCTGGTTTGGATATCGTGTTCAATTCCGGTGACTTGGGTGCCGGTACGACCATGCGTTTGCGTGGAGTCAGTTCTATCAACGGTAATACCCAACCTTTGGTGGTCGTAGACGGTAATGTGTTTGAAAGCGATTACTTGTCCGGTTTTGATTTCGCTTCGGCCACAGAGGAGCAGTATTCTGAGCTGTTGAATGTCAATCCGGACGACATCGCCAGTATTACGGTGTTGAAAGATGCCGCAGGTACGGCCATTTATGGTTCGCAGGGAGCAAATGGTGTGATTGAAATTAAGACAAAGCGTGGGGCAAGGGGGAAGACGAAAGTGACTTATTCCTATGCGGCTACGATGACTTACCAACCCAAAGGCATGCGCATGCTGAATGGTGACCAGTATACTATGTTGATGAAAGAAGCGTATTATAATCCTGCATTAAGTGATGCTTCGTCCAACATACCGGAATTCAATTATGATCCGTCGTTTGCGGAATATGAGAATTACAACAACAATACGGACTGGGTGGACGCTGTGACTCAAGTGGGTTGGTTGCAGAAACATTATGTGACACTCTCTGGAGGTGGTGAGAAAGCTGTATTCCGTATCTCTGCCGGTTACGACCACCAGACAGGTACGGTCATTGCCCAGAAGCTTGACCGTTTTACGACGCGTGTGGCCTTGGATTATTTTGTGAGCGACCGCATCAAGATTGTGACGAACTTTAACCTGACGTATCAGGATAATCAGAAGAACTATGATGATTTGTTGAATATTGCTTACCGTAAAATGCCGAATATGTCTATTTATGAGCAGGATGCTTATGGTAACAATACTTCAAATTACTATCACATGTTGCCGACGGCATCTTCCACATTCCGTCAGGATAAAGACCAATACAGTTTGGTGAATCCGGTGGCTTTGGCATACGAGGCCACGAATGATGAGACATTGTATAAGATGCAGCCCGAGTTCCAATTGCATTATAACCTTTTGGGCTTGGATGAGACCAAAACACAGTTGAAGTATGAAGGCAAAGTGTTGTTCAATATTGAGAACAGGTATACTGACAAGTTCTATCCTTCCAGTTTGGTAACAGCCGGATGGACGGACAAGAATAACAACAAGGCTTCATCAGAGGCATATAAGGGGCGGGCTATCACGACGACACATCGCTTGACGTTTATTCCGCACATTATGAATACCGACCATTCTTTCATGGCGATGGCACAGTTCCAACTGACGGATGGTGATTCCAAGAAGCAGTCTAATTCTGTGTATAACCTTCCGACAGGAAGCATCCAGTCGCCTACGGCAGACGGCTTGATATCCGATATGTCTACGTCGGCAGGTCAATGGCGAAGTATTTATATGACATTTTCAGCCCATTATGCGTTTAAGGGCCGTTATATTGCAGACTTTTCTATTCGTCGGGACGGTACGACTAAGTTCGGTGATAACAAGCGTTGGGGAACTTTCCCGGCTCTGTCTTTCCGTTGGAATGTGGTGGATGAGCCGTGGATGAAAGGCACGCAAAAATGGCTGTCCATGCTTTCGCTTCGCCCGGGATGGGGGCGTGTGGGTAGCCAACCTACGGATGAATATCTTTTTTTCTCGAAGTATACGGGTACGGATTCCTACAACGGAGCCAATTCTATTTATCCGAGCAATATACGGTTGAGTAATTTGCAGTGGGAAGAGAAAGAGACATGGAACGTGGGCTTCGACCTCGGTTTGTTCAACAATATGATTACGGCAGATTTTAATATCTATACCCAAATGACATCCAAACTTTTGATGCGTGATGTGAAGCTTCCGTCATCGTCCGGATTTTCATCGCTTTCTTGGACTAATGTAGGAAAAATGCGTAATAACGGTTGGGAGTTCAATGTCAATGGGACGGATGTGGTCAAGGTCGGTAAGTTCAGATTGGGTTTCAACGTGACGTTCGCCAATAACAAAAACGAAATCGTGGAGATGGAGCCTACGGCATTGTCCAATCTTAATAAAGACTTCGATAATAAAAATGGTTCTTATCTGACCCGAATCCAGCTCAATAATCCATTTGGAGCCATATACGGTTTCCGTTATAAGGGTGTATATCAGTATTCCGATTATTCGGAGGTGGAAGTTCCGGGTGTAAGTGGTCCGAATGCTCCGGTAGCTCGGGATGAGAACGGTAATGTGATTCGTGACAAGGCTGGGTTCACCATTCCGATGGTATTCGGTTATGATAAGACGACGAATACAGAACTGTATGAGTTCCAGGGCGGAGATGCCATTTACGAGGATATTAACCATGATGGTAATATCAATGAGTTGGATATCGTTTACTTGGGTTCTTCTTTGCCTAAGATTACCGGTGGTTGGGGACTGAAGCTTTCTTATGGTCGTTGGTCGCTCAATGCGCAATTTAACTTCCGTGCGGGGAACAAAGTGATTAATGAAGCCAGGATGAATGCAGAGTCCATGTATAATAACAACAATCAGGCCGCTTCTGTGAATTGGCGTTGGCGTACGGAGGGGCAGGTTGCGGAAATTCCCCGTGCTTTGTATAACAAGGGATTTAATTATTTGGGTAGCGATCGTTTCGTGGAGGATGCTTCCTTCATGCGTCTGAATTATCTCTCTTTGGGATATTCTCTGAATCCCAAATTGTTGAGGCGGATTGGCGTGAACTCATTGAGTATCAATTTGAATGCTAGCAATTTGTTCTGCCTGACAAATTACTCGGGGGCAGACCCGGAAGTCGGATATGGTGGGATGAGTGTGGCCACGGATGGAGCCAAGACACCGCGTTCGCGGCAGTTTACGGCACGTGTGCAGATAGGTTTCTAATATTTAAAATGTTTACGTTATGAAATTCTATATAAACAAACAAGTGACAAGATTGTTCTCTGCGGCTTTATTGGCATCTTCGTTGACGGCTTGTGATGATTTTTTAAGTATTATCCCGCTCAATGACGTCGTATTGGAGAACTATTGGACAGAAGAGGCCGATGTGGCCAGTGTGGTGAATTCTTGTTATGCGCAGTTGGAATCGGGCGATTGCTTGAAGCGGATGTTGGTATGGGGTGAGATGCGTTCTGATAATTTGACTACGGGGGCAGGTGCTCCACAAGACATTATCCGGATTGCGGAAGAAAACTTGTTGGAAACGAATGGTTTTGCGAAATGGGAATCCTTCTACCAGTGTATCAACCGCTGTAATACGGTGATTCATTATGCGCCTCAGGTGCAAGCAAAGGATCCTAATTATACGGAGGCTGAATTGAAAGCGAATATTGCAGAAGCTACAGCTATACGCAGTTTGTGTTATTTTTATTTGATTCGTACATTCCGTAACGTTCCTTACGTGACGGAACCGTCCATTGACGATACGCAGGACTATCAGGTTCCTGCTTCCGGTTTCGATGAGGTTTTGGCTCATATTATTGCTGACTTGGAAGCCGTGAAGAATGATGCGATACGGACTTATGGCGAATATAGTAATGACAATATGAACCGTATTACCCGTTATGCCATATATGCCATGTTGGCAGACATGTATCTGTGGCAGGGGGATTACCAACGTTGCATAGACTATTGTGATTTGATTATTGATTACAAAAAAGAGCAGTATGACGATATGCTCCAGGAGTCTTCTTCTTTCATTGAAAATGTAGAGCTATACGGTGAATTTCCTTTGATTTCAGAAGCTCCTTATGGTTCGTCTTATGCGGGTACGGCATTCACGGAGATATTCGGGGAGGGAAATTCCTTTGAGAGTATCTTTGAATTAAACTTTGTGGATTCGGAGACGCGCGAGAATCTCTTGACGAAAGAGTTTTATGGGGCATACAATAGTACGAATGTGGGACAACTTGCAGCATGCCCGTATTTGAATGCTCAAGTGGCGGATGGTTCAAATTCTTATTTCAAGCGGACTGATTGCAGGGTATATGAGAACATGTCGGGAGAATCTACGGTAAGTATCCGCAAGTATGTCACTGCAGGCGTTGAATTTAGGACCAATACGACTACGGGTTCGGCTCCTACGGTGAGTGAATATCTTCGTTCGAACAATGTGGGCAATTGGATTGTGTATAGGCTTACGGATGTGATGCTGATGAAGGCGGAAGCGGAGGTACAACTTGCCGGAAATGTGGGAGATGGTTCTTCGCTGACATCGGAGCAGGAGGCTCGTTACCGGTCTGCTTTCTCTTGTGTGTCAGCTGTTTGGAAGCGGGCCAATAATAAACGCATCGCGACTACTGATACGTTGGTTTTTGAGGATTATGGCACCTCACGCTTGAGTATGGAAAATCTTGTGTTGGAGGAGCGTCAACGTGAATTGATGTTTGAAGGCAAGCGTTGGTTTGATTTGGTACGCCTTTGCCGTCGTGAAGGCTCCAACACCCGCATGTTAGATAAGGTTATGCAGAAGTTCAGCGAGAATACAGCTGCGCTCCGTATCCGCCTCTCTACTCCCGATGCCCTTTATTTCCCCTATCACGAAGATGAGTTGAAGGCCAATCCTTATCTGGTACAGAATCCGGCCTATGAGAATGAAAATATAACCACAACTGAATAATAGATATGAAAAAAATAGATAAAATATTAATGCGGTTCGTGATGGCGGTTTTGGTCATGCCTGCTTTCACAGTGTCTTGTTCGGACGAACCTTTGGCAGAGAACTATTATACGTTTACAGGAGAAATGGTGACTGACTATCTTCAGAACCGTTCCGGTGAATTCAGCGACTTCATAGCCATTCTCCAACGTTCCGGTATGTATGGCATGATGGCAGCCTACGGGAGCTATACTTGTTTGGCTCCGAATAATAAGGCCGTGGAGCAATATCTTCATGAATTGGGGATTCAAAGTGTGGACCAACTTACAAAGGAACAGTGCGATACCTTGTCATGGAACCATATTATTGACCAGGCCTACTTCACTACGGACTTGATAGATGGGAATATCCCCACGGCAAACATGAATGAACGCTATCTGACGTTTTCTTGTGACTCCGATGCCTTGAACAACAATAATGTGATTTATTACATCAACAAGAGTGCACGTTTGATTGTACGGGACGATTCTGTGGAAAACGGTGTGGTACATACGCTTGACCGTGTGATTGTGCCCCAGTCGTTCCTGTTGCCGGATTTGTTGGCGGAAGATTCCACTATTTCCATTTTCAATGAAGCACTCCGGTTGACAGGTTTATGTGATTCGTTGAGGCAGTATATCGACCCTACTTACTCTTGCGGAGAAGATTCCGTAAATCAGGATATGATAATTTCTACGGGAGGGTCATCGTACACTATGCGTTATGTGGGTACGCGGATGAAACGTTACACGGCTTTTGTGGAGACTGATGAAGTCTATGCAGCCAACGGCATACACGATTTGGATGCTTTGAAAGCACACGCCAAGCAGGTATATGATCAGATGTTTCCTAAGGATGCAGGATTGTATGATGACGATTGGACGAACCGTAAGAATCCCTTGAACCGTTTCATTTCTTATCATTTGTTGCCATATTACGGGGCTTATAATGATTGGACCGTGTCGGGTGACATTAAAAATACATGTGCCAAGACGGATTTGATTGATTGTACAGACTGGTATACCACAATGTTGCAGGGAACTATCATGAAGATGAGTACGCCGTCCGATGGACTTTTCATCAACCGTAAAGGAGTGGGGGCACGTTATACGGTTCGGGGTACTAAAGTACTTTCTCCTTCAGAAATCGGTGACGTGGACCAACAGGCCTTGAATGGCATCTATCATTACATTGATCAGGTCTTGGACTATAATCAGGAAACTCGCGATGTCGTCTTTAACGACCGTATTCGTGTCATGGCTGCCACGCTATCTCCGGAATTCATGAACTGCGGTGCGCGTGGAAATACGGAACGTGCCACGGGATTTAAAGTTGTTGAAGGATGGGATTTTCATGGCAAGACCCCGACCATGACTTTACGTAAGCGTGATGTCTGGATGGTGACTTATGCGGATTGTATCGACATGGTGGGACAATTCGACGTGACGTTCAAGTTGCTTCCTGTACCTAAAGAAGGGACTTACGAGGTACGTTTCGGCTATGGTTGGGGAGATATGCGCGGAAAGGTGCAAGTTTATTTCGGTACGGACCCGGATGGTTTGTTGCCCATGGGGTTGCCTATCGACTTTACGCTTTGGCCTACAGACCCCTTGATTGGTTGGGTGGCTGATACTCCGGGTGACGAAGAAGGAAACCGTGCTATCGACAAGGCTATGCACAATCGTGGTTATATGAAGGATATGGATTCTTGGGCGCAAGGCGGAGCCAATATCCTGCGAGCACAACCGATGAAATTGCGTAAGATCTTGACCACGGAGAATATGAGTCCGGAAAAGGATTATTACGTACGGATTAAATTGGTTGTGGATAACCCACAGGCCGAGTTGCCTATCAATTATTTCGAGATTGTGCCGAAGAGCATCTATGCCGGGGTAGAAGCCGAGGATACCCATTGATTTGAGGTGATATAGGGAAAATATAAAAATAGGTATATGAAAACAAATAATAAAATAAAGATGTTTGCGGTAGTGGCAATGGCCTTGTCGGCTGTGGCTTGTACCGATACGTGGGACGAACATTATGGTAATGAAGGCCGTCCTGTGTCTGACAAGTCCCTTCTTCAGGTGATGGAGGAACAGGGTGATTTGGGTGACTTCCTCAAGGTGCTCCGTGCCACGCATGTGTTTAGCAATAATAAACCCACAAAAGTGACGTACGCAGATTTGTTGGCCAGCGACCAGACTTTTACTGTTTGGGCTCCCAAAGACGGGCAATTTAATGTGGACTCTTTGTTGGCGGAGTGTCAGACTGTGTCGGGTGATTCTATGTGCGGGCAGCATTTTGTGCAGAATCATATTGCGCATTTCGTAACCAACAGTACGGATGAGAAATCAGTTCTTATGCTCAATAATAAGTATCTTGATGCCATTCCCGGTTCTTTCCAAGGTGTGACGTATGAGTCCGGGAGGGCTAATGAAGCAGCAAAGAACGGGGTCCTGCACGTGCTTTCCGGGGAATTGCCTTATTTGTATAATGTATATGAAGCTTTGACTACCTTGTCGGAGTATTCCGGAATCGGTTCCTTTTTCAAAGGTTATGAAAAATTGGAATTGGATGAGAACTCCAGTATTCAGAGCGGAATTGTGGATGGAAACATCGTCTATTCCGATTCAGTGATGGTTACGACTAACATATTGTTTAGCAAGTTCGACCGCATAAATGAGGAAGACAGTAGTTTTATTATGTTGGTTCCTGAAACTCGGGTGTGGGATGAGGTTTATAATGAGGCAATGTCTTATTTCAATTACGGCAGCGTGAACCAGGCGGATTCTTTGCAGCGTTTGTATGCCCATCAGGCGCTTATTCGTGATTTGGTGTACAACCGGGATATTGGTTGTTCCCACATGGCAGATTCCGTGTATTCGATTGCATATAGCAAATATGACGAGGAGCGTCGCCATGTGTATTACAAGCCGTTGGCTGCCGGTGGAATCTTTTCTTCCGATTTCGTGCGAGACACGATGGCTTGTAGCAATGGAGCTATTTATAATTTGTACGAATGGCCGTTCAAGCCAGAAGACATATATTTCTACCCGGTAAAGACCGAAGCCGAGTATGAGAGCATGATGACAGATTACGAAGATTGTACTTATGCGTCACGAAGCTCGGTAGCCGACAGTATTTCCGATGGCTATTTGGTGATTTCGCCCCGTACGAATTCATCCAATTGGACTATGGAGTTCCAAATACCCTCTGTGTTGTCCGGTACGTATGATGTTTGTGCGGTTGTGTTGCCTCGTACAGTATATAATGCCAGTGACCGTAATTTCCGTCCATGTAAATTTAAGGCTTCCATTGGTTACGAGACGGTAGACGGCGTGGAACAGACTTACGATTTTGAAGACGAAGTGCAGAACGACCCTTATCGGGTAGACACGGTGAAAATAGGTACGTTCACTATTCCGGTATGCAGTTATGGCCAACCCGATGCCAAAGTCCACTTGACGTTGGAATGCAGTATCAGCCGTATGGAGTCCGGACGGTATAACCGCGAGATGTATCTTGATTGTTTATATTTCAAACCCAATAGAGAAGAAGAATAGTGCCATGAAACATATTTTATCAACATTTTGCCTGATGGCCGCCGTGGCAGCTCCGGCGGTGGCTCAAGAGGTGGATCAGGAATCTGCCCAGGCTACGGTACGGGATTCTGCAAAGATGGTAAAACCCATGTTGCCGGAAGTTCCGATGCGCGAAATTAAAGGACGTGTCTATGATAATGCCACAAAGCAGCCGACAGCCGGTATCAGCGTCTCTGCTTTCAATGACGCACGTTATGCGGCTATGACCGACGAGAAGGGGGATTATGTAATCCGGGTTCCGGAATATGTTACTTCCTTGTGGATGCGCGGAGACGGTTACAACTCCCTTCAAGTGCCGCTCGGCAAAGGGAAAGGTCCGGTGGATGCCTATATTTTCAGCGATACTTTCAAT
>ERZ1106976.2925-NODE-2925-length-14434-cov-3.026219_pt1 | contig 14434 bp, 10 predicted proteins | sample MGYA00403687_ERZ1106976 | MGnify/ENA primary metagenome ERZ1106976 (study PRJEB35170, sample SAMEA104062446) | human gut metagenome | biome: human gut; feature: human-associated habitat; material: faeces | place: Denmark | collected 2013-02-22 ... | reverse complement strand
CTGCATCCTCATCAAGTAAAGCAAGCACAACCATTCCAATAATAACCCACGATATAAAATAAGGAAAGAGCATCACAGTCTGAGTAACTTTTCGAAATCGCTTTGATCCAATCTCATTAATTGCAATTGCCAAAGCCACGTTGATAACTGTTCCAAGGATTATACTCACACCATTTATCACAAGTGTATTTCTGGTTGCTCTAAGTGCATTCTTTATATTCATGAAGAAGAATTTAAAGTTTGCTAGTCCTACAAACTCACTTCCAAAAAGTCCACCTTGATAGGTATATCGCTCAAATACGACATATAATCCTGCCATTGGTATGTAACAAAACAAAATCAGGTAAATAATTCCTGGCAACGGAATTAGATAAAAGAACCATCTCTTTTTTAGCTCTTGTATCAATCCTTTCTTTTTTTTTGCCGCTATCTTTGTATTCATTGTCCAACCTCCTTCGCTCTGATAGCAGAAGATTAGCATTTGCGCTACCTTTTTTCAACCAAAAATACTTTGAAAATCCTTCAAAAATCATGCATATTGTATTGTTTTCATATTTTTTAAGTTCATTTTTTGTTTCCTCTATTAATTTTTTAAGCCACTCCATGATCTGTATTGCATGTTTATGAACAGTTTCATTTGAGTTATCTCTATCGTGCAGTATCCTTTGAAAATCACGCAAAATATTGTCTTTCCCAAGCATCTCCCACACAGGTATCATACGATGTATTGTTTTCCTCATTGTCTCACGGTCAGCTATCCTGTCAGCTGATTTTATCTCCTCCAGTTCTTTTTCAGATTCCATAACAACGAGAGAAAGCATGTGACTATAATCGTCCGTATTCTCCAGTAAACCGGAAAAATCAAAATCTCCGGAAGCTGAAACTTGTGTACGAGATACAATGGTGGATAAAAAAACAAGCAGTCCGTAGATATTGAACGGCTTATGAATACAACCTGCAAATCCTCCTTTTTCATAGATTCCGGAATTTCCGTCACCACGGGCAGTCATGACTGCTACTGGAACGGTCCTCGAATTGCCAATGTCCGAATTGCGAAGTAATCTTAACAAACCGAATCCGTCGGTATCAGGCATTTGTACATCTGTCAAGACCAAATCATATTCAGAATTTTCAAGAGCGGCCACTACTTCACGTGCATTCATACAGGTTTTACAGGATATGCCTTTGCGCCCGAGCATATCCTCCGCTATTTTCAGTTGTATAGGATCATCGTCCACTACAAGAACATTCTTAGGCAATATGCTTGTTGTATTATGGTTCGGTTTGTCTTCCTCAACTAACTCATCCGTTTCAGGCAAAGGAAGTTCCAGTCTGAACACGCTTCCTTTACCGAGTGTACTTTCCACATCCATTTTTCCTTCCAAAACCTTAATTAATCCTTTGGTAAGGAAAAGCCCCAAACCAAAACCTTCAGAATTGACATTCTGTGCGGCACGCTCAAATGGAGCAAATATTCTTTTCAGTGTTTCCTCATCCATACCGATACCGGTATCCCTAATTTCAATCCGAAGTTTTCCTTCTGAATATTCTGAATGGAAATTGACGTTCCCTCTGGAGGTAAACTTGATAGCATTTGTAAGCAGATTCGCCAGTACCTGTTCGAGTTTGTCCGCATCCCCCTTTACAGTTACATTTGAGCCATTATGTTCCGAATATAGAATCAGACCTTTTGAAGTCGCTTTACGGGAAAACTCATCTGAAACTCGTTTTAAAAAACGGCTGAGATAAAAAGGTATATCATTATGTAAGTCTCCGGCTTCATTGATACGGTAAGCATCCATCAGATCGTTGACCAAATGTAGGACATGCTGACAAGAATGGCGGATATCATCTAAATATATTTCACGCTTCTTCTTCTCTCGCGTTTCCGATATCAAATCGGCACAGTTGTGGATATTACCAAGCGGACCACGAATATCATGTGAAACGGTAAGAATGATTTTCTTACGCATCTCAAGTAAATTCTCGTTTTCGCTAATTACCTGCCTTAATTTCAATTTTATCTTATCTTCATTACGTAAATCAGAGCGAATAATAAAAAAGAAAATAATAAGTGTAACTACAGCAATAGAAACTACAGCAAATAACTGATAAAAAGAACTTTTCCGAACTTCAGAAAGACTAAGGTTGCGTTTGATAAACGTTTCTTGAATTTGACCGTCCAAAAAAGAAAAGAAATCATATAATTTATTATTTAATAACTTGTTCTGTAAACGTAAACTATCCGTGTATGTTTCCACTTGAACATTTTGTTTATTAATCTCATGTATTAGCTTGTCATTAAATGCACGTAATTCATTCGTATGATATGGAATCTGAACAATCTCTTTTTTCCCAAACAAACCAGCAATTCCTTTCTTTTTCTGACTTATTGTTTTCATCCGGAGTGTCTCTTTTGCTATAACTGGCAGTTTATTAGAAAAAATGCTGTCTGACTCTTCCCTACTTTTTAAAGCATTCATTATATATCCTAAGTTCATTTCTTTTTTATACAACAAATCACATAAAGAATCTATTTGATTGGGAAGGACAAATCCGCTGCATCTAACTTTCATCTCCTGTAAAAGACTATCTACAGAAAGACGATATTGATGATAAATATTAAAATCAGAATTATTCCATGAAATGACTGATTCTCCTTTAGTACAAAGACGTATTATTGCAAAATAAACACCATCAATACTTTTTCTGACTGTATTGGTTGATTTCAATATCCTTTCTGATTCACGGACTTTAGCTCTTTCTATAAATATAATTGAAATAAGTCCACAAGTTAAAATGAAAAGACATAAATGGCTTAATAATATTTTCTTATGCAAAGACAAACTTATCTTCCTATAAGTAAAGAAACTTTTATCTGTTTTCATTTTTATGTTCTAAGTACAACATTCTTTATCAGCACAGTATTCATTTGGAAGTTCACATTCAATAGTACAATGGCTTATACCGTTATTGGCAAATAATATTTTCAGATTCTGTTTAACATCATGCATTACATTCATATTCTTAATCACAATGTGGAGTGTTGCCGCGTTTTCTGTCGTACTTATTGGCCATATATGCAAATGATGCCATTCCAAAATATAATCCATACTATTTATTTCGCTCTTTATATGCTCTATATTCACATTCTCCGGAATTGCATCCATAGACATGAACAGACTTTCTTTTAATAAACTAATTGTTGAGAACATAATAACACTGGCTATCAATATGCTGATGACAGGATCTATCCACATCCAACCTTTAATACTGATTATAATACCTGAAATAACAACTCCGACTGATACTACCGTATCCGCCAACATGTGCAAGAAAGCTCCACGCATATTCAAGTCATGCTTTCTCTGTCTCATAAGCAGTATTGTCGTCAATCCATTAATGATAATTCCTGCTGCGGCAGTCCAACTTACAACGACTCCTGATACCGGAACAGAATTCTTGAATCTGTATATACTTTCTATAACTATAGCTCCTACAGCTACTAACAGAATAACACTATTCAATAAGGATATAAGAACTGTTGCCTTTTTGTAGCCATAAGTAAAATGGGCATTGCCATGTATTTTAACAATACGTACAGCAAGTAATGCTAGAAGAAGGCTGAACACATCACTCATGTTATGTCCGGCGTCCGATAAGAGTCCTACAGAATTATATACACCCCCCATTATAGCCTCAAATATGACAAAAACAAGATTCAAGACAACACAAAACAATATAGTATTATTGATTGAAGCTGGGACATGACTATGATGACCATGTCCCGAACAAAATATATGATGATTTATTTCCATAATTATTCTTTTTTCATTTGTAACTCTATCATACGTTTAAAATATCCGCTTTTTTGGATAAGTTCATCTGAAGTTCCTATATCTGTTACCATACCGTCTTTCAATACCACAATTCTATCCGCATTGGCAATAGTTCTCATACGATGGGCAATGATGAGAACCGTCTTGTCACGTACCAGTTCTGAAATCGCCGTTTGTATTTTAGTTTCATTTTCAACATCAAGTGATGCCGTAGCTTCATCCAATAGAACGATAGGAGCATCCTTAAGTAAAGCACGGGCAATAGAAATACGCTGACGCTCACCTCCGGAGAGTGTATTTCCGTTTTCTCCGATAATAGTACGGTATCCGTCAGGCATCTTGGTTACGAATTCATCACATTGCGCCAAATGTGCCACACGCAGCACTTCTTCATCCGTTGCATCACGGCGACCGATACGAATATTATCCATAACAGACGCATTGAATAAAACTACATTCTGAAAGACGACAGAAAAATAACGTAACAAAGTTTCCGGATCTATCTGACTGATGTCAATTCCACCAAGAGTGATTGAACCCTGATCTATGTCCCAAAAACGTGCGGAAAGTTTAGCGGCTGTACTCTTACCACTCCCCGAAGGACCTACCAATGCTGTAATTTCCCCTTGACGAGCAATAAAACTTACATCACGCAATACTTGCTTTCCCGTTTCATAAGAAAAATATACATGATTGAACACTATGTCAAAATTTTCTGGCGTAAAATTTATTGTTCCATGCTGAACAGGCATGTCCTGCATCTCACGCATACGTCGAATACGTACATCAAGATAAGAAAGGGCAGCAAGGTTGTTCATCACTTCATCTATAGGTGCATAAATCCTGGAACCAAGAATCAGAAAGACAAGATAGACAAAAAGATCCAGACTGCCTGTTGAAAGCATATCAGCTCCAACTATGATAACAGATGCTATGCCTAACTTAAGCAGACTTTGAGCTCCATGCACCAATACGCCAAGTATCAGTTCATTGCGGATCAGTGCCTGTTCGTAGGAGTCAATCTTGTTGGTAAGGGTCTGGCGGTAGTTTGTCTCTTGATTATAAGCTTTTATTTCTTGTATATTATCCAATCCTTCCTGTATAGCTTCACTTACCGCCCGTTTGTTCAGATAATTTTCACGATTGCCCGTTCTCATTTTTCGTTGAGAAAATATAAGTAACGCCATTGCTACCGGAACTACCCAAAAAAGAGCCAAGGCTAACTGCCAGTTATAGAAAAACATGCCAATTGAAATTAACAAGATTGCAATTAGAGAAGCAAAAAGCTGTGGGACAGCATGTGAAAAAGTATGTTCCATATCCGAACAGTCATCCATAATGGTAGCTGTAAGGTCCGAAAGATTCTTCTCTCCGAAAAAAGCCAATGGCAATATACGTAACTTCTCTGCCAATGACACACGGCGTATTGCACTTTCGTCATAGACCGAAGTATAAGTACTGTTATACTGGAAAAAACCTATCACATACATTACTCCCATAAAGCCTAAGCCAAGCAATCCATAGTATAATAATCCGTGAACAGGTGACATTCCGGAAACAAGAAGAGGTTTCAGCCAATCATCCAAAAACAGGAAAACGTAAACAGCAGGCAGCATCAGTGCCAGATTCAACAGTGTAGTAAACAATACACCTCTCAGAAAATCTTTAGCACCCTGATACGACAGGGCAAAGCGTTGTTGTATGATTTTAATCATGATTATTATCCTCCTTTCTGCCAATAGTCCAGCTTGTGGAACGGTTATATTCATTCCACATTGCCGCATAAATTCCCTTCTTTGCCAAAAGATTCTGATGAGTACCTTCTTCTACTATTTTACCATTATCAACCACAAGAATACGGTCTGCATCAATTACTGTTGACAAGCGGTGAGCAATTTTTAGGACAGTCTTGCCATGAGTCAATTCTTTCAAAGCATATTTAATAAGTATTTCATTTTCGGGGTCGGCAAAAGCCGTAGCTTCATCAAGTACCACAATCGGCGCATCTTTAAGAATGGCACGTGCCAGTACAATACGCTGCTGTTCACCACCAGACAAGTAAGTACCTTCAGCCCCAATTTTTGTTTTCAATCCGTCCGGCAAACGGTCTATAATTTCTCTGCACTGTGCCGCATCAATCGCAAGGTTTACTTCTTCTTTTGTAGCGTTTGATTTGCCGTAAATGAGATTTTCCCATAAGGTCGTTTTAAAAAGATGAGCCTGCTGGAAAACAAAGGATATGCTATTCATTAATGACTCTTTAGAAATATCTCGTACATTTATGCCACCTATACTGATCCGGCCTTCCTGCACATCCCAGAAACGTGGAAGCAGACGGGCTATTGTCGTTTTCCCACTGCCGGAAGCCCCTACAAGAGCATAAGTCTGACCTTGAGGAAGGTTAAAACTGATGTCATCTATGGCCTTCTGTCCGGTGCCGGGATAAGAAAAAGAAACATGTTCGAACATGATATCAAACCGTTGGGGTATTTGCGAATTATCTGTTTCTTTCACAACTTCATAATTCAGTAGATTTTCCAACCTGTTTATCGCTTCTCCTGCTTGCCCTGTAGCTTGTTGGAGATACATGCTTTTCATAATACTTTGTGAGAAAAGAGGGGTAAGCAGAATAAAGAGGAAGAAATCTACCAGTACTGATACCGGCTCATTCTCATGCCCTATCATCAGTATGGAAACAGGAGCCAGAAAGAAGGCAAAGCCATTGATAATTACCGTATAGAATATCATAGGATGGCACCACATACGTGTGTATGCAGTTACCATTCTATTATAATTCATAATACTACGATGAAAATTCTTAAAAGAATAAATGGTCTGTTGAAATACTTTTACTACAGGAATGCCACGCACGTATTCTACAGCTTCCGTATTCATTTCTTCCAGCGCGGTCATGTATTTACTCATAAATTCCCGCCCATTTCCGTTCATCATGTAAGTCATTAATCCCATTGCTACCAGTACGGGGACAAGACAGGCCAATCCCAACTGCCAGTCAAAAACAAAAATAAGCACCGTAGTCAACATAGGCATCAATACCGTAGCCGCCAGATCAGGCAACTGGTGGGCCAGGAAAGTATGGGTAATGCTGGCATTGTCATCAATAATCTTACGGATACGCCCAGACGTATTTTGATCAAAAAAGCCGAGAGGCATAGCCACAACACGCTCCATCGCATCACGCCGTATATTGCTTTCCACACGAAAAGCAGCCAGATGTGAAGCCATCAATGCAGCAAAGTAAAGCACAACGCTTCCCACGGCCAAACCAGCTGCCCACCAGGCATAAACCATCATATCCGTGTTGCCGGCAGTTCCCGGTACAAGCAATTCTTTTACAATAAGCCATATCAATATGTACGGCACCAATCCTGCCAACGCACTAAGTGCCGACAAAATGAGGGACAAAGGAAAGAGTATTCGTCGCTGTCCCATATAACCCTGTAATTTTTTTAAAGTTCCCATTATTGTATTATTTTCTCGTAACTATACATATATTCTCTTTCTTGTTATCTACTTTTACTTCATTAAATCCTACAGACAATAAACAAGACTCCATTTCTTCAATGGAATGTATATTCATCCCTTCAATAAGATCTGTCCACATGGTATTTGTCGGGTCAGCCATTTCATTGCATATCATGAAACGACCACCTGGTTTCAATACCCGGATAACTTCACTGAAAGCAACATACAGATCACCCCAAAAGTAGATAGTCTCGAATGCTGTCACAAGGTCGAATGCCATGTCTGAATAAGGCAGTAAATCCGCACTTCCCTCATCTATGAAACAGCGTTTTCCTAACATTCGACGGTTTTTACTCCGTGCAAAAACAACACTTTCATTAGAAGCATCCAATCCATATACTATACCATCAGGGCAGCGACGAAGTATTTCAGCAATGTTGGCTCCGCCTCCACAACCGATATCAAGCACTACCCAGTTTGCCTGCCATTCAAGATGTGACATTCCCCATTCAGCAAGCCGTGCATGACCATAGTTCATGCCGAATAACATCATTTTACCTAAAAATCCCTGCGGATTCCGGGTATTCCGCAATACCTTTTTAAATAAAGATTTATTTTTCATAAACCATCAATGTCTATTTATACTATTCTATATCCCAACATCGAACTGAATTTAAAACATAACCAAGGTATCCGCCCCAGTATATGCCCGAAGAAGAATCCCCAGCGTGAACGGAAAAACTTCATATAATTGGCTTGCTCAATAAGTTGCAAAGCCGGTTCCCATTGTTCCACCAAATGCCCGTCGCTCAGTCCTGAACGGATTTGCGCTTCGTGCTTGCGAAGCGAATCAGGCTTCACACCGTGTCGGCTCATCATCGTGCCGCATACATCGAACCATAGTTCCCCACCTCCGAAACGGCTTGCAATGTGGTGTAGGAAAGCTTTTACCTGCTTCTCGTAGAAGTACATCAGTACCCCCTCCACGATGAAGATAAATTCTCCGTCGGGATGCCTGCACCGCAGGTCGTCCATCCAGTCGGTTTCCAACAACGAAGCGGCAATGTAAGGATTGTCCGGCTGTTCTGGTATCAACTCCCGGCGCAGTGCGATAACCTCAGGCAAATCCAAATCATAAAAGACTGCTTTACCGTCTCCGATGCGTTGGAAACGAGTGTCCAGTCCACATCCCACATTGACCACGACCGGATGCGAATGTGACTCAATAAATCGCCGCACGGCACGGTCGAAATACCATCCTCGCACCACACATCCCACTTCGCTCAGTTTAGCCCCGTCGAATTGGGAATAATCGTATTCCAGACTGTCTGCCAGCCGTTCCGCTGTCTTGTCATTCAGAATGGGATTGTTTCGACTACTTTCTTTTGCCCGCATGTATAGCGGAATGAGCAGTGTTTCCGCCACAATGCTCTTAAACTCGTGTTTCTGTTTCATATTTTTTATTATTTAATAGTGAACGATATTCAGATTTGTTCATAAAAAAAGGAGGAAACCTCCGTGAAGATTTCCTCCTTGCCAGCCGTTCTGACGCAGCTGATTGTTTGTATATACGCTGTTTGCTTTTCATATCTTAATGATCGCCCTCCAACCTTGAATTTCAAACAAAATATAATCATGTAAAATAGCCTCCATTTCCTGTCGGGGTACGGAGTGCATCAACAGTTCCTCGAACATCGTGAACATCCATACCGTATGCAAATGGATGATAAAATCGGATACCGCCGTATTGATTTCGGGATGCTTCTGCTGCATGGCCGCGAACCACGCCTTGACCACCTCTGTAGAGCGGTCAGTATAATTCTCGCGGAAGCGTTCCAACGAAGAACCTTGCGCACGGAATAACAGGATTCCCATCAGCGCACGGTGCTTGTCAATCAACAAGACATATTTGTCTATGCAGGATTTCAGGTATTTTTCCGACCGTATCATCATAATATCCTCGCCCCGTACGCCGTGGTGTTCTTGCAGCATGGCTTCCAACGCACATAAGACAGGACGGACTACCTCACGGAACAGTTCGTCTTTGTTTGTGAAGTAGTTATAGATATTTCCGACGCCAACACTTGACAACTCCGCTATTTCGCGCATGGAAGTCTTGGAATAGCCCTTCCTTTCGAATTGCTGCCTGGCAACCGTCAATATTCGTCCTCGTATGTCTTCTTTCTGCACTTGCATTTATAGTGAACAATGTCTGTTTTTATTTTTTTGCAAAGGTACAAGGCTTGAAATTGTCGGGCAATACCTAATTATTGGGATTTAATAATACTCGGATAACAAGATATCTATAAGCTATGTAATGGTGCAAATTATTAATGTGATTTCGTTTTAGATGGGAACTTTGCGGTATCAAATTACAATGAGTATTGAATGTATAATTTGATAATCAGAAAGATATAGAATGTTATTCGGTTCAAGTGGGGAAAAATCCTAAAATTATAATAGCCGGAATGACTAAAAAAATTGAGGCTTGCTATGTTGATACCCCTTTCGCAATAGGCGTAGGAGTATATGCTATATATGATTTTGCTGGATATAATCCATTCTACATTCTAGGCATTTTAAACTCCAAGAGTACAACATATTTTTTAACTGTAGAATTCTCGGACAAGCATTTAGCTGGAGGATATTTAGCTATTGAAAAATCAACGATAGAACAATTTTTATTTCCTCAAAATGTTCCATCAGATGTTCAACAACGTATAGCAGATATTGCAAAATCCATACATCTTGCTAAAAAAGAGAATCCTAAAAGTGATACTGCTACATTAGTTTCACATTTGCATTCAATATGATAAATAAAATCATCAAACAAAGTGTATAAGCACAGCAATAGTCTGCACACTTGCAGGCTATTATTGTATCCAATCGTCATAATAAACAAATTATTATAAGTACCTTTGTGTGGTAGTGTTTCAAACAGTGTGTCCGGAGTAAGTTTTCAGACCTCTTAGCTTTGCAAATATATCAATTTATCTGTTACTTCATTGGCAGGCGCGCTGCCTGCGACAGCTGAAGAATAAATAGCGATAGCCCGCAACCAGCCTAGATGGCTTGTCCTTTTGTATTACATATCTGTCTTAGAAAATATCGCGATCATATCTTTTTTATATCTATGGGCAATCTTCTAAGAGTATTTTCCATTTGTTGTGAAATCGATGGCGCGGTTAGAAATAATCTTTCCCGAGCTCTACTCATTGCTACATAGTAAACTCTGTCAGATTCGTTGTCTTTAAGATTAGGGTTAATAATCATGTTTAACGCTTTTTCTTCTGTGAAAACGACAAGTACATTTTCAAATTCGTCCCCCTTTGCTTTATGTACTGTTCTTTGAGCGCTTGAATCTTCCAATAATCCAACACATTGAGATAATTCTCTGTATGTATGAGAAGAGTAAAAACTATAAATACTAGTATCTTTTTTAATTTTAGTTATTTTCCAGCGTTCGCATAGATAATCAAAGAAATCTTTTAATGTTCCATTAGAATATTTTTCATAATCATCAAGTGCTTCTTTGACAGAAGTGTAAGCAGCAATATCCATAACTCCAATGTTTTCGAGCATTTTAAAAGCTGCTCCGAATTGCTTGTTTCTTGCATGTTCAATGGCTTTTATCCATATAGTTACAAACTCTTTTCTATTTGCATTACTATCTTTGATTTGATTTAATAAGTTACTGTTTTGAACGTGGGCATCCACACATTGTTTCAAGATGTTCGCCTCTATATTTCTATATGATAATGCATGTACTTCATTAGCCGCTATTCTCTTTGCTTCTTCATAGCAAGCCAACAACTCACCAACAAGCAGCAAGGGCTTCATGCCATGCTCGTTTCTTATGGGGTGTTGTTGGAACTCTGTCCTAATTACATTAAGTAAATCAATGATTTCATTACTACTTCTTCTATTATCCAGAATGGTATAGTCCAGTAAACCATCTAAGGTAAACGAGGCAAATTGATTTGGGTCCGCCCCCAAAAATCCATAGATAGACTGAGCATAGTCACCAATAACGCCTACAATAGCTCCATTCTCGCCTAACGATTTGATAATTTTTGCCTGAATTGGGTTGGTGTCCTGGAATTCATCAATGAAAACATAAGGGAACTGTATTGCCAAAGTTCTGCTGATAAATGGGTATTTCTGTATGAGCTTGTAGCTGAAATAGAGAACATCGTCATAGTGCATATATCCTTTTTTCCATGCCAATTTTTTATAAACGACATATGCATTTTCATTCAAAGCATAACCCTTCTTACAGCATTTCTTAGGTGGATTCGCATAACATTTTAGACTGCCATCTTCTTGCAGCTTCCACTTTGCTGCCCTAATTGCTGTGAAAGTAGCATCTTGTTCAGCATAGTACTGCTTAACGGCCTTCCTTATTTCTTCAAAAGTATTATAGTCAGATAATATTCTGTCATCTTCGCCATTTAATAGTTCTATATTAAATCCTTCGTCTGTTGCGATAAAATGCAGATAAGGCTTAACTATATAGGCATAAAGGAAACTGTGGATTGTACAAGAAAGAACACGGCTTCTATCCTCATACATTCTGCCCATCAACGTGTCTGCTCCTACATTGGTATAGGAAAGGCAGGCGACCTTACCCATCTTCCCAAGACTTTCTGAGTCTTTCAGTACATGGGACACATGCAAGGAAAGCCAGTGAGTTTTACCAGCTCCTGGACCTGCTGAAACTCTAAAGTGGTGATTGATATCAATCCGTGAATCAGAACTTATCTCAATAACCATTCTAATGCATTGTGAATATAAGGTGGAACATTGAAAATCTTCTTATGTTCATTGCCTGCTTCTAGTTCAAAGTTTTCTTCTAAAGCGAGACAAAGTTCTAAAGCGTTTTCGCCTTTATCCAATGATGAAAGGTAGCGAGCAGCTATAAGATGACGTCTCTTTTCATCCTCTTCCCAATCAGTATTGTCAATAGAGGTCTTGACATCATCCCATTTCTTATTATTTTTCACTTTGACCTTTGCTTGTGCATAATCGCCACCCATCATGTTTTTTATCTCGGATTGATTCGACATAGATTCCGTAATCAGCAATTCAAGATCTGGATTACACAGAGCGAGTTCGTATTCAAATGTTTTACCTTTATTTGCATCTTGTGAAAAATACCTGATAGATGAATGATCCCTAAATGCATTTTCCTCCTCTTCTGCGTTCACAGAATATTCGTAATGCTCATTATCTTTATACAAATCAAATGGGTAACAAACTGTAAATTTACAATTTGCCTCTTTCTTCTTTCTTACAGGGTCTCTGTCTGTAATACATGCCACCTTTTTAGGTATTGCGTTTGGTGAAGACTCTATATTGAACAACTTTACAAAATGATTAAAATATCGACCATTAATATTTACTACTGCCACATGCTGATCTTCCAGTGATTTACCGTCATAGCGAGCAAGTGTGCTCATCAATAAATTTTCTGCAATACCTTCTACCAAAATAACTTTACGAGCAAAAAGCATGTCCGACTTTGTTGCATCCAAGAATCTTTGTACATAGTTCTTTGATTTTTTGTCTTCATCAGAATCTGTAAATACCTTACCTGGGTAGCAAACATTTGTGACACCATCCTCTCCCTTATGCAAACATATTATATTATCCAATTTTACTGCGGCAGTAATCTGCGAGGAGTGAGTTGTGATGAAAATCTGGCGCACTTTATGATCTACTTTTAGATTCTTGTCAAGAAATTTAAGAAACTTGTATTGCATGGCTGGATGCAAGTGTGCTTCAGGCTCTTCAATAGCAAGTATCGGATATACTTTGGCATTATCTCCCATATAGTTGCCATCAGCATCAGCCTGCATTTTGGCAAGCAAGAGAGACATATATATTAGGTTGTTATATCCCAAGCCATTATGTGTGGCTGAAATTTCAATGTCTTCGCCATACTTGATAATAAGTTTCAGTGCTGAGAATAAATCCTGCTCTGTCAATGTACTCTTAAAATCAGGCAATGCATTATTGAAAGATGCTCCTGTTTCATGTGCATAATCAAGCATGACATCTTTCCCTTCCGACAATCTTTCCAATAATGAAGTCATAAGAGCAGTCGCTTCATTACCGAAGTCATTCCTTACATCCTTTAATTCTGATTCCTTCTCTTCTTTCGTCTTGTCCCCTTTGGTCTTTATTCCATAATCTATAAAGAAATTTAGCACATCCTTCAGCATGGTACTTCGCCCATAAAACATATCATCTTCTACGTTTCTCATAGCACCTAAAAATTGGAAGTCAAATCGTTCCAACTTGTCCATTTCAGGTTGAATAGGTGCATCCAATGGGCCCGCAAGCAATTTATATACATAATAGCGGAGAAAATCATTCTCAAGAATACTCCACCCATTCTTGATATCCTCCACATCTGCCATAGCTGCTTTATAATCATCTTCTTTTTCTGCTGGCAAATAAAACCGATAAGTCAACATCGCAGCATAGCCATTCTCCATATCAGTAAACCAGTTAGCAACCACTCTCAAATCCTCTTCTTGCTCATTATACTCAATGTTACTGTTTTTGAATGTTACTGATATTGTAACTGATGGTGACTGGCTTTTCAGATTTTCAAGAGAAATATCCCTATTGAAATCATTAGCATTTAGTCTCCTGTATCTATAATGTGGCTCTATTACCAATTGTAATGCCTTCAGTAAGTTTGTTTTTCCAGCATTGTTATGACCTATTAGGACATTGAGGCCATCATTAAATTCGATGTCCGAATCTTTAAAATTGCGGAATCCTTTTACTTTTATATGGGAAATGTACATATTTTTATTTATTGTAAATTTTATTTTCTTAACAGATTCTTAAAGTTAAATTTTCATAGCTCTAACTCTTTCATGCAACTCTGCCATTTTCTGCATAAGCACATCAAACTCTAAAGATTTGCCATAAATGAAGAAACGCCTCATATCGGCATAATCATCTCGCCATGCTTCCATAGCCGATTCCGGTATCATAAAGTTGATGGTTGATGGGGCATGTAAATCATAGTTTACATACTTCAAAGCATAATAAGCCTTACGATGCTCAACAATGGCATCATAAAGTTTGCGATT
>ERZ1106976.2915-NODE-2915-length-14453-cov-4.894847_pt1 | contig 14453 bp, 11 predicted proteins | sample MGYA00403687_ERZ1106976 | MGnify/ENA primary metagenome ERZ1106976 (study PRJEB35170, sample SAMEA104062446) | human gut metagenome | biome: human gut; feature: human-associated habitat; material: faeces | place: Denmark | collected 2013-02-22 ... | reverse complement strand
AAGGAATCAGGGCTTTTACCGTGTACGGATCGGTGGTTTTCAGTTTTTTATCTGCCAGATAGATTCCGTCGTTGATCCTCTTATAATCTACGGAAAAGAAGTCTCCGCTTGGGGATGTGATTGGAGATATTGTCATATAAGGTATTGCGATAAGACGGGTTTGTTTTTTGGGAGTTATCAATATGTCGGTGTATGTTATTCCAAGCTCGGATATTTCTCTGAGAGCTGCATTGGCTTCATTCCAATAGCCTATAGGATATGACATTTCCCGATACTCTTCGTATGCCGCAAGGAAATCTTCTGTTATGGTGTGCGGGCTGCTCGGATATCCTGATGTTATGTCGTAGTCGATATAATCGGTGTTCGGAGCTGTCCATGCGTTGTCTGAAAAGTTGCCTCCGATCCAATTGCGAAGATAGAGAGGAGCATTGGAATCGGAGTATACATAGAGTGTCTCAATACCCCGAAAGGTCCTCTTATCGGCGGTTGTATTGCGTTTGCCGGTTGGATCGTCTGATGATATCATATCGGTAATGGATATCGGTTTGCCTTCTGCAATGTCGGTAACGATTTGTCTCAGGACTTCTATTTTTTCAGAGATGATATCGATTTTTATCCATGGTTGGTTTACGGTATAACAGGGGATTATCAGCAAAAGCGCGGAAAGCAGCAGGGCGGCAAGCCCGGTATGTCCCGACGGTGAGGTGCCGGCGGTATGCTTTTCGCAAATTCTCATTGCGGCAAAGCCCGCCGTTGAGGCAAGCAGGAGGCAAATCCCCGCGTTATCGTTCGGCATATTATAGATGAATATCGGGGAACAGATAAGCGCGGTAAATATCGATGTGATGGATAGCTTTGTCTTTTTTCTTACAGCCAGATAATACACAAGACAGGAGACAAGAGTGAAAAAAAATACTGACGAATAGTCGGAACGGTGCAAATTCATCCCAATCTGAGGAAGGGTTACAAACCCGAGAGAATCTATTACGATCATCATTCGGTTCCAAATGTTCACCGCGCCTCCCGCAAGGTAGGTAAAAGGGTTGACCTTTATTCCTACGCTGTTGAGATGCAGGATAATTGCCGCAAACGGAATGACGATGATCAATATGCCGCAGACAGCGCTTCTTTTCGATCTGCAAAGCAGGAACAGAGCTATTATCCAAAAGGCTGTCGTAAATATAATGGAGGAAAGAGAAACATTTAACTGTGCGGAATCACAAATGAGAAGCGTAATGCCGCAGGCGGCACAGCCGGCGACAAGAGCTTTCATAAGCGCTTCCGATAAAGCGGCGATATGAGACCGTTTTCTTATGAAATGAAAGGATATTTCCTCGGGGGCATTTTCTTCATTACGGCTTTCCGTTTCGGTATTGGGCTTCCGTGTATCGGAGGAAGGAAATCTTTGTTTTTTTCTCGGTTTATTTTGTTTCAAGCTCGGTTTCCTCCGTTTTTCTTACCGGAATAACTGTTTTGATTCCGGATTCGGTGATACGGCGGTAAAGCGCGTCAAGATCGTTTTTATACTGTATTCTCTCTAATGGATCAAGGATCTCAGACAAATCGCAAAGACATACCGAAACCCTATCGGAGCCAAGCAGAGAGACCGCTTCCCGTATTGCGGTTTCGGTTTCGGATGATCGAAAAGCGGTCACAAAAAGCATGGCGTTTCCAAAGAGTGTTTCAGATATACCGGACAACCCCGGAGAAGCTTGATCGGTATTGGCTTCACAGAGAGCGAGTGCGAGACGGGACATACTTCCGACATCGGAAAACTCCGATACAGCTGCGTTTTCAGCACAATCAGACGCTTTCCACAACAGTTTTCCGTGATGTCCCGAAACTGCCGCTTCTCTGGCGGCGGACAGGGCTTCTTCTGCAATTCTGTCGTCGGAAAAAGCAGATGCATAGGAAGGAAGACCGTATTTGTCGTGCTTTCCTCCGAAATCACAGAAAATCGAAACGATGTGTCCGCTGTCAGGAACGTATTTTCTGACCTGAAGCTCTTCCGTTTTTGAGGAAAGCTTCCAATGGATGCTTTTAAAACTGTCTCCGGGAAGATATTGCCTGATGTCCCCGAATTCTGTCTGGCGGCTTACTCCCGAAGATATTTCGGAAGTTTCGGTATTCTCACAGACGGATGCGGCGCCGCAGTAGGGCAGCAGACGGGGAAGCACCTTTACGGTTATTTCCGCATGAATCTTTTTTTTCAGACAGAAAAGCCGGAACAAATCATAAACGTATATTTCATTTGCTCCGGTAATGTATATCCCACGGTATTCAAAGCGGATCGGGATGCTTGCTTTTACACGGCTGAAAGGGGGGAGAGAAAATTTTTTTATCTCCGTCTTGCACCCTGTACCGAATCTGTTGGGAAGAATAAGGGATATTTCCGTGCACGAAACAGGAAGGAAACCGCGGTTTGAAAGGATAAGAGAGCAATTCAGCTTTTCCTTTTTGCTTATTACATAGCTGCTCTCGGAAACGGTTCCGCCGACGGACAGCCAGGATAAAATGAAACAGATTATGTCAGCGACAGGAAGAGACAAAATAAAAATACAGGCTATTGCTGAAACGGGAGAACGGAGCGCCTGAGTAAAAATCATACAGGACGCGAGCAGAATTATGTATACAATGATCCCACTGCAAAGCTTTAAGGGGAGGCAGCGCCACAGGCTGCGATATTTTCGGACGCTCATTTTCCGGAAACTCGCGGAGCGAAGGGAACCGGTGTTGACGAAAGGATAGCGCGGAGTACCTTTTCGGCGGCTATTCCGGCAGCGGAGGCTTCGCGCGAAAGAGTAACGCGGTGAGCAACCGTTTCGCAGAAAATGTCCGCTATATCATCGGGAGTTACATAATTGCGGTGTCTTATGACCGCCCATGCTCTTGACAGCTTCATGAGAGCAACGGATGCGCGCGGGCTTGCTCCAAGAGAGAACTCGCTGCGATGTCTTGTGGCGGAGACAAGCGTGACAATGTATCTCTCTATTTCGTCGGATATCCTGACTTCTTCGGAAAATGCCCGAAGGAGCTTTATCGCATCTTTGTTTTCCGTCGGAGCGACGGCTTTCATCGGATCTCCCGAAATTCTTTTTTTCAGTATTAAAACCTCTTCGTCCGGTGTCGGATACCCCATTTTTATCCGAAGAGAAAAACGGTCAAGCTGTGCTTCGGGAAGCGGATATGTACCGACAAATCCGGCGGGATTCTGCGTGGCTATGACCATAAAGGGATCGGGAATATCATAGGTTGTACCGTCCACGGTTACCTGCGTTTCTTCCATGGCTTCAAGAAGACTGGATTGCGTTTTCGGAGACGCACGGTTGATTTCATCTGCAAGCAGGATATTCGTATTGACAAGTCCTTCCCGAAATTCAAAACTTTCTGTTTTACGGTTGTAAATATTAAAGCCGGTAATATCCGATGCCATGACGTCGGGAGTAAACTGTGCGCGCTTGAAGGAAAGTCCCGCTGCCCGCGCTATTGCCGAGGCAAGCGTGGTTTTTCCAACACCGGGGACATCCTCGATCAGAACATGTCCGCCGGATATCATTGCGGCAAGCAGAAGCGCTGTTTCACGCCGTTTTCCCGTGATAACCTTATCTACTTCAGCACGCAATGAATCAGAGATACCATATAGGGTGTTGTATTCGTTTTCTGATAAAGATGCTTGATTCATTTTTCGTTCCTTTCAGGGGGCTTTATCCTATATATCGGTATAGTCGTTTTTTAAGACGTTTTTAAATTGAAAAAGTTCCGATTTTGCAGCGTTTTTTCCATTTTCTTTTATTTTGGTTTGCTATTATTATATCATATTTAGAAATCATGTTCAATAGTTTTGAATAATTACATAAAAAGATATTGAAAAACGGAAACCTGTGTGGTAAAATTATTACAGTAACCCCGATACGGTTAATTTTTCTTCAGAGGAATATGCGGATGAAATATATAATGATTACGGTTATATCGGCTGCGGTGATAGTCTTGCTGCTTTTTTTTATACTGCTGTTTGTTTCAAGTCGGGTTTTCGGAAGAGGAAAACCCTATGATATAACAAAGGCGCTGAGAAAAAATCCGGAGCTTGCAGAGGAAATTCTTGCGAAACGCAAGTCTCTTGGGAAATATAGTCCCGAAGAGGTTTCGGTGAAATCATTCGACGGTTACAGGCTGGTCGGAAAAATATATTATTCCCAAATACCAGACAGCGTCCCTGAGCGGGGATTTGTGGTGTGTATGCACGGATATCATTCGGGAGCGGCAGAGGATTTTGCCGGAGCAGTTGATTTTTTTACCGAGAATCGCTTTCATGTGCTGTTTGTGACGCAGCGATGTCACGGGGAGAGCGAAGGAAATCGAATTACCTTCGGTGCAAAGGAGAGATACGATTGCCGTACCTGGTGCGAATATCTTGTCGGGAGATTCGGTAAGGAAACGAAAATTATTCTCGACGGAATATCGATGGGAGCAGCGACGGTTGTGATGGCTGCCGACAGAGAGGTAGGACTTCCGGCGAATGTGAAGGCGGTCATTGCCGACTGCGGCTATACGTCTCCTTGGGAAATCGTTTGCGATGTGGCAAAAAAGACTTATCATTTGCCGAAATTTCCGGTGATGCATATTTTCCGTCTTGCAGTAAGAATAGATGCCGGATTTGATCTTTGCTCCGTTTCTGCTGAAAAGGCGGCGGCAAATACCGATATCCCGATTTTTTTTGCTCACGGCACAGGTGATAAGTTCGTTCCGTATGAAATGAGCGTCAGAAATCAGAGGGCACACGCGGCGGAAAGCTATTTGTTCAGTGTGGAAAATGCCGGACATGGATTGAGTTTTATGATTGATCGGGAGAATTATTCACGGGAGTGTATGAATTTTCTTGAAAAGTTTTTGTGATAAGGATTTTTTGGTTAACCGGTTATTTTCGGAGATTTTTCTGTCTTATAACCGTTTTTGAGGATGCTTTTTTATGTTTGATTTTGTTTATGTTCCTTCCGTTACGGAATTATATTCTGAATTAGGAGCGTTTTGATTCTATCACGCACCGGTCTGACTGAAAATGTCGCCATCCTGTTCTCACATAAATCGGGTATTTACTCATCATTCTGCGAGAATATAATTTCTCAAGTATAAGATAATTATTCCTTAGGTAAGCTCTGAATAAAAGGTCACTGAAAAAGGCACGTCTCGTAAAAAACGTGCCTTTTTCAGTGACCTTTAATATCAAGGACTTTCAACCTACCGATTTATTCCCACTCGATCGTCCCGGTAGGCTTCGGTGTGAGATCGTACAACACTCTGTTAACGCCGGCGACCTCGCTTGTTATACGTGCAGTAATATGACGGAGAAGAGAGAAAGGTATATCCTCCACAGTTGCGGACATGGCATCCTTTGTATTCACGGCGCGGATAATGACCGGCCATTCATAGGCGCGGACATCGTTTTTGACGCCGGTAGATTTAAAGTCAGGAACGACGGTAAAATACTGCCATACCTTACCCTCAAGACCGTTTTTGGCAAATTCTTCACGCAGGATAGCGTCCGATTCACGGACAGCCTCGAGGCGGTCTCTTGTGATGGCTCCGAGACAGCGAACGCCGAGCCCGGGACCGGGGAAGGGCTGGCGGTAGACCATGCCTGCCGGAAGTCCAAGCGCATCTCCGACTACTCTTACTTCATCCTTAAACAGAAGCTTTATCGGCTCAACAAGCTCGAACTGTAGATCATCGGGGAGTCCTCCGACATTATGGTGTGCTTTTACGGGACCGCTTTCCAGAATATCAGGATAGATTGTACCCTGCGCAAGGAAATTAATTCCGTCAAGCTTTCTTGCCTCCTCTTCGAATACACGGATAAACTCCGCTCCGATAATCTTTCTTTTTTTCTCCGGCTCGGAAACGCCGGCAAGCTTATCAAGAAAGCGGTCTGCTGCATCGACATATACAAGATTAGCCTTCATTTCGTCACGGAAAACCTGAACCACTTGCTCAGGCTCGCCTTTGCGGAGGAGTCCGTGATTTACATGGACGCAGATAAGCTGCTTTCCGACCGCTTTTATCAGTAATGCGGCGACAACCGAAGAATCAACGCCGCCGGAAAGGGCAAGCAGTACTTTTTTGTTTCCGATTTGTGTGCGCAGAGCGGAAATCTGCTCCTCAATAAAATTTTTTGCCAACTCAGGAGTAGTTATTCTCTTCATGTCATCCGGTCTTTTATTATTGCACATATTTTTTATCCTTTCATTTTATGAAATCAGTTTGTATAATTATCAAAATAACCCTGTACAAGAACAACGGGGGTTCCCTTGTCTCCGGATCCGCTTGTCAGATCACAGAGAGAACCTATAAGATCGGTAATCTGTCTCGGAGTAGTCCCTTGAGAAGCCATATCTCCGACAAGATTTGTTTTCTTTGCCTTAATGCTTTCGGATACGGCAGCTTTCAGTGCGTCCCCGCTGAGATCCTTGAAGTCGTTATCAGCAAGATATTTGAGCTTAAGCTCGTTCGGAGTGCCGATAAGACCATCGGTATAAGCGGGAGATACACAGGGATCGGCAAGCTCCCATATTTTCCCCTGAGGATCCTTAAAGGCGCCGTCGCCGTAGACCATAACCTCTATCTTTTTTCCGCAGGAATCAAAGAGCCTTTTTTGAACGTCAAGAACAAAATTACGGCATTCTCTCGGAAAGAGCTTAACTGTTGTTTCTGTTGATTTGTTCGATCCGAGAAGTCCGTATTTTTCATTGAATCCGCTGCCGCCGATAGATGAAGTAAGGATATCATCGAGTCCGCAGACAATTTTCGCACCGTTTTTGAGAAGAATACGTTTTGTTCTTGCCCTTGTATGAATATCACAGGTAAGAACGCAGTCGGTATATTGGAGTATGGCGGAGGGCTGATTGGCAAAGATAACCTCTGCCTCGGCTCCGGCGTCACGGATGATATTGGAATAATAAGCTACATAGTCAACGCCTGTAAATTCATGCCTGTTTTCTCCGAACAACCTTCTGTATTCTTCAAGTGACAGAACATCGCTGTAGGGGTTTACTCCCGCTTCATCAAGCTTGTCAAGAGAAACAAGACAGTTTCCGACCTCGTCCGAGGGGTAGCTGAGCATCAGAACGATTTTCTTTGCCCCCATCGCAATTCCTTTCAGACATACGGCAAAGCGGTTTCTGGACAGTATCGGGAAAATAACCCCGATCGTGCCGCCGCCCAGCTTATTTTTGACATCAAGGGCGATATCCTCGACAGAGGCATAATTTCCCTGACTTCTTGCTACAATAGATTCGGTAACCGATACCACATCCCGGTCGTGAAGCGCAAAGCCTTCATATTCGGCGGCTTCGAGTATGCTGTCGGCTACGATCTTTGCAAGATTATCGCCTGCTCTTATGATCGGGCAGCGTATGCCCCTTGAAACTGTTCCCACACGTCTTTCCATATCTGTAATCTCCTATCATTCAAATAAATTATCAAAAACAGAATTTTCTGCATAATATTATATCAATAATTGTAAAATAAAGCAATAGTATATTGCCCGATATTGCAAAAATGTAAAATAATCGGGCTGCTGCCGAATGCAGCCAGCCCGATTGAAATTTAAGGCAGTACCGCACAAGATGGTTGTGCAGATGCGCCGCCGGATTTTTCGTCAGACGAACCGATTGAGGAGGCAAGAGTGGCGTTCCTCTGCCGATAAAAATTGTGAAGCATGACGGAAAAGAGGTAAGCAAAGGCGTTAGCCGTGCACCCGGCGGTGTTGCCTTAAGAAATAAGGTAATCTTCCCAAAGAGAAGTCATATAATCAAGAGTTTCGGTATCGAGATTGCGAAAAGCGTATTTTTCATACGCCGAGGCAAAATCATACCCTTCGGGATAAAGAACAGCAAGAGCCTCTTCGCCCATCTCTTCTTTATATTCTGCGCTGTTCAGCACGAGCGAATTGGGGGAGGAGTAGCAATGCATTAAAGAATTGGCAACGGCGGCGTCCTCTGTAAGCATAAAGTTAATATAGGCCTCAGCAGCCTCCTTGTGCTCGGAGGTTTTGAGAACGCACATCGCGTCTACGTATACGTTGGAATGCTCGGGGACAAAGAAACGAAGATCCACATTGTCTGCCTGTTCGCTTTGCATTGTAAGAAAGTCGCCGGCATAGTAAGCGCCGATCGCTGCCTCACCGGATTCCATCATATTGAAAATCTGATCCATAACAAGACTTTTGCGGAGCGGTATCTGCTCCTTAAGCTTTGCTACCGCGGTGTCCCAAACGGTTTTATCGTTTGAGTTTACATCAAGACCAAGCATATACATGGCAGTGCCGAAAGCATCGCGGGAATTATTGAATTGCAGTATTTCACCGCTATACTTTTCGTTCCACATTACTTCCCATCCGGTGACATCGGCGGGATCAACCTCATTGGCATCGTAAATGATTCCGACTACGCCATAGGTATAGGGAACTGTGTATTTGTTTTCGGGATCATAGTGAAGATTTCTGTATTTCTCGTCAATGTTCTTATATTCGGGGATATTGTCGAAATTCAGCTCTGCCAGCATATCCTTTTCGATGAAATATTCGATCATATAGTCGGACGGCACGATGACATCGTATTTTACCGCGCCGGTTTCAAGCTTTGCGCGAAGACTTTCGTTGGAGTCGAAGGTTTCGTAATTGACACGGATTTTTTGACCGTAAGTTTCATAATACCATTTTTCAAATTCTTTATTTGTATTATAGGTTCCTTCCTCTCCGGTAGAGATGTATTCGCCCCAGTTATATACATTGAGCACGATGGTGTTTTTATCGGAGCAGCCAGCAAGTGCCGTGACTGCGGCGGCGAGGAGAATAGCGGATAGAACCGCAATAATAATTTTTTTCATTGATTCTTATATCCTTTCAAGATGCATTTACAGTCAGAGAGACCGGTTTCCTGATGTTGTTTCACCGCGGTTGAGGCTTTTTCTTATTTTAGCCTGTTTTCTTTCATCGCGGGAACTGATAATATTGGTAGATATGAGCAGAACAAGTATTACTACAAAAATGATGGTCGCAAGGGCATATATCTTCGGAGTAACGGTTTTCTTTGTCATTCCGTAGATAAGAAGAGGCAGAGTCTGGAAGCTGCTCCCTTTCGTGAAATAGCTGATTACGAAATCGTCGAGCGACATTGTGAACGCCATAAGTCCTCCCGTCATGACTCCCGGCATAATTTCAGGAAGCTCAACCTTGAAAAAAGACTGTATCGGCGTGCACCCAAGATCAAGAGCCGCCTCGGGCATGGATTTGTCCATTTGGTTGAATTTCGGCATTACCGAAAGAATGACATAAGGGAGACAGAAGGTAATATGCGCAATCAGCATTGTCCAAAAGCTTAAAGATTCCGAAAACTTCAGCAGCGTGCCGACGAATACAAACATAAGCATAAGCGAGATACCGGTAATGATATCAGGGTTCATCATAGGAATGTTCGTTACGGTCATAACAGCGGATTTCAGAAGCTTTTTCCGCATTTTGCAGATGCCGTAAGCGGCAGCCGTTCCCATAACGGTGGAAATGACGGAGGATACTACGGCGAGTACGACAGAGTTGCGCAGCGCAGTGAGTGTTGCGCCGTCCTCAAACAGGTTTTTATACCATCTGAGGGAGAAGCCCGACATATTGACGGTGCTTTTTGAAGAATTAAAGGAGAAAACGATCAATACGGCGATAGGAGCAAAAAGGAAGACAAAGAGTAAAGTGATATATAGGGATGAAACAAATTTATTTTTCTTTTTCACGGCATAAGTCCCCCTCCACTGCTGTTATCGGAAAATTTGTCCATTACGAACATTCCGGCAAGAAGAATGACCATCAGTACAAAGGAGATCGCTGCCGCCATATGAAGATTGTTGGAATTGAACTGTGTTTCGATCGCGTCTCCGATCAGATAGAAATTTCCGCCTCCGAGCTTCTGAGAAATATAAAATGTAGATATTGAGGGGACGAAAACCATCATGATGCCCGAAATGACGCCGGGAATACTCTGAGGAATAACAACCTTTCGGATGACCGCAAAGGGATTGCAGCCAAGATCCGACGCTGCCTCGACCAGACGATTGTCAAGCTTTGTCATAATCGAATAAATCGGAAGTATCATATAGGGAAGATAATCGTATACCATTCCGACGACAACCGCTCCCTCGGTGTACATAAGCTTAAGAGGACCGATACCTATTGTACCGAGCAGGCTGTTGATGATCCCGGTATCCTGAAGGAGAACCATCCATGCATAGGTGCGGATAAGAAAGTTCATCCACATGGGGAGCATAATCAGCATAATCAGTATTTTTTGCTTTTTCGGGTTGGTACGCGCGATGAAATATGCCGCAGGATATCCGATAAGCAGGCAGATTGCGGTTGCAATCAGCGCAAGCTTGACGGATCTCCCTAATATAGTAAGATACTTCGGTGTAAAAATTGCCTTTATATTTTCAAGCGTAAAGGCAAAGCTTCGATCGGTGAAGGAATAATAAGCCACAAAAATAAGAGGGATTATAATAAACAGTACCGCCCAGAACAGGTAAGGCGCGGCGGCAATGCGCTGAAGGAGCGAACGTGTTACCGATCTTTTAGGGGTTTTGGTTCGATTCATGCTTCATTCCTCCTCCGGTTCTTCGGCATCGGAAAGATGCTCCATTTCTTCGGAAAAGGTGGAATAATCACCGAACATACCGGAAAATTCCGATTTCTTCATAACATGAATGGCATCCGGTTCTATATATATACCGATAAGGGAGCCGCTTTCCACATAGTCAGTGGTTTGTATCATCCACTTAAAGCCCCCGATATCGACGATAATCTCAAAATGGACGCCCTTGAAGGTGACGCTGGAAACTATACCGGTCAGCATTCCTCGTTCGGGAGAAACCACATCAACATCCTCGGGACGGACAACCACGTCAACCGGTTCGCGTTTCATAAAGCCCGAATCGAGACAGCGAAACCTTTTTCCGGAAAATGAGACATAGTAGTCGTCGATCATCTGTCCGTCGAGAATGTTGCTTTCACCGATAAAATCGGCGACAAACGCGTTCTGAGGCTCGTTGTATATGTCCTCCGGCGTTCCGATTTGCTGTATTTCTCCGTTATCCATAACGACAACAATGTCACTCATCGAAAGGGCTTCTTCCTGATCATGCGTGACATAAACAAAGGTGATTCCCATTCTTTGCTGTATATTTTTAAGCTCAAACTGCATGTCCTTTCGAAGCTTCAGATCGAGGGCTCCGAGAGGCTCGTCAAGAAGCAGTACGCGGGGCTCGTTGATAAGCGCGCGCGCAATGGCGACACGTTGCTGCTGACCGCCGGAAAGAGTGCTTATACTTCGTTTTTCAAAGCCCTTGAGATTCACGAGTTCAAGCATTTCCTGTACTTTTGCGGTAAGACCGGCTCCGGATGCTCCCCTGAGTTTGGGACCGAACGCAATATTATCAAAAACATTCAAATGGGGAAACAGCGCGTATTTCTGAAATACGGTATTTACCGGCCGCTTGTATGGGGGAACGTCGTTTACGGCTTTCCCGTCAAAATAAACGGTGCCCTCATCGGGATTTTCGAATCCGCCGATAATTCTTAGGGTAGTAGTCTTTCCGCATCCCGACGGACCGAGCAGAGTGACAAATTCCTTATCCCCGATAGAGAGATTGATTCCTTTAAGAACCTGCTCTCCGTCAAAGGATTTTACGATGTTTTCCAATTGAATGATCTTATCCGCGTTGTTGTTCATTTCTCACTTATCAACCGCCTTTCGCAGTATATTTACGAAATTTCCGACGCAGTATTCTGCCGTATCAACACAAAAAAAGTATTGACGCGAAAAGCCGTTCCGAACGGAGCAAGCTCCGCCCTCCGCGCTGCTGCGCGGCAATCCTCTGCAGTTTCGGAAAATACGGTTACATTGTAACAGACAATAACATAAAATGCAATAGTTTTCGTAAAATTTCTTGAAAATTTGTCATTATTCCATATTATAGGCGATTAAACGCGGTTTTATTTAAATATATTAGGGAAAACTCTTATATTCTTGAGTTTACTCCGTTTTCTTGCGGTGGGTGTCTCTGACAAATACCGAGACAAACAGTGCGCAGGAAATAATAAAAAGAGAGGGATTTCCGTTGTTTACAAAAAGGATGTAAACGGCAGCCGTCCACATTAAAAAAAGTCCGGCAAAGGAGGTCGCTTTAAGCGTAGAATCTGCCTTCTCTCCGTTTGAAATTATGCAGATAATACCCCGTAGAATTCCTCCACCGTCAAGCCCTTCTACAGGTATGAGATTGGTGATGACGAGTGTAAGATTACAGGCGATTATCCACTCTCTCAGTTCACTTGCCGGCATGAGCAGCGCAGAGAGTGCTGCTGCGGCGTTTACCGCCGCTCCTGCCGCCGATATAATAATATCCTTACGGTAAGAACGGAGAGGATGATTCAGCTTCATGTCTGCCCCGAAGGGATATACGGTGATTTCCGTTATACCGATGCCGCAAAGACCTGCCGCCGTCATATGTCCAAGCTCGTGAAGTAGCGCTGCGCCGAGGGTTATCAGGGTAAATATACTTTTGTCATATATAATAAGAAAAGCATAAAAAAGAATACTGGGGAAGGGGATTCTGATTTTCATTTTATCTTTGTGTTTTTTATTTTTCAAGCTATTGTCACCTGTATATTTATGTGATATAATATAAATAGTGTATGTATAGTCGATTGTAAAAGTCAGCAAATAAAATTCCGTTTTGTTTTTTCAGCGGATTTTCCGATGAAAAACACTTTTAAGACGAGCAAGGAGAGTTTGCATGCCGAGAGGAGCAGTCAAAACTCTGTGTTTTTTGACTGCGGCGATAAGCATGCGTAAACCTGCCTCAGCGTAATCGATTGTAAAACGGGATTTTACAATCGCCTAATAATGTATGTACTTACGGAGGAAGCCCATATGACCGATAAAACTCTCGGGTTGTATTTTCACATACCTTTCTGTATCAGTAAATGCCCCTATTGCGATTTTTATTCCGGAACCGATGTTTCTCTTGCGTCAAGATATGCCGACGCTTTGGTGCTTCATATGGAGGATTATTCGGGAAGCGCGTCCCCCTATGATGTTGATACAGTGTTTTTTGGCGGCGGCACGCCTACCGTGATGCCGGTATCCCGTCTCCTTGATATCATTGACGGTATATACGATAATTTTTCTCTTCGGGAGGATACCGAATTTACCGTAGAAGCAAATCCTGCGACCGTTTCGGCATCCGGACTTCGAAAGCTTCGCCGGGCGGGGGTAAACAGGCTCAGTATGGGGCTTCAGAGCACAGATGAGGCAGAGCTTAGGGCGCTCGGCAGAATCCATACTTTCGAGGATTTTCGGGAAAGCTACAGGGAAGCAAGAAAAGCTGGCTTTAAAAATATAAATGCGGATCTGATGTACGGAATACCGGGACAGAGTGCGGAAAGCCTTATGAAAAGCCTGAAAAGGCTTTGCGAGCTGGAACCGGAGCATATATCGCTGTACGGCTTGCGTATAGAGGACGAGACTCCTTATGCCAAAAGAAAAGACAGCTTACAGCTTCCGGGAGAAGACGAGGAATGTGAGATGTATTTCCGCGCGGTGGAGTTTCTGAACCGAAACGGCTGGGCGCAGTATGAGATCAGCAACTTCGCCAAGCCGGGAAAGCAATGCCTTCATAATCTTCGTTATTGGAACAGCGAGGAGTATCTCGGCTTTGGACCGGGAGCGCATTCCTATTTCGGAGGACGCAGGTTTGCTTATCGCCGCAATACGGAGGATTATATCAGAAATCTCGAATATCCCGGAAGCGTTTCCGATATTCTGTCTGAGGATTATGCGATAAAGCCGTCGGAAAGGCTGGGTGAGTATGTCATGCTGAGAATGAGACTTACCGAAGGCGTTGATACCGGAGATTTCGCCGCAAAATTCGGAGTCAGCTTTGAAAAAATGTTTGCAAAATACCTGCCTATGTATCTTGATAACGGCTTTATGAAAAACAAGGGCAGAAAGTATTTCTTTACCCCCAAAGGGATGTTTGTATCCAATTATATTTTGTCGGCAATGCTGGATTTTGACAGCGATATCATTAAGGGCGTGGCGGACGGAAGCGACAGATAAAGCGTCTTTTTCGTTTCATTCGGCGGTGAACAAAAAATAAAATATGTTGTGGAGCTGTTCTGTTTTTTAGACGGCTCCTTTTTTATGTCTACCGAACAAGTCAAAAAAGCAGCCGACGTGCGGCATTCAGAGTATTTTTGATTTGTCTGAGTGCAAGGTTTTTAAGCTAACTTATCTTAAGGCAATACCGAATACCGCTGGATACACGGCTAACGCCTTTGTTGCGCATATGCTTGCCTCTATTTCGTCATACTTCACAAATTTCGTCGGCAGAGAAGTCACTCTTGCCTCCTCAATTTG
>ERZ1106976.2912-NODE-2912-length-14463-cov-4.357649_pt1 | contig 14463 bp, 11 predicted proteins | sample MGYA00403687_ERZ1106976 | MGnify/ENA primary metagenome ERZ1106976 (study PRJEB35170, sample SAMEA104062446) | human gut metagenome | biome: human gut; feature: human-associated habitat; material: faeces | place: Denmark | collected 2013-02-22 ... | reverse complement strand
TCATGAGCAGGAGATAAAATCGGGAAACAGATCGGAAAAAACATATTTGGAGCGTATCGGTGAATGCGCCGCAACGCTCGGACTTGACAGACCGAGAGTAAAGGACGCGGAGGCAAGACGCCTTTCACCCGATATCGTTGCGTCGCTGTCTGCTCTTCATCCCGAATTTTTTAAGAAGCTCGCGCTTTTTTATGATAGATATAAAGGACTTTACTCGGCGTCGGTAACGTATTACAGTAAAGAGCTGCTGTTCTATCTGACAATGCTTGATTTTCTTGACAAAATTAAAAAAGCAGGGATTCCGCTTATCTTTCCGACGATGAAGGAGGGCAGAGGAATCTCGGTAAGCGAAGCATATGATGTTTCTCTGCTCGCTAAAAATGAAACAAATATTATTCCGAACGATATCGAATTTACCGAAAGCGCTCCCTTTTTCTATCTTACAGGTGCAAACGGCGGAGGAAAGACAACCTACCTGAGAACCGTGGGGATTGCCGCAGTGCTGTTTATGAACGGCTGTCCTCTTCCCTGCCGGAGCGCTGAATTCGGACCAATAAGCTCTGTATTCACACATTTTCCGAGAGATGAACGCTTTGACGGAAGCGGGCGCTTTGTGGAGGAAAACGGCAGGGTTCAAAAAATACTTGAAAATATGGATGAAAATTCTCTTGTGCTTCTCAATGAAACCTATTCCGCGACGAACGAGGAAAATGGTGTTGCTATGACCGAAAAGCTGGCAAATGAGCTTTACGGAAAAGGTATTTTCGGACTTTATATCACGCATCAGCATTCACTTGCCGAGTCGGAGATTCCCTATCTCAATGTATTGATAGACAAAAACGATAGCAACAGAAGAACCTATAAAATTGCAAGACAGAAAAGCACGGGAGGTTCTTTTGCCAAGGATATTCTCGAAAGGTACGGGCTTACCTCCGAGGCTCTTGAAAAACGCTTCGGTAAGCCGGAAAACGATATAAGGAAGCGGGATGTCTGAACGTTGAACGCGTAAAATTTTCAGACTTCCCGAAAGAAAGGCGAAAAAAGTGAAATTCAGCTTACTTCAGAAAACAGAGGATCATCCCGCAGTATGCGAGGTTTTGTATGATCTTTCAGTTGACCGCGCCGTATATAATCTTGTTTCCGATAAGCGTCGGGCGGATTATTTTATATCGGTGCTTTCAAAGCCGCTTACCGAGCGTGAAAATATTATATTCAGGCAGCAGATCTATCTTGATTTCAAAAATATTCCCGGCCTTTTTGACTCGCTTCAGCTTCTTTTTACACGCTATGATAAAATAAAGAGCGATTGGCAGGAGATGAAGCTCGGCAATTCTGCCGGCAGAGGCTCCGAGATCAATCCCGAGGCGCTTCTCGATTATACCTTTTCCTCTCTCAAGGTCACGGCAATATTCCCCTCGACGATTGCATCCTTTTTCACGTCGATCGGTCAGACGCTTAAATCCTATCCGATTAGGTCGGAGGGGCTTGTTTCCATGCGGGATTGGTGTCTCGGAATGGCGGATAATGCCGCGCTTGACGAGATCGTGGAGATATCCCAACTGTTCCGGTATCAGACACCCGATTGCTTTGATTTTACCGTTGCCGCGAAGCTTGACGGCGCACTGAGGCTTTGCTCCTGCGATATCTCCGGCATATCGGAGCATAAACAGGAGGGCGGCGCTTTCAGCAAGCTGTTCTCCAAGAAAAAACAGGACGACGGTTTTTCTTCTGTCGGTACGGAGCTTTCGGAGGCAGGAGAGGATCCCTATTCCGATTCCATCTTCATGCTGAACGAGGCGCTCTGTCGCATCGATTCGGCGCTTACCCAGGTGACAAACGATGTTTATGAAGCGTTTTTCGGTATGTCAAACGAAATGATGTTTTATGAGGCGGCGCTTTTCTATGCCAAAACCGCGGAGGACAGCGGCGTGCCGCTTACACTCCCGTCGCTGCTTCCCGCAGAGGAGGATCGCATTGCCGCGGCGGGTTTAAGAGAGCTTATGCTTCTTTCAAACGGAGCCGGCTCCGAAACCGTTCCGAACGATCTCTCTCTCGGAAAAGAGTTTTCGGGATTGCTTGTCAAGGGACTTACCGACAGCGGAAAAACGGTTTATCTCCGTGCCGTCGGTTCCGCTCAGCTTTTTGCTCAGGCAGGGCTTCCCGTGCTTGCAGAGCATGCGGAAATGAGCATAAGGTACGGCTTTTTCTCTCACTTTTCCTCCGCGGAGGAGGAATTTCTTTCAGGTGACGCGGCAGGACGCTTCGATCAGGAGGCAAAGGAGCTTGCGAAAATTATCGGACAGCTTCAGCCTTATTCGCTTTTGCTCCTGAATGAGACTTTTCAGACAACCTCTTACCGAGAGGGAACAGAAAGTATGTACAATATTCTTCGCTTCATGCCGAAATTGAGAACGAAATACATTTTTGTTACCCATCTTACCCGTTTGTTCGGATATATGGAAAAGGAAAACGTTATCCTTGCGCAGACATCGGATGCTCCCGATATGAAGTATAAAATCATCGTATGAAAGGATATGTACTGTTTTCCTAAAAAAACCGGGCTGTCGCATTAAGCAACAGCCCCTAAGCTTAAGATATAGTATTTTGCAGGGAAACGGCCTTAAGAAACTTTTTGAAAAAAGTTTCTTAAGAATCTTCAAAAACTTTGATCTGCCGAAAACGTCGTTTTCGGCTGTCTTTGACTTCCGCCTGTGTCGGGATTTGCCGACGGAACCTCCGTGCCTTTGAGAAAAACGGAGTTTTTCTATTATCAGAAGTTTTTGCGGGTTTTAGGGAGCTTTTTTCAAAAAGCTCCCTAAAGAGAAAACGCTGTCTTTAGCTTCCGTCTGCGTTGGCATTGCCTTAAAGCAGCAAATCCTCTTCCGACAGTTTCGGGAGGGGAGGCAGAGGTTTCGGTACGCGCTTTAGGGGATCATAGGCAAATTTTTTGCATTTATATTCTCGGCTGACGATACCGCGTTGTTCACAGAGTACATTGCATTCGTCGTTTATAATGGCGGCATGCTCGCAGAATTCGCATATACAGGGCAAATCGGGATTCTTTTTTTTCTTTTTCTTCAACATATATATTTTTTCGACCTTTTTAGATTTTACTGGGAGGAATCTCAGTGTGTTTCGCATTTACGAACTTGATCCGTTGGAGCGGGATTCCGCAGACAGAGCGGTGCTTTGGCGGAAATTTTGCGGCGAACGGCGGGAAAAAGCCGGACGTAATATGCGGGATACAAATGACCGGAGACTTCCTTTGTTTTCTATTATACAACATTATTTGCGGAATTTCAAATGTTTTTGAAAATAATCCGTATTTATTTTTCGGCGTGAAAAATGCACAATTACTTTGTCTGTTTGCGAAAGCCGATGTGCATGTCAACAAAAATGGCGGAAAACACAAAAAAGCTGTTGACAGGGGGATTTTAATGTGATAAAATCTTATCATAGTTTCGATTCGGAGATAATAAAATGTTTTCTTTGACAGCATTTGAGAACATAATTGTCATTATTGGCACTATTATTGTGGCGGTACTACTATCTGTCGTACCTTCCGGTAATAGTGCTATCAGTCGTGTCAAAAATGCTTTCGGAGAATTTTAATACTGTTTCCGCCACCGGTTTGTTCGGTTATTGACGGCGGATCAGGCTTGGTCTACGCGGAGCTTATGGCAGTTGATAGCCGTAAGCTCCTTTTTGTATTATAAGCGGATCCTATATGCCGCTTCCGGTAGAAATGAAGAAATTTGAAAGGAATGGTAAAACATGACAGGAGCGCAGATTGTTATCGAAACTCTTATCGAACAGGGAACCGAAGTGGTTTTCGGTTATCCCGGAGGACAGGTGCTTAATCTGTACGATGAGCTTTATAAGAATTCTCATAGAATAAAGCATATTCTTACCGCGCATGAACAGGGCGCCGCACATGCCGGAGACGGCTATGCAAGAGCGACCGGAAGGGTGGGCGTTGTTATGGCTACCTCAGGCCCCGGCGCGACGAATCTTGTAACGGGTATTGCCAATGCTTATCTGGATTCGGTGCCGATGGTGTTTATTACCGGAAACGTACCGTGCAGTCTTATCGGAAGGGATAGCTTCCAGGAGGTGGATATCACCGGCATCACCATGCCGATTGTTAAGCATAACTACATTGTGAAAGATGTAACGAAGCTTGCCGATACCATACGGAAAGCGTTTGAGATTGCCAAGTCAGGCAGACCGGGACCGGTGCTTATCGATATTCCGAAGGACATTCAGACGGCGGACTGCGACTTTGTTCCCGGAGAGCTTTCCCGGGCACTTAAGAAAAACAGATATACCTCCGAGGATATCAGAGAAGCAGTAAAAATGATGACGGAAGCCGAAAAACCGTATATTTACTGCGGCGGCGGTGTGGTAAACGGAGACGCTGAAAAAGAGCTTCTTGAGTTGGCGAACAGACTTGACTGTCCTGTAGGAACCAGCATGATGGGCTTGTCGGGGATTCCCGCGTCGGATAAGCATAAGCTCGGTATGGTCGGTATGCACGGAATTTATACCGCGACGGTTGCCAAATCAAGAGCCGATCTCGTTGTTGCAATCGGCGTGAGATTCAGCGACAGGGCTACAGGAAACAAGAACGAATATTTAAAAAATGCCAAAATCATTCATATCGATACCGACGCGGCGGAGATTGATAAAAACATAACCTCGACGCTCGGCATTGTCGGAAACGTAAAGGATGTTCTTTCCGACATATTGGATAAGCTTGACAGCCGTTCTCATCCCGATTGGTGGAAAGAGATCGGAGAGATACGGAAATTCGAAGCGGAGAATAAGGCAAAGCAGGATGAGGGCTTTACGCCTTACCGAATCATCGATGCTGTTAATTCCTATACAACGCCCGAAACTCCGGTCGCGACGGATGTCGGTCAGCATCAGATGTGGACGGCGCAGCGATATCGGTTTGAAGCGCCCCGCACCTTTATTACGAGCGGCGGTCTCGGAACGATGGGCTTCGGTCTCGGTGCGGCGATCGGTGCATCGGTCGGAGTCAAGGGAAGAACGGTTCTTTTCACGGGAGATGGAAGCTTCGGTATGAATCTGAACGAGCTTGCCACTGCGGTATCGCAAAAGCTGCCTGTTGTCATTCTGATTATGAACAACGGCGTGCTCGGCATGGTAAGACAATGGCAGACGATGTTCTATGAAAAGCATTATTCCGAAACGACTCTTGCAAGAAAGACGGACTTTGTCAAGCTTGCCGAGGCATTCGGCGCTTCGGGATACCGTGCCGACAGCGAGGCGTCGCTTAAGCTCGCTCTTGACCATGCTTTTGCGGCAGACGGTCCTGTCGTTATTGACTGTATGATCGACAGCGATGAGCGTGTGCTTCCGATGATACCCCCCGGCGGCACCGTTAATGATCTTGTGATTAAGTGAGGAGGGAACGGCTTGAAAAAATATATTATCGGGATGCTGGTTCTTAATCAGTTCGGCGTGCTCAACAGAATTTCCGGAATGTTTGCAAGGCGCGGCTTTAATATTGACAGCCTTGAGGTAGGCGTTACCGAGGATCCCGAAAAATCGAGAATGACGATTACCATGAGCGGAGAGGATTATGACAGAGATCAGATCATCAAACAGCTTGAAAAGCTTCAGGATGTATATGTGGTCAGGGAGATGAAGCCTGAATCGATTGTGTCAAGAGAGCTTATTCTGGTTAAGGTGACCGCCACCTCCGCGAACCGTCAGGAAATTATTGACGCGGTAAATATTTTTCGGAACAAGATAATAGACTTTTCCCCCGACTCTCTCTGTATAGAAGCGACGGGAGAAACCTCGAAAATCGAGGCTTTTATAGAACTGATGAGGCAGTACGGAATTATTGAACTGTGCAGAACAGGCGCCGTCTCGCTCGACAGAGGGACGAAAAGCCTGGCAAACAATTAAATCCAAATTTTTTATGTATATAAAAGGAGATAAAAAAATGGCAGATATGTATTATGAGAAGGACTGCGACTTATCGCTCCTCAGCGGAAAAACAATAGCGGTTATCGGCTACGGAAGCCAGGGGCATGCTCACGCGCTGAATGCAAAAGATTCGGGTTGCAATGTGATCGTAGGGCTTTACGAAGGAAGCAAGTCATGGGACAAGGCGGTAAAACAGGGCCTTGAGGTTTATACGGCTGCCGAGGCGGCAAAGAAAGCGGATATTATCATGATTCTTATCAACGATGAGAAGCAGGCGGCTATGTATAAGAAGGATATCGAGCCGAATCTTGAACCCGGAAATATGCTTATGTTTGCTCACGGCTTTGCTATCCACTTCGGACAGATCGTTCCGCCCTCTTATGTTGATGTTACTATGATCGCGCCCAAAGGCCCCGGACATACCGTAAGAAGCGAATATCTGGCAGGTAAGGGCGTTCCCTGTCTCGTGGCGGTGCAGCAGGATGCCACCGGACACGCGAAAGAGCTTGCGCTTGCCTATGCGCTTGCCATCGGCGGTGCAAGAGCCGGCGTGCTTGAAACTACCTTCAGAACAGAGACTGAAACCGATCTCTTCGGTGAGCAGGCTGTGCTCTGCGGCGGCGTCTGCGCTCTTATGCAGGCCGGCTTTGAAACTCTTGTTGAGGCAGGATATGATCCGAGAAACGCATACTTCGAGTGCGTTCATGAGATGAAGCTTATCGTGGATCTGATTTATCAGTCAGGCTTTGCCGGTATGAGATATTCCATCTCCAATACCGCTGAGTACGGGGATTATATTACCGGTCCCAAGCTCGTAACCGAGGAGACCAAGAAAACGATGAAGCAAATCCTGCATAATATTCAGGACGGTTCCTTTGCAAAGGAATTTCTTCTCGATATGTCCGAGGCAGGCGGTCAGGCTCATTTCAGAGCTATGAGAAAGCTTGCGGCGGAGCATCCCAGCGAGAAGGTCGGAGAAGAAATCCGCAAGCTTTATAGCTGGAATAACGAGGAAGATAAATTTATAAATAACTGAGCGGCGAAAACCGGAAAGGATTTAAACGGGAATGAGAAGCGATAATATCAAGGAGGGAGCCGAAAGAGCTCCCCAGAGATCACTGCTGAAAGCGATGGGATACACCGACAGGCAGATAAAAAAACCTCTTATCGGAATTGTAAATTCCTATAACGAGGTGATTCCGGGACACATTCACCTGCAGTCGGTTGCACGTGCCGCCAAGGACGGCGTGCTGGCAAACGGAGGAACACCGATGGAATTCGGCGTTATCGGGGTATGCGACGGTATCGCTATGGGGCATGAGGGAATGAAATACTCCCTCTCCTCCCGCGAAGTGATTGCAGACAGCATCGAGTGTATGGCGAGGGCGCACTGCTTTGACGGACTTGTATTTATACCGAACTGTGATAAAATCGTACCCGGCATGCTTATGGCGGCGGCAAGACTCAACATTCCGTCCATATTCATTTCCGGAGGTCCCATGCTCTCTCTCTGCTCCGATAAGGGCGAGCCTATGGATTTGAACAGCGTTTTTGAGGCGGTCGGAGGCTATAAGGCGGGTACGGTAGACGATGAGCGTCTTGCTTATTATGAGGAAAACGCCTGTCCCGGCTGCGGATCCTGCTCCGGAATGTTTACCGCCAATTCCATGAATTGTCTTACAGAGGTTCTCGGTATGGCGCTGCGCGGAAACGGTACCATTCCCGCCGTTTATGCTGCCAGACTCCGTCTTGCCAAGACAGCGGGAGAAAGAGCGGTTGATCTTGTCAGAGAAAATATAAGGCCTCTCGATATTATGACGGAGAAGGCTTTTGAAAATGCGCTGACTGTCGATATGGCGCTCGGCTGCTCCTCAAACTCCCTCCTTCATCTTACCGCAATCGCTCATGAGGCGGGAGTCAGGCTCGATCTTCATCATGTGAATGAAATCAGCGAAAGCACCCCTAACCTTTGCCATCTCGCTCCTGCGGGGCACCACCACGTTCAGGATCTGAACGATGCCGGAGGAGTCTATGCCGTAATGAACGAGCTTGCCGGACACGGCCGTCTCGACCTCTCTCTTATGACTGTAACGGGAAAAACGATCGGAGAAAACATCAAAGGCTGTGAAAAGCGAGGCTCTGAGGTTATCCGCGATTATGACGCTCCCTATTCCAAGACGGGCGGTCTTGCCGTTCTTTTCGGTTCGCTTGCCGAAAACGGCGCGGTTGTAAAGCGTAGCGCTGTAGCAAAGGAAATGCTGAAGCACAAAGGACCGGCGCGTGTTTTTGATAGCGAAGAGGAAGCGATTTCGGCTATTTATGCTGGACAGATCAAGAGCGGCGACGTCGTTGTGATCCGATATGAGGGACCGGCGGGAGGTCCCGGAATGAGGGAGATGCTTTCTCCTACTTCCGCCATCTGCGGTATGGGGCTTGATAAAGAGGTGGCGCTTATAACGGACGGGCGCTTCTCGGGCGCTACGCGCGGCGCTTCCATCGGTCATATTTCTCCTGAGGCTGTATGCGGCGGCACGATCGCCTATGTGATGGACGGGGATATGATAAGCATCGATATTCCCTCGTATTCCATAGAGCTTGAGGTCTCCGCAGAGGAGCTTGAACAGCGAAGAAAAAACATGAGCGTCAAGAAAAAGACTGATTTGAAGGGATACATAAAGCGCTATGCGGCAAGTGTGTCGTCTGCCGACAGAGGCGCGGTGGTAGAATAAACAGGCTTACCAAAAGGAAAAAGTCTGAAAAGATGGAGCTTTCAGCCGGTATTTTAGCTTACGGTGCTGCGGCTTTACGGCGAAGAAAGCCGCGGCAGCTTCAGAAAAGTTTCTTTACCTTTGAAGAAGCAAGAGAGTGCCGATAAAATCTGTTCTTACTTTTCTATCCCGGTTTCTTCTTTTGCAGTGATTTTCCTGTCTGAAAGAGGGCGTCTTACCGAAAATCGCCCGCAATAAATCATTAATGAAGGAAGCTTTCGCAGATCGAAAGCCATGGTCATATATATGAAACGGATAAAAATTTTTGATACGACGCTTCGCGACGGCGAGCAGTCGCCCGGTTGCAGCATGAATTTAAATGAAAAAATCGAGGTCGCGAAATGTCTTGAAAAGCTTCAGGTTGACGTGATTGAGGCGGGCTTTGCGATTTCCTCCCGGGGCGATTTTGAATCTGTCAAAACGATAGCGGAGACGGTAAAGGAATGTACGGTGGCGTCTCTTGCGAGAGCGAATGCCGGAGATATTGACGCGGCATATGAGGCGGTTCGGAATGCAGCGGATCCCAGGATCCATCTTTTCATCGCTACCTCTCCGCTTCATATGGAATATAAGCTTAAAATGTCCCCCGAAACCGTTTTGGAAAGAACGGCGGAGATGGTTAAGTATGCGTCGAAATATTGCAGCAATATAGAGTTTTCCGCCGAGGACGCCACAAGAAGTGATCCGGAATTTCTTGCCAAGGTTGTAAAGGCAGCGATTGATAACGGCGCGACGGTTATCAATATTCCCGATACGGTCGGCTATTCCACACCGGAGGAAATCAAGGAGCTTTTCGGTTATCTTATCAGTCATGTCGAAAACGCCGATAAGGTGGAATTTTCGGCGCATTGCCATAATGATCTCGGAATGGCGGTCGCAAACTCTCTTGCCGCCGTTTCTGCCGGCGCTCTTCAGATTGAGTGTACAATCAACGGACTCGGAGAGCGGGCGGGCAATACCGCGCTTGAGGAAGTGGTGATGGCGATGAGAACCCGTTCCGACCGCTTCCCGCTTCAGCCGAGGCTGGATACAACGAAAATTTTTAGGGCAAGCAGAACCGTATATAATATCATCGGTCAAAGCGCTCCGATAAACAAGCCTATTGTCGGAAAAAATGCTTTCGCTCATGAATCGGGTATCCACCAGCACGGCGTGCTTGCCAACCGCCTGACCTATGAGATTCTTACTCCCGAATCGGTGGGAATCAGCAAGAATAGCATGGTGCTTGGAAAGCATTCCGGAAAACATGCCTTTTCCGCTCATCTCAGCGAGCTTGGCTATGAGCTTACTCCGGATGAACTTGCTAAAACCTTTGAGCGTTTTAAAGCGCTGTGTGACAAGAAAAAGACGGTTAACGATCTTGATATTGAGGCGCTTGTTCATGATAAAACCACCGAGGATATATCCGGCAATTACACGCTTGATCGATATGATGTTCACTCCGGAAACTGCGCTACCGCAACCTGTACGATCCGCTTGAAGAAGGGGGATGTTCTTACCGAAGAGGTTTGCCTCGGAGACGGCCCCGTTGACGCCGCTTTCAAGGCGGTGGATAAGATTATCTGCCCGCCGGCGCATACCTTTGAGAATTATTCCATCAATTCCGTTTCGGAAGGCAAGGATACGCTCGGAGAGGTTGTGGTGAAGCTTCGCTGCAAAGGAAACGATTATACCGGGCGCGGTCTCTCAACAGATATCATGGAGGCAAGCATATTGGCCTACCTCAATGCGGTTAACAGGCTTTGTGTCGATTCGCCGTCGGAAGGAAAAGGATTATGAGAACCGAAATATTTGATTCAACTCTGAGAGACGGCTCTCAGGCGGAGGGAATCTCCTTTTCCATTCAGGATAAGCTCAATATTGTGAAGGCTCTTGACAGCTTCGGAGTCGATTATATTGAGGCGGGAAATCCCGCTTCGAATCCCAAGGAACAGCTCTTTTTTGAAAAGCTACGCGATTTTCCGCTTAAAAATTCCAAAATCTGCGCTTTCGGAAGCACCGTCAGATACGGAACAAGACCGGAGAACGATGCAGGACTTGCCGCGCTTATAGGAGCGGGCACCGAGGTTGTATCGGTGTTCGGAAAGGCTTGGGACCTTCATGTTACGGAGATTCTTCGAATTTCGCTTGAAAACAATCTTGAAATTGTGGAATCAACGGTAAAATATCTGAAATCACTCGGCAAGGAACTGATATTTGACGCGGAGCATTTCTTTGACGGTTATAAAAATAACCGGGAATATGCGCTTTCGGTTTTAAAAACGGCAGTCTCTGCCGGCGCCGATTGTATCTGCCTGTGTGATACCAATGGAGGGATGCTGCCGCTTGGCATTGCAGAAATCGTAAAAGATGTATGCCAAAGCTTTCCGGGAGTAAGAATCGGTATTCATTGTCACGACGATACCGGCTGTGCGGTGGCGAATACCGTTACCGCGGTTGTAAGCGGGGCCTGTCATATTCAGGGAACCTTTAATGGCTTTGGAGAGAGATGCGGAAACGCCAATCTTTCCGCCATCATTCCGGACCTTGAACTGAAATGCGGCATAGACTGCGGCGTAAAGCTGAAGGAACTGAAGGCCACTGCACGCAGCATTGCGGAAATATCGAATATTCATCTACCCAAAAATGCGCCGTATGTCGGGAAAAGCGCCTTTTCACATAAGGGTGGAATGCATATAGACGGCGTTTTGAAGCTTCCTCGTTCCTTTGAGCATATTGATCCCGAAACGGTTGGAAACGAGAGGAGATTCCTTCTCAGCGAGGTGTCCGGAAGAGGAACCGTACTTCCGAAAATACAGAAATATGCTCCTGAAATAACAAAACAGTCGGAGAAAACCGCGCTTATCACCGAAAAACTCAAGGAACGTGAAATGTACGGTTATCAGTATGAGGCAGCGGAGGCAAGCTTTGAGCTTTTTGTGAAGAAGGCGCTTGGCATGTGGAATTCTCATTTCAATATGGTGATGTATAAGGTCACCGATGATTTTCCTGCTCCCGACGGAGAGCAGCAGTCTAATGCCATTGTAAAAATTGAGGTGGACGGAAAATCCCAGATGTCCTGTGATTGCGGAAACGGTCCTGTAAACGCGCTTGACAAGGCGCTTCGAAACGCGCTTACCGTATTTTATCCTCAGCTTGCTGCGATGCATCTGATTGACTATAAGGTGCGTGTGATCGACTCAAAGAGTACCGACGCGGTCACGCGGGTTCTGATAGAAAGCTCGGACGGTGAGGCTTTCTATACTACAATCGGTGTGTCAAGCGATATTATTGAAGCAAGCGTTACCGCACTTGTCGATTCGTATGAATATGTGCTGTCGGGAAAATAATTGTTCGAATAAATGAGGGAAAGCATTTGCGGGGCTCCGCCGCACACCCCGCCTCTTTCTTGAAAAGAAAGAGGGAAAGAAGGGAATAGCCGAAAACGACGTTTTCGGCTGCCAATATCTTTTATCTGCGTGGAATTTACCGGAAGAATCCCCTTTACATTTGAGAAAAACGCAGTTTTTCTCTTGTCAAAAGTTTTTGGGATTTTTAAGACCTTTTTTCAAAAAGGTCTTAAATGGGGGTTGGGGCAACGCCCCATAGAAAGTGAGCGCGGGGCTCCGCCGCACACCTCGTCTCTTTCTTGAAAAGAAAGAGGGAAAGAAGGAAATAGCCGAAAACGATGTTTTCGGCTGCCAATACCTTTTACCTGCGTGTAATTTACCGGCAAGCCCCCTTGCATCTGATAAAAACGTAGTTTTTCTCTTGTCAAAAGTTTTTGCGGGTTTTAGGGTGATTTTTTCAAAAAAGCACCCTAAATGAGATTTTTGACAAAGCTCTAACTTGATTTTCTCTGCACTCTGAAATTACTTCTAATCGTTTGCTTAGCCGGCGAAAGCAGACGCAAAAATCCAAAAAGCCGGAGAAACGGAAAATATATGGGCATGACAATGACTCAGAAGATTTTGGCAAAGCACGCGGGACTTGAAAGCGTTTCCGCCGGTCAGCTGATTCTTGCGGATCTGGATCTGGTACTCGGAAACGATGTAACCTCTCCCGTTGCCATAAGGGAGTTCAAAAAGCTTGGGATTACCGAAGTTTTTGATAAAAAAAAGGTCGCAATGGTAATGGATCATTTTACTCCCAATAAGGATATCAAAGCGGCGACACAGTGTAAAATGTGCCGTGAATTTGCGGGAGACATGGAAATCGAAAATTATTTTGACGTGGGCGATATGGGCGTTGAGCACGCGATTCTTCCCGAAAAAGGACTCGTTACGGCAGGTAATCTCGTAATCGGTGCGGATTCTCATACCTGTACATACGGTGCGCTCGGCGCTTTTTCGACAGGCGTCGGCTCTACCGATATGGCTTGCGGTATGGCGGTCGGCAAGGCTTGGTTTAAGGTTCCCTCGGCTATAAAGTTTGTTCTTACAGGGAAGCCTTCGCAGTATGTTTACGGTAAGGATATCATCCTTCATATCATCGGTATGATCGGGGTAAGCGGTGCGCTGTATAAGTCGATGGAGTTCACCGGAGACGGCCTTAAATATCTCTCGGTGAGCGATCGGCTCTGCATGGCTAATATGGCTATCGAGGCAGGCGGAAAGAACGGAATTTTTGAGGTTGACGAAAAGACGCTCGCGTTTCTTAAGGAAGCGGGTGCGGCTGAGCCGACTGTTTACAGGGCTGATGATGACGCGGTATATGATGCAGTATATGAAATCGATATGTCTGAGATTAAACCTACGGTTGCTTTCCCCCATCTTCCCGAAAACACCCATACCGTTGATGAGATCGGAGAGGTTAAGATCGATCAGGTAGTGATCGGATCCTGTACGAACGGCAGACTTGAGGATCTTATCATTGCCGAAAAGATTATGAAGGGAAAGAAGGTTAAGAAGGGTGTTCGCTGTATCGTGATTCCCGCAACACAGAAGATTTATCTTGACGCTATGGAAATGGGGCTTCTTAAGACGTTTGTTGAGTGCGGTGCTATCGTTTCGACGCCTACCTGCGGTCCGTGTCTCGGTGGACATATGGGCATTCTTGCGGCGGGAGAGCGTGCGGTTGCCACCACGAACAGAAACTTTGTCGGACGTATGGGACATCCCGCTTCCGAGGTTTATCTTGCAAGTCCTGCGGTTGCTGCTGCTTCTGCTGTTACCGGAAAAATTTCTTCACCTGTGGAGGTAATGTAATATGAAATTCTGCGGAAATGTGATCAAATACGGAAACAATGTCGATACGGATGTAATTATTCCGGCAAGATATTTAAATACCATCGATAAGAAAGAGCTTGCCTCTCACTGTATGGAGGATCTTGACGCGACTTTTGTTACCCGCGTTAAGGCAGGCGATATTATGGTTGCGGGAGACAATTTTGGCTGCGGCTCTTCCCGTGAGCATGCCCCTATTGCAATTAAGGAGAGTGGAATTTCGCTTGTCATTGCAAAGAACTTTGCAAGAATTTTCTACCGCAACGCAATCAATATTGGTCTTTCGATCATTGAATGTCCAGAGGCAAGCAAAAAGATCAAGGCAGGAGATCAGGTAGATATTGATTTTAATACTGGTGTCATTACAGACCAGACGACAGGAGAAACCTTCCAGGGACAGGCATTCCCGCCATTCATGCAGAAAATCATCAGTGAGGGCGGCTTGATTAACTACATTAATCACAAAGAATAATTGTAACTATTCAGAGCCATGCAAAATTGCTTTCTGTGAATGCTTGCATTCAGACAGA
>ERZ1106976.2903-NODE-2903-length-14488-cov-60.712326_pt1 | contig 14488 bp, 6 predicted proteins | sample MGYA00403687_ERZ1106976 | MGnify/ENA primary metagenome ERZ1106976 (study PRJEB35170, sample SAMEA104062446) | human gut metagenome | biome: human gut; feature: human-associated habitat; material: faeces | place: Denmark | collected 2013-02-22 ... | reverse complement strand
CGGAGCGGTGCTTAAGCCGTAAGGCGGGAATTGTGCGGTGTTGCCTTAGGTTTGCGGCAAGGAACCACCCCTCAGGCCGCTTCGCGTCCAGCTCCCCTCCAGGGGAGCCACCGCAATCATAAGGTAAGATACTGGCTCCCCTTAGAGGGGAGCTCCGGCGAAAGCCGGTGAGGGGTGGTTCCTCGCGCAGAGCCTGATAAATGAGATTTGTGACTGGGCTCATCCGGCGGCCAATGGGCTGGCCGCCCTACCGTACAGTTACCAACAAAAGGCCTGTAATTTATACGCTCCTCCGGGGCGTCGGGGACGCCGCCCCCTACGGCATAGCAAGGTATATTGCAATTTTTAAATTGTGTATTGTTCCCAGTATTTCGGCGGGGTGGGGTCCCCCGCCCTACTGGCCTGGCAAATATTTCACCGAACCTAGCCCACAAATACAAAAATGCCGCAGCAGACTGTTACATCTGCTGCGGCATTTCTATTTAGGGGTTAATGGGCTGGGTTACAGCTCATTGTTCAGGCTGTGGGATTACTGCCGAATGCCGGTGTTCTTATCGAAATGATAAGTGCGGCCATCGATGACTGCATCGCCCTTAGCCATGGTGCCATAAATCGGGTCGAAGTAGTAACGCTTGTCAGCGCTCCAGCCCTTGATCATGTGGCCCTGTGCATCGTAACGGACCCACTTGCCGGTACCATCGGCACGGTCAGCCCACTGGCCAGCTTCGGATTCCTGATAGACATCCTTGCTGGTGGCTTTCTTGCCCTGGTCAACGGCATCCAGCCAGTACCAAGCGTCGGAAGCCGGGTCATAGATTTCCTTGCCGCGGCCATCCAGGCCCTGGCGAACGCCCTTTTCGTACCAGAAGTCAGCGCCTTTGATAGTCAGCCACTGGCCGTCCAGAGCGATACCGGTGTACTCGTCAAATGCGCAAGGTACACCGTCAATATCGCCTGCGCCCTTAGCCATAGCGCCGGTGATCAGGTCAAAGTAGTAGGTGCCCTTATCGGTCGTCTGCCAGCCCTTGACCATGTGGCCGTTCTCATCGTAACGGACCCACTTGCCGGTGCCATCGGGCTTATCAGCCCACTGGCCGGCGGCGGATTCCTGATAAACGTCCTTGCTGACGGTCATTGCGCCGCCCTGGACAGCATCCAGCCAGTACCAAGCGTCGGAATCGGGATCATAGATCTCTTTGCCGCGGCCGGTGGTACCCTGCTTCACGCCCTTTTCGTACCAGTACTTCTTGCCGTTTTCTTCAACCCAGCCGTTCTTCTCGCCGTACTTGGCGGTGTAGTCCTTGCCGTTGAAGTTGACAGCAGCGGTGGTAACGCCGCTGGTCTGCTTTACCGTTGCATCCACGAACTGTGCACTTGCGCAGTTCTTATCGGTGCAGGTAAAGACAGCCATTGCGGTAATGGTGGTCTTTTCAGCGGCACCATGAGCGGTGCGCTCCTCGGCTTCAATAGCCTGAGGTTCTTCGCTGGGGTTGGTGGGTTCAGTGGTTTCAATCTTCTTGAATTCTGCAATGATTTCAAAGTTACAATCGCTCATGCCAACTGTATACGTACCACCATCTTTGACTTTATCCGTGATACTGGTCTGACCATGGCGAGCCAGCTCCAGTTCATAGCCCGTATTCGGCGTAACCGTTACAGCCATTTCTGCATCCTTCGGTGCACGTTTCAATTCAGATTTGCCATTAACTGTAACAGTAATCGTGCCACCTTCAGCCGGGTCTGCCGTAGTTACAATGCTGTACTCATCAGTCGTAAACTGTACGCTGACATTTACATTGCCGTCCGGCATTGTGAAAGTATAGGTATTTTCATCTACCTTTGTGGTGGAAACCTCAACTTTGCCAGATGTAACCGTTACACCTGCCAGCTTAGTCAGCAAAGTATCCGTATCTATCGGGTCAATCTTCAGTGTAACAGGATCACCAGACTTCAGACCCTCAAGCTTTTCAGTTCCCTGTCCATTGACCGTAACTTTGCCGTCGCCGCCCTTGGTAACAGTTACTGTGTAAGTCTCGGTCGCAATTTTCTCAAACGCAGCGCTAACGGTAACATCGGCAGCGGGCATCTCGAAGGTGTAGGTGTTTTCCTTACCGTCTACTGCCTTAAAGTCGTTAATTTCTTTCTTCGTTCCGCCATCCGTATAAGTAGCTTTCAGGCTGCCGTCCGTGTACTTAAAGTTGGTATTCGGGGTAACGGTAACAGTAACAACATCCTTCGCAGCTGCGGTTTTCGGCTCTACGCCCACAGTGCCGTTTTCAACAGTACCCGCCACAGTAACGTTATACTTCTTAACCTCTTCAAACGCTGCGCTGACAGTTGCATCGCCAGCGGGCATTACAAAGGTGTAAGTGTTGGCCTTTTCTGTGTCAGGAGTTGCTTTCAGGGTCTGATTGTCGCCGTAAGTAACCACCACACCGTCAGCCGTCAGGGTATAGCCATCCTTCGGGGTAGCCACAACGGTAACGCTGGTGCCCTCAGCAACCTTATCCAGGTCAGCTTCGGGGCTGGTGATCTTCAACGTATCCTTGTTAGCATCGGCCACCTTGACCTCATAGGTCTTAGCGGCTTTGGTAACGCTGATGGTCACATCGCCGTTCGGCATGGTGAAGGTGTAAACCGTCTTAGCCTTTTCGGTGGTAGCCTGGGCTGCAGCTTCGTCCTGCGCTGCTTCCTGAACTTCAGTCAGAGCAACATCGGTATCGCCGTTCTTTGCGGTAACGGTAACGATATCGGTGCCTTCCTTTTCTACGGTCAGGGTAACGGTATCGTCCTTGATGTAGGTGTTGCTGGTGGTGCCCAGGGTCAGGGTAACGCCTTCAACTGCATCGGGCAGGGTAACGGTGTGGGGGGTGCTTTCGGTTGCGGTATGGCAATCAGAGCACAGGTACACATTGTTGCCAACGGACTTGGTTTCCAGCTCGTCCAGAGCCCAGGTATGGCCCTTGGGCAGTGCGCCGTCAGCGTACTTCTTTTCACCCTTGGTCAGGCCGTACTTGTTGGTGCGGGCCTGGGTGTAAGCGGGGGTATCGCACCATGCTTCAACGGAAACATCGGTGGTTGCGCCGCTGTTCAGGTCGCTGACCATGTCGGACATCGGCATGGTTTCAACCAGGTTAGCGCACCACATGAACTCTTCGTTCTTGTTCTTCTCGTCAGAGCTGCCCATGTTCTGGTTGTAACTCGGGTTGTAGTTCCAGGACTCGGTCTTGTAGCTCTTACGGTTTGCATAAGAAGTGCCGGAGGCGTCGGTCTTGACTTCTGCCTTGCCGTCCACCAGTTCCTTATAGGTGTTGGACAGGTTGGTGCCGACAGAAACGACCAGCTGATCCTTGGTGGTGTTGATGCCGGTGATCACAGTCTGGCCCTGCTGGGTGGTGGTAGCAAAGCTGTAGCTGTCACGCAGGGTCAGGCCCGCCAGAGGATGGTTCTTGAAGGTGCCCAGATACTTCACACTGCTGGTATCCTGGGCGCTATCCATGATAACCATGCTCATGCCGGGAAAGTGGGTATCGGGAACCATGTTGCCGTCCTTATCCTTGGTCAGCTTAATGCCGCCATAGACAGTGTTGTATTCCTTCACTTCTTCCACTTTGCCGGTGGTCGGGTCCATACGGTAAATGGCGTTGTTGACGTTGAAGTACAGCTTGCCATCATACAGTGCGGTAGAGTGTACCAATGCGGGGTAGATCCGCTTTGCAGCAGCGTCTGCCAGGCACTCGGTGTTCAGGTTAGAATCCGCTGCACTGCTATCGATCTTATAGATGGTGCCAGCTTCGGCCAGGACCTTGGCATTGCTGTCGTCATCATTGAAGTTGCTGCTGGTTTCCTTCAGATCGTTGTAGTACATCAGGATGATATCAAACGGGTCATCCGTCTTGGTAAAGCTGCTCATGCTGAAGCCGCCGGGCCTGCTGCTGCTGGAATCCTCTTTGCGGATATAGTAGTTCGCATTACGCGGACGTGCTTCCAGCGTATCGGGGCCCTGGTTCTGCATCTTCTTCATGAACTGCTGCATCTGGGAGTTGTTACCAGAGCTGCCGGAACCAGAGTTGCCGTTGTTGCCGTTCTCGGACTGCTGGCGGCGCATGTTGTTGTACAGGTTCTGGTTGGTCGTGGTATCAACGTAATAGAAGTAATTATTGTCGAAGTAGATGGGGCTGCAGATAGAGGTGAACCAGGTATCCTCGTAGCAGGTATCGGTGTAACGGGTCTCGTTCTTGTTCTCCGCCTTGGTGTAAGAGTAATGCGGCTTGCCGTTGTTCAACACAACATTGCCGTCATCATCCACATCGGGATTCTTGTTCTTGGTGTAGGTGTAGCCATCGTACAGCGAGTCAATGTAATCATAGTACTTGCTGTAACGGCCTTCCAGACCGGAGGGAGAAACCAGGAAGTTGACATGGCGCATGTCGCCTGCGTTCTCAACGCGGGTCTGGGCCATGCACTCGGTGTTCACGTCGTCATAGCAGACGTCAACATAGTACCAGTTCTTGTTGGCTTCGCCGGTGGTCATCGTAGCAGACTTGCTGTCGCCCTGCAGCTTGTTGACCTTGACTGCGTTGAAGTAGTGGACGTTGTTGAACATGCCGCCGCCGAACGCATTACCGGCAACACTGGTATCAGAAGTATCGCAGTAATACAGGATCTGGGCAAAGTCAACAACAGCGTTATCGCCTACTTCATCGGGGGTCTTCCAGCTGCCGTCATCATTTTTATAGATGCTCTTGTTGTCAGGCAAATTCTGGACCATGTAGTTAAATGCAGCTGCATAGCCCAGGCAGATGCAGCCATACTCAACGCCCTTAGCGCCGATCTCGCCGCCCAGCAGGGCGCCGAAAGCAGTCGTCTGGATGGGGTCGTTGTTGCCGCCGCCGGTGATATCGCCCATGGAGCCCATATCGAATTCTGCAACCTGGGAGATCCAGTCGTGCAGGATCAGCAGCTTGGTGACATAGTCAGCGTCACCCAGCTTGGCAACCTGTGCCAAGCCTGCATCACGGATGGCTTTCAGAGCTTCGCCATAGTTCATGACGTAAGACATGAACGCCTGCGGCAGCATGTTCAGCATGAATGCCATGGTGGTCGGCGGGACATTATCGTTCGGATCAATGCTGCACAATATCTTGATTGCGCCCATGGTGCCGGTGATGCTGCCATCCTCGCCCTGCTTCTGAACGCCCTTGGAGGTCCAGAACGGGGCAACCACGCCGAAGTACTCTGCTTCGTCCTGGTTGAACTGCGACAGCTGGAAGTAGTAGTAGTTCATCTGCGCAGTCGAGACATCGTAAGTATTGGTGACCTGGTTGCCCTGGTCGTCCACATACACGGCAGTCTTCTGGCTGTCGTACAGCAGCAGGCTGTTCTTGCCCTTGTTGTCGCCGCTCTGATAGGTGAAGTTCACCTTGCTTGCGTCAACCGGGTTGTTCTGCATATCGTACCAGTTGCCGTCCTTCATTGCGGACACCAGGGTAACGCCGACGCCGCCGGAGGTGGTATCCAGGGTCGGGGTGCCGCCCACGTTGATGTAGACGGAATTGTTATTCTGGTCTACCACAACGCTGACCGGCATGGTCATTACCGGCTGGGTTTTGATTTCTTCGCCGCAGACAGCGCACTTGAAGGTGACGCTGGTGCATTCCCAGTCAATGGTAACGGGAGCGCCGGCAGAAATTTTGCCGGTTTCGCTGTCATAGAACAGCTGGGCGTTGCTGTAGTCAGCGGCCAGCTCGCCCTCGACCTTCTTCATTTCCCAGTTGAAGGTAGCAACAAAGTTGCCATCTGCATCCTTGGACACAACATGGCTCTGGCAGGGCAGGGCGGCAATGTCGTCGGTGCGGGTGGTGGGTTCCTTGTATTCCTTCTTAACCGGGCTCTTGTCAGCGGGCACGCTGGCAGAGTAAACGGTCTTGCCGGCAACGCCGGGCTTTGCCTCGGTGGTATCCTTGGTTACGGTGCCTTCTACCTTCTGGTAGGCATCGTCCTTTTCACAGGTATACACAGCGGTGTAAGCCCAGCCGTCATCGGTCTTGGTCCAGTAACCATCGGGGGTTTCCTTCCAGGTATGGGTGTGGCCATCCTCCGGGTTGGTGTCATTCCAGTACCATTTCGGCTCGCCATAGGTATGGCCGTCTGCAGCGGCGCTGGCCGCAAAGGTATCGGAGTTTTCAGCAACGTAAGCCTGTGCGTAGCTGTCAGCCTGCTGCGCAATCACTTCATCATCGCTGTTGGTCATGGACTCCATCGCAGAGGTCATGCCGGAGCTGCCGGTAAAGGTAACGGCGGTCACAACGCCTGCGGCGTTCGTCTCATAGCCCAGGTCGGTAACGGCGCTGGACAGATGATACGTTTTGATGGTGGCAGCCATCACCGATGCCATCTCGTCCTTGTTCAGGCCATAGGCTTCGGTGTTGATCTTGCCGGCTGCGGCGTTGGCGTACATGGCATCGGCCAGTGCATTTTCCAACGCTGCAAGGCTCATGCCCGCCTTGCTCTGTGCAGTCGCTTCCAGCTTGGCATCGTCCTGCTCCAGTTCATGCACTTCGCCCTGGGCAGCCAGCGTTTGGGCTGTCTGCTTGATCAGGTCTTCGGTGCTGGTGAACTTGGGCAGGGACTGCACAGCGCTGGCCGCGCTTGCTGCGCTAGCTGCAACAGACTGCGCTACCGAAGAATCAATCTTGGTAGTTTCGGCTGCTGCGGGAAGCGCCACGCTTTGGGCAACCATGGCTGCTGCCAGCACGGATGCACCAAAACGCTGAAGGTTTTTCTTCATAGTTTTATCCTCCCTTAAGTGTTACTACTTTCCCCTTTTGTGTGAAAAGTGGTACGGCAGATGTGCGGCACTTTGCAGGTGTTGATTGCAAAACGCCTGGTTATGCCCCCTCGGTCTGGCGATCCCCTGCCGGGCTGCGGCTTGCTTTTGGGGCTTTTGGCCCCGGCACAGCGGCTGACAAAACGTTGTACCGGCTGCATGCCTTGATCCCGCAAATGATAACCTTTCCGACACATCTAGGTATATACATTATATCACAGTTGCCAGAATTTGCATAGTTAATTAGAGCGGTTTCTATGTAAATTTTTGTCCTTGAATCAACTGAAACCTGCTTTTCGCACATTATTTGCGTTGTGGTGCGGTGACTCTTTGGCGGTATTTATTAACATTTTTGAATGGTTTATTCCTGATTTTATCAAATGATTAAACATTTACCCCGATAATGTTCTTTGCAATCTCTTAATACAATCACCCGCTATTGTAATCGCGCATTTTTTGTCATTTCGGTTTGGCTTGTTGTTGAGAGATTTGGCAGAGATTGGAGGAAACTTGAAGGGAAAATTGGTGGTTGAGAATTGCCCATTATAAATTGTACTGTAGAGAGCGTTCCTGACCGTTCCGAAAACTTAGGGATAGATCAGCCCTTGCCCCTTAACCGCGACCTGAAATACACCTTCCCAAGGTAGGGCGGTGTGAGTGCCCCCTCCTGCTCCACTTTTTCAAAGTTCCGAATGGTGTCCTCTCCCCTATCTACAATTCCTGATGTTTTCATGATGCCTTCCTTGGTCTTCCACACCCGGCCTTTGCCCCCTCCCCGCCCCATAAGTCGTACACAACAAAAAGGCTCCTGCTTTAACAGCAGGAGCCTTGAAAGCTATATCACAAGCCGAAAATTACTTCTCGATCTTGGAAACAACGCCGGAACCAACAGTGTGGCCGCCTTCGCGGATAGCGAAACGCATGCCTTCTTCCATGGCAACCGGGGTGATCAGCTCAACGTGCATATCAACGTTGTCGCCGGGCATGCACATCTCAGTGCCTTCGGGCAGGGTGATGATGCCGGTAACGTCGGTGGTACGGAAGTAGAACTGAGGACGATAGTTGTTGAAGAACGGGGTATGACGGCCGCCTTCTTCCTTCTTCAGGACGTAAACATGGCCATCGAAAGTGGTGTGGGGATGAACAGAGCCGGGAACAGCCAGAACCTGGCCACGCTCGATCTGGTCACGGTCAATACCACGCAGCAGAGCGCCGATGTTGTCGCCAGCCTGAGCGAACTCGAGGCTCTTGCGGAACATTTCCAGACCAGTGATGGTGGTGGTCAGCTTCTCTTCCTTCAGACCAACGATTTCCATCTGATCGCCGACATGAGCAGTACCACGCTCAACACGACCGGTAGCAACGGTGCCACGGCCGGAGATGGTCATAACGTCCTCAACGGGCATCAGGAACGGCTTATCAGCAGCACGGTCCGGGGTCGGGATGTAGCTGTCAACAGCATCCATCAGCTCCCAAATGCACTTGTATTCCGGAGCATCGGGATCCTTGGAAGTGCTCTCCAGAGCCTTCAGAGCGGAACCACGGATGATCGGGGTGTTGTCGCCGTCGAAATCCTGGCTGTCCAGCAGTTCGCGAACTTCCATTTCGACCAGGTCGAGCAGCTCTTCGTCGTCAACCATATCGCACTTGTTCAGGAACACAACGATCTTGGGCACGCCAACCTGACGAGCCAGCAGGATGTGCTCACGGGTCTGCGGCATCGGGCCATCGGTTGCAGCAACAACCAGGATAGCGCCGTCCATCTGAGCAGCACCGGTGATCATGTTCTTGATGTAGTCAGCATGGCCCGGGCAGTCAACGTGGGCATAGTGACGCTTCGCGGTGTGGTACTCAACGTGAGCGGTATTGATCGTGATACCACGAGCCTTCTCTTCAGGAGCCTTATCGATGCTGGAGTAATCCATGAAATCGGCATCGCCCTTCAGAGCCAGAACCTTGGTGATAGCGGCAGTCAGAGTGGTCTTGCCGTGGTCAACGTGACCGATGGTACCGATGTTGACATGCTCCAAAGAGCGGTCAAATTTTTCCTTTTCAGCCATTGGAAGTATCCTCCTTTAATTCAAACAGATAAAATAGCCTGTTGTAAGGCTATCATACTAGATTTTTCAAGAAAAATCAAGTATTTTGCGCGAATTTGTGCAGAATCAGCCCTTATTGCGCTCGGTCATGATCTTATCTGCAACACTCTTGGGAACCTGCTGGTAATCAGCCGGCTCCATGGAGTACTGGCCACGGCCCTGGGTCTTGGAACGCAGGTCAGTAGCGTAACCGAACATCTCGGACAGAGGAACCATAGCGGTGACACGGGCAGTGCCATCGGTGGATTCCTGGTTCTGGATCGCGCCGCGGCGGCTGTTCAAGTCGCCAATGACGTTGCCCATATACTCGTCAGGAACAACAACGTCAACCTTCATGATGGGCTCCATAATGACGGGATCAGCCTTCTTCATAGCATCCTTGAATGCCATGGAGCCGGCGATGGAGAACGCCATTTCAGAGGAGTCAACTTCATGATAGGAGCCATCCCACAGAGTGACCTTGACATCCACGACGGGATAGCCAGCCAGAATGCCGGACTTCATCGCGCCCTGGATACCGTTGTCAACAGCGGGGATGTATTCCTTCGGGATAGCGCCGCCAACAATACCGTTGACAAACTCATAACCCTTACCCGGGTTGGGCTCAATCTTGATCTTGACGTGACCATACTGGCCCTTACCACCGGACTGACGTGCGTACTTGGTTTCCTGGTTAGCATCCTTGCGGATGGTTTCACGGTAGGCAACCTGAGGTGCGCCAACGTTAGCTTCGACCTTAAACTCGCGGAGCAGACGGTCCACGATGATTTCCAGGTGGAGCTCGCCCATGCCGGCGATGATGGTCTGACCGGTTTCTTCATCGGTCCAGGTACGGAAAGTCGGGTCCTCTTCAGCCAGCTTAGACAGGGCAATACCCATCTTCTCGCTGCCAGCCTTGGTCTTGGGCTCGATGGCAACGCGGATAACCGGCTCGGGGAAGTTCATGGACTCGAGGATGATGGGATGCTTCTCATCGCACAGGGTATCACCAGTGGTGGTGTTCTTCAGACCAACAGCAGCGGCGATATCGCCAGCGTAGCAGATGTCGATATCCTTACGGTTGTTTGCATGCATCTGCAGGATACGGCCGATACGCTCGTCCTGATCCTTAACAGAGTTGTAAACAGTGGTGCCAGCCTCAACGGTACCAGAGTACACGCGGAAGAAGCACAGCTTACCGACATACGGGTCAGTCATAATCTTGAATGCCAGTGCAGAGAACGGCTGATCATCGGAAGAAGTGCGATCTTCTTCCTCGCCAGTCTCCGGGTTGGTGCCCTTGATGGCCGCAACGTCGGTCGGAGCAGGCATATAATCAACGATTGCATCCAACAGTTTCTGAACGCCACGGTTCTTGTAAGAAGAGCCGCAGACAACAGGAACGATCTCGTTGGAAATAGTAGCCTTACGCAGAGCAGCCTTGATTTCTCCCTTGGTCAGCTCTTCGCCGTCCAGGTACTTCATCATCAGCTCTTCGTCGGTCTCAGCAACAGCTTCGATCAGCTTGTCATGATATTCCTGAGCCTGTTCTTTCAGGTCTTCAGGAATTTCCTCAACGCGCACATCATTGCCCATATCATCATAGTAGATATCGGCTTTCATGTCGATCAGATCGATGATGCCGCGGAAAGTGTCTTCCTGGCCGACAGGCAGCTGGATAGGCACACCGTTGGCATGCAGACGATCATGCATCATCTGTACGCAGCGGAAGAAGTCAGCACCCATGGTATCCATCTTGTTGACGTAAACCATGCGGGGAACCTTGTACTCGTCAGCCTGGCGCCAAACGGTTTCAGACTGAGGCTCAACGCCACCCTTTGCGGCCAGAACGGTAACAGAACCGTCCAGAACACGCAGAGAACGCTGAACTTCAACAGTAAAGTCAACGTGGCCCGGGGTGTCGATGATGTTGATACGATGACGGTTCTTTTTGAACAGAGCCGGATCGTGCTGGGTCTCGGTGTGGCTCCAGTAGCAGGTGGTTGCAGCGGAAGTGATGGTAATACCACGTTCCTGTTCCTGCTCCATCCAGTCCATCGTAGCAGCGCCGTCATGAACTTCGCCGATCTTATGGTTAATACCGGTGTAGTACAGAATGCGCTCGGTGGTGGTGGTCTTGCCTGCGTCGATGTGGGCCATGATACCGATATTTCGGGTCATTTGCAGGGATACGTCTCTCGGCGTTGCCATGGCTTAAACCTCCTCAGTAAGCAGATCAATAACGGTAATGCGCGAAAGCCTTGTTGGCTTCTGCCATCTTGTGGGTATCTTCGCGCTTCTTGACGGCGCCGCCAACGTTGTTGGTAGCGTCAATGATCTCGGCGGCCAGGCGAGCGGACATGGTCTTTTCACCACGGCTGCGGCTGTACAGAGTCAGCCAGCGCAGGCCGAGGGTCTCGCGGCGGGCGGGGCTGACCTCCAGGGGAACCTGGTAGGTGGAGCCGCCGACACGGCGGGCCTTAACTTCGAGGCTGGGCATGATGTTTTCCATGGCCTTCTCGAACATTTCGAGAGGATCGTTGCCGGTCTTCTCTTTGACAGTCTCAAAAGCTTCGTAAACGATCTTCTGAGCGACGCCCTTCTTGCCATCCAGCATGATGCTGTTGACCAGACGGGTGACGAGCTTGGAATTGTAAATAGGATCAGCCAGAACTTCGCGCTTTGCGATTTTACCTCTTCTGGGCATCTTTCTTCCCTCCTTCACATTAATGATATCATCGGTACTCGAAAGTTAAAGAAAACTCCCGTTATGCCACAAAAGGGTCAGCTGACCATTTTATGGCGAAAAGATGTTTCCTTACTTCTTGGCACCGGCCTTGGGACGCTTTGCGCCGTATTTGCTGCGAGCCTGGTTACGGTTTGCAACACCCTGAGTATCCAGAGTACCACGGATGATGTGGTAACGGACACCGGGCAGGTCCTTAACACGACCGCCACGGATCAGGACAACGCTGTGCTCCTGCAGGTTATGGCCGATACCAGGAATGTAGGAGGTGACCTCGATACCATTCGTCAGGCGGACACGGGCAACTTTACGCAGAGCAGAGTTGGGCTTTTTGGGGGTCATGGTACGAACAGCGGTGCAAACACCACGCTTCTGGGGGCTGTTCATGGTGGTGTACTGCTTCTTCTGGGAGTTGTAGCTCTTCTGAAGGGCAGGAGCAGTGCTCTTGGTTACCAGGACCTCACGGCCTTTGCGTACGAGCTGGTTAAAAGTAGGCATTTCTTTTCTCCTTTCTTGATTATTCCGCGCAGTTTTTTGCGGGGGTTGTGCTTCCATTTTGGCCGCACTTAACCCCCTAACTCACGCATTTATAATAATAGCGGATAAACCACGCTCTGTCAAGAGTATTCACAAAAAATATTTCAAATAATCGTGCAAGATGCTGATTTTCTGCACTGGGGGTTCTAATTGTGCGCTTAAGATGTATCTGAAAACAAAGAATCAGATACCCCCTCGGACTTTCCCCTGCTTATTTTGCAGCTTCCAGCTGTGCCACGCAGGCTTCGGCTTCGTCCAGAATGCGGCCGAACTTATCCAGGGCAGCATCCACCGGGGCGGGGGTGGTCAGGTCCACGCCGGCATGGCGCAGCTCATCCAGCGGGTAAGCGCTGCCGCCCATGTGCAGGAACTCCAGGTACTTCTTAACAGCCGGTTCGCCGTTCTTCAGGATGCCCTCGGACAATGCCACGGCAGTGGAATAGCCGGTTGCATACTTATAAACATAGAACGGGCGGTAGAAGTGCGGGATGCGTGCCCACTCGTACTGTACTTCGTCATCCACAACCAGCTCCGGTCCAAAGTAGTCCACAATGAGCTTCTTGTACAGATTGTTCAGGGCGGCGGGATTCAGGGCTTCGCCTCGCTCGGCCATGGCGTGGGCATCGCGCTCAAACTCGGCAAACATCGTCTGGCGGTAGACGGTTCCCTTGAAATTTTCGAGGTACTGATTCAGCAGGGCCAGGCGGGTTGCGGGATCCTGGTTCTTTTCTGCCAGCAGGTGCTCAATGAGCAGGTTCTCGTTGACGGTGGAAGCGACCTCTGCGACAAACAGGGTATAGTCGGCATACTGGGCAGGCTGGGTATGGCGGCTGAACCAGCTGTGCATGCTGTGGCCCATCTCATGCGCAATGGTGGAAACGCTGTCCAGCGTACCGGTAAAGTTGCACATGATATAGGGGTTGGAATCATAGCTGCCGCCGGAGTAAGCGCCGCCGCTCTTGCCCTTGTTGGGGAACACATCGATCCAGCGCTCGGCAAAGCCCTTGCGAACGATGGTGCCGTACTCTTCGCCCAGCGGTGCAACGGCATCCAGAACCATCTGCTTGGCCTGGTCATAGGTGTAATGGGCGCTGACGCCCTTGGTCAGCGGGGCGTACACATCATAGTAGTGCAGCTCGTCCACACCCAGGATACGCTTGCGCAGAGCAACATAGCGGTACATATCCGGCAGGTGCTTGCGCACAGTAGCCACCAGGTTATCATAGACCTGGCCGGGCACGTTCTCCCCTGCCATGGACATGGCGCGGGAAGATTCATAATGACGGACGGAGGCTTCGGCGGTAGCGGTCTTGACAGCGCCGGAGTAAGAGGCAGCCAGCGTGTTGATGTGCTGGCGGAAGCTCTTGTAGTAGCTTTCAAAGGCATTCTTGCGCAGCACGCGGTCATTGGAGGTTTGCAGCAGGATGTAGTTGGAAGCGGTCAGCTCCACATCGTTGCCCTCGCCATCCTTGACGGAATCGAACACCATGTCGGCGTCTTCCAGGTTATCGGCAACATTTTTCGGGGTGCCGAATGCCTCACCGAAAGCAGCCAGCAGCTTTTCTTCCGGGGCGGTCAGGGTGTGAGGCTTTGCACGCAGCAGGTCTTCCAGAGCAAAACGATAGGGGGCAACCTGCTCGTCAGCCATGATGGTATCCAGGGTTTCCTGCGGCAGTGCCAGGATTTCCGGCTGAGCATAGGCGATGGTACCGACAGCCTTTACATATTTGGCGGTAGCGCGGGCATCCATGCTTTGGGCGTCATCAGCACGGGTATCCTCGCTCAGACGCAGGCTGGTGTAGACAGCCAGGTTTTCCAGTTCACGGAACACGCCGATTTCTGCATCATAAAATTCACGAATGCTGGCAGCGTTGTTCAGCTTGCCCTCCCAGGCAGCCAAAGCTTCAATTTTGGGGTCAATGGCGGCAAAAGCCTTTTCCCATTCCGCATCGCTGGCGTACATTTTGGTCAGGTCCCACTGGTACTGCGGGTCCATCTCTTTGCGTTCTTTCAATGCTTCCGACATGGCGGATTCTCCTTTTCTATATGATATGATGTCTTTCTGAGCCAGTCAGGGAAGCGTTCTCCCCTGCCCTCCATGCAGGCACCATTCATCCTGCACAGACAAACCCAGTATAAAAGTATTATACACCAAATGTTAGAAAAAACAAATCCGTTTTTATTTAACAAAAAGCCTGCGCAGAAACAGTGTTTATGCACGGTTCCTGCACAGGCTCATTTCTCTAAGGCAACACCGCACAATTCCCGCCTTGCGGCTTAAGCACCGCTCCGGCAGCT
>ERZ1106976.2899-NODE-2899-length-14504-cov-7.608969_pt1 | contig 14504 bp, 13 predicted proteins | sample MGYA00403687_ERZ1106976 | MGnify/ENA primary metagenome ERZ1106976 (study PRJEB35170, sample SAMEA104062446) | human gut metagenome | biome: human gut; feature: human-associated habitat; material: faeces | place: Denmark | collected 2013-02-22 ... | reverse complement strand
GCGAGCTGGATCAGTTTTTGCAATGCATCCGCGAGGGTGCGGAGCTGACGGACGAGCGCCGCGCAACGATCGAGCGCGACCGCCGGGAGCTTTGCGGCGAATTCTGCCGCGGCTGCGGCTACTGTATGCCGTGCCCCGCGGGCATTGAGATCAACCAGTGCGCGCGTATGTCGCTGATGCTGCGCCGCGCGCCGGCGCAGGCGTGGCTCACCGAGGAATGGCAGGCCAAAATGCACCAAATCGAGCAGTGCAGGCACTGCGGACATTGCATGGCAAAGTGCCCCTACGGCCTCAACACCCCGGAGCTGCTGCAGGCAAACTACAAGGATTACTGGGAGGTTCTGGCGCAGAGCCGGAAGTAAACTGAAGTACCGTCAAGACAAAGAGCATATCGGGAAAGCGCAGGGAGACTCCCTGCGCTTTTTCAATGCTTTTTTGCCTTTGCGCTCAGCAACCTGACCCGGATGGCGAGAACCGCCACACCGCGCGCCTGCTCTTCCGTAAAGGTATCCTCACGGCCTGCCATGTGGCGCATGAGCGCGGAGAGCGCATCGAGCTTTTCCGCCCCCTCAATGAGCTCTGCCGTGCCGCTGCCGATGACGGAGGCATAGTAGTAGCCGTAGCCGCAGGCGTGGTCGGCGGACTGCAGCTCACCGCGGCAGTCCATTTCAAAGGATACGCGCGGGTCGCGGCGCAGCAGCTCGAGCTTGCGGCCTTCCCTGGCGCTGTGGCAGTAGAAGGTAAAAACGCCGTCCGCGAAGCGGTAGCCGAAATTGAGCGGGATGATGTAGGGGAGTCCCTGTTCATCAAGCATGGCAAGGCGAATAACTTTACATTCATTGACAATGGAGATGATCTCCCGGCTGTCGGTGATCTCACGGTCGTGTCTGCGCATGGCACTGCCTCCTTATATCAGGCCATTCGGCCCTTGATATGATAGCAGCATTTTACAATGTCCGATGGGAAAAGAGCAAGCGAAAAAAAGACAGAACAGGCAAAAAGAAACGGAATGGCACATTCTTTCGACAAAAAAACGGCCGCGGATAGGCTATACTGAAAGCGCACAGAGGTGCAGAACGAGCAAGAGGAGGTCGGGACATGGAGGTTCTGACAAGAACAAACGGAAGAGAGATGACGCTTGCGATCAGCGGAGAGCTGGATCACCACGGCGCGCACGGTGCGATGCAGCAGATCGACCACGCGCTCGACGCGGCGCTGCCGCTGTCGCTGACGATGGACCTTTCGGGAGTGTCCTTCATGGATTCCTCCGGGATCGCCGTGGTGCTGCGCGCACACCGCCGCATGGCGGCGCTCGGCGGAAGTCTGATCGTCACCGGCGTGCCAGCGCAGGCCCGAAAGGTTTTCGACGCGGCGGGGGTACCGCGTCTGGTCACAATGCAGTAAGGAGGAAGGATATGAAAAAGAGCAGCAACTACATAAAACTGGAGTTTCTCAGCCGCAGCACGAACGAGGGCTTTGCCCGCAGCGCGGTCGCGGCCTTTGCGTCCCAGCTCGACCCGACGCTCGACGAGCTCGGCGACATCAAGACGGCGGTGAGCGAGGCGGTGACAAATGCCATCGTTCACGCCTATCCCGATACGCTTGGAAAGATCGTGGTTCGCGTGCGCCTGCTGGACGGTGGCGTGCTGGAGATCGCGGTATATGATTGGGGGCGCGGCATTGCGGATGTGGAGAAGGCGCGCGAGCCGCTCTTTACGACCGGAGGCGAGGAGCGCAGCGGTATGGGCTTCACCATCATGGAGAGCTTCATGGATACGCTCAAGATCCGCTCCCGCCCGGGTAAGGGGACCGTCGTGACCATGCGCAAAAGGATCGCGCAGCGCGCGGGCCGCGCATGAGCACAGCGGAGACCTTTGCCCTGCTCGAGGCGGCACAGAGCGGCGATGAGGAAGCCGGCGAGCGTGTACTGCAGGAGAATACCGGCTTGATTTGGAGCGTCGTGCGCCGTTACAATGGCCGCGGCGTGGAGACAGAGGACCTCTACCAGCTCGGCTGCATTGGATTTCTAAAGGCTGTTAAGGGATTTGACCTTACATACGGAACGCAGTTTTCAACCTACGCCGTGCCAAAGATCGCGGGTGAAATACGGCGATTTCTACGCGACGACGGCGCGATAAAGGTGAGTCGGACCCTGCGTGAACGGTCGCAGAGCATCTATAGTGCGCGGGAGAAGCTGCGGGTGCAGCTCGGGCGCGAGCCTGTCCTCTCTGAGCTTGCGGAGGAGACCGGCTTGAGCGTCGAGGAGATCGCGGATGCCGACCTTGCCTCTGCCGCGCCGGAGTCCTTTCAGCAGGAGATGGGCGATGGGCTGACGCTGGAAACGCTTCTCGGCACGGAAAGCCCGGAGGAGAGCCTGATCGAGCAGCTTTCCCTGCGCGCGGCGATCGACCTGCTGCCGGAGCGGGAGCGCATGACGATCCTGCTGCGCTTTTTCAAGGCGCTGACGCAGGAGCAGACGGCGCGGGTGCTTGGCGTGTCGCAGGTGCAGGTATCGCGGCTGGAGCGTCGGGCGTTGCAAAAGCTGCGCATGGCGATGGAGACGGAGGGATAGCGTCCGGATCTGCCTGAAATTCCGTCAGCAGCGGCCAAAAACGCTTCGGCATATGTGACATGCGGAGCTTCGGATTTTCCCGTTCGCGGATGGCGATGGTGTCATAAAAGCAACGCCAGAGCCGGCGATAGCGCTTTTCCGCCTCGTCGGGCGGAGCCATGACGAACTCCTCCAGCGGTACGATGGCAGAATGACCGTCGGCATAAAAGAGTGCCTCGCGATGCGTGCGGTCATAGAGGAAAAAGGTCTCATCGTGGCAGCGCTGGCAGAAGTGACCGCGCAGAAGCGGCAGGACGCGGTTTTTCGGTTCGATCTCCGCGGCGAGCACGCCGCCGATGTCGGAAAAGCGCACGAAGCCGCGGTATTGCTCCAGCTCGCCGTTCAGCTGCCGCACAGCGCGCAGCAGGGGATGATACGTTTCATCGGAAAGGCGCTGCAGCAGCGGCTTTCCCTCGCGGTAGAGCTTGGCGGCAAAGCGGTAGATGGCAAGCTCCTTTTCGGGCAGGCATGTCCAGTACGCGCGGCGCAAAAATGGTCCGACCTCCGGCGAAAAGCGCCGGAAGCCTTCGTATACGCGGCGTGCGTGCGCCGCGTCCGTCGTGACGGCGCGGACCTCATACAAGCATGGCTCGAGCTCTCCGGTGCGGAAAAACGCGGCGGGGAGCTCCTTTTGCGTGTAGCTTTCATAGATGCAGCACAGAAGTCCATCGAAGCTGCCGTCGTATTCATAAACGACCTCGCGCCATGTCATAAATAACTCCTCATTATGCCGGCTCAAAGAGTGAGAGCTGGTCGAGCGGTCCCGCCGGGAGCGAGGTGCGCTCCGTGGCGGTCAGATTGCACCGGACCCCCTCAAGCGAGAGCCGCAGCGGTGCGGTGCTTCGGCCGGAGCAAGTGAGAAAATACTGCGCCCGCTTGAGCACGACGCCGAGCTTTTTGAGGTCCTCGGCGCGCAGCGCCCCGCCGCGGCGCGCGACAAGGATGCGCTTCGCGCTGACCACGCCGATGCCGGGAACGCGCAGCAGCGCTTCGTAATCCGCGCGGTTGACCTCGACCGGGAAGAAGTCGGGGTGCCGCAGCGCCCAGCAGCACTTGGGATCGAGCAGCGGATCAAAGTCCGGCTGGCCTTCGTCGAGCAGCTCGCCGGCGCGAAAGCCGTAGAACCGCAGCAGCCAGTCCGCCTGATAGAGCCGGTGCTCGCGCAGAAGAGGCGGCTTGGTATCCAGAGACGGTAAGAGCGTATTTTCCACCACCGGCACATAGGCCGAGTAGAAAACACGCTTGAGGTGATAGGTGTCATAGAGCGATTGCGTCAGCGTCAGGATGTGGCGGTCGCTCTCTCCGGTCGCGCCGACGATCATCTGCGTGGCCTGCCCCGCGGGGGCAAAGCGCGGCGCGTGACGGTATTTGACCAGCTCGCGCCGGTTTTCCTGTCCGCGGTCTGCGATGAAGCGCATGGGCCGCAGCACGGCGGCTTTTGTCTTGTTCGGCGCGAGGGCGCGCAGCGACGCTTCACTCGGCAGCTCGATGTTGACGCTCAGGCGGTCGGCGAGCATTCCGAGCTGCTCGACCAGCTCCGGCGAGGCGCCGGGGATGGCCTTGGCGTGGATGTAGCCGTTGAAGCGGTATTCGCGGCGCAGAATGGACAGCGCGCGGATCATCAGCTCCGTCGTGTAGTCCGGCGAGCGCAGCACGCCGGAGGAGAGAAAGAGTCCTTCAATATAGTTGCGCCGATAAAACTGGATGGTCAGGTCGGCAAGCTCCTCGGGCGTGAAGGTCGCGCGGCGCGTTTCGTTCGTGCGCCGGTTGACGCAGTATTTGCAGTCGTACATACAGTCGTTCGAGAGCAGTACCTTGAGCAGCGTGATGCAGCGTCCGTCTGCGGAAAAGCTGTGACAGCAGCCCATGACGCCGGATGAGGTGCAGCCGATCTTGCCATGCTCAAAGCCGCGCTTGGCCCCCGAGGAGGTGCAGGCTGCGTCATACTTTGCGGCGTCCGCTAAAACGGAGAGCTTATCCAGAAGCTCCATACCGTTATCCGCGTGCACGGACGCGGCGCGTCTTGCGGCGCGGCTGGTCGAGATAGGTGATGACCTTCATCAGATTCGCCGTGACGGCAGTAATGCCGAGCAGCACAAAGATCGTCGTGGAAGCAGCCATGTTCATACCCTCCGAATCGTTCTAAAACTCTTGTTCTAATTGCATTATAAATCGAACAAACGTGCTTGTCAATAGAAAATAGAACAAATTTTTTTTTTCTTTGCAAAATTCGGGGAAAAACGGTTGACCGGGGAGGGGAGATGCGGTAGAATCAAGGAGAATTTTGAGAAAACAGGTGGAACGCATGAGTGATTTTTCTTCCCGCTTCTGTGCGGCGCGCCGCGCGTGCATTGCGCGGGATTTTGCAAAGCTGAATCCGGAGCAGCGGCGCGGCGTCCTGACGACGGAGGGGCCTCTGCTGCTGCTCGCGGGAGCTGGCAGCGGCAAGACGACCGTGCTCATCAACCGCATCGCAAATCTTTTGACCTATGGCCGCGGGAGCGACTGCGGCGAGGTCCCCGCCGGTGCGTCGGAGGACGATCTCGCTTTCCTTGAGAATTACCCCGCTCAGCCGACCGCAGACGAGCGCCGCCGGATGCGGCAGCTCTGCGCGGTGGAGCCGCCGGCGCCGTGGCAGGTGCTCGCCGTGACCTTCACGAACAAGGCGGCGAAGGAGCTGCGCGAGCGCCTGGAGGCGTTCGGCATCGCGGGCGCGGGCGACATCTGGGCGCTGACCTTCCACTCGGCCTGCGTGCGCATTCTGCGCCGCGACATTGATAAGCTCGGCTTCTCCAACGACTTTACCATCTACGATACCGACGACTGCAAGCGCGTGGTGAAGGATATTCTCAAGGAGATGGATCTGGACGAAAAGACCTTTTCTCCGCGCGAGGTGCTCGCGGTCATCTCCAAGGCGAAGGACGAACTGCTCTCGCCGCAGGACTTCTCGAAGAAGTGGGTGGGCAGCGGCGACTGGAAGCGCGAGCGCGTCGCCAAAATTTACGCGCGCTACGACCGCATCCTCTGCGAGGCGAACGCGCTGGACTTCGACGACCTTATTCTTCATACGGTGCGGCTGCTGCAAAACGAGGCGGAGATGCGGGACTACTACCGCCACAAATTCCGCTACATCCTCATCGACGAGTATCAGGACACGAACCGGATGCAGTACGAGCTGGTGCGCCTGCTTGTGGACGGACACCGCAACATCTGCGTGGTCGGCGACGACGACCAGAGCATCTATCGCTTCCGCGGCGCGGACATCTCCAATATTCTGAATTTTGAAAAGGAATACAAGGGCACGCGCATGATCCGTCTCGAGCAGAACTACCGCTCCACGCAGAACATCCTCGACGCGGCGAACGCCGTCATTAAAAACAACGTCGGGCGCAAGGGCAAGACGCTTTGGACCGACGCGGGCAGCGGCGAAAAGGTGACCGTCAAGACCGTGTTCAACGAGCAGGACGAGGCGAACTTTGTCGTTTCCGGCATGATGACGGACTTCAACCGCGGCAAGAACTGGCGCGACAACGCGGTGCTCTACCGCATGAACGCGCAGTCGAACGCGCTGGAATACGCGCTCAAGCGCAACGGCATCCCGTATCAGGTCGTCGGCGGCATGAAGTTCTTCGAGCGCGCCGAGGTCAAGGATATGCTGGCCTACCTCGCGCTCATCAATAATCCCGCGGACGATCTGCGGCTGCGGCGCATCATCAATACACCCGCCCGCGGCATCGGCAATGCGAGCGTCGAGCGTGTGCAGGCGCTGGCCGCCGAGCAGGGCGTGCCGATGATGACCGTCCTCCGCGCGGCGGGGGAGTACGCGGCGCTCAAGACCGCCGCGGCGCGGCTGGAGAAATTCGCCGCCATGATCGACGCGCTGCACGACGCGGCGGGAGACACGGAGCTTGCGGACTTCTACGACCTCGTGTGCGAGCAGTCCGGCTATCTCCGCGCGCTGGAGGACAAGGGCGATATGGAGAGCCGCGGGCGGCTGGAGAACGTGCAGGAGCTCAAGTCCAACATCCTCGCCTTCCTCGACGGCGAGCCGGAGGACGCGACGCTCGCGGGCTTCCTCAACGAGATCGCGCTCTATACCGACCTTGACAGCGCCTCGACCGACAACTGCGTGACGCTCATGACGATGCACAGCGCCAAGGGTTTGGAATTTCCCTGCGTCTATGTCGTCGGCATGGAGGAGGGTATTTTCCCGGGAAATCGCGCCGTCGGCGACGAGGAGGAGCTGGAGGAGGAGCGCCGCCTCTGCTACGTCGCCATGACGCGCGCCAAGGAAAAGCTGACGCTGACGAACGCGCGGCAGCGTATGCTCTTCGGCCGCACAACGCCGAACGCGCCCTCGCGCTTTTTGAGCGAGATCCCCGCCGAGAACGTCAACTGGCTCTCGAAGCCCTCGGCGGAGCCGCGCAGCCGCTACGACGAGGACTATGCCGACGGCTACGGCAGCTTCGGTCGAAGCTCCGGCTTCGGCAGCGGCTACGGCAGCCGCGGCGGCTCGGTGACGCCCGGCTTTTCCGGCACGGTCGCGCGCCCGACGCACCCGAAGACCGCGGTCAGCGCCGCGGCAAAGCCGGCCGCGGGCAAACCGACGTTACAGCTTTCCGCGGGCGATCAGGTCAACCACAAGACCTTCGGCGACGGCATGGTGATCTCGGTCACGCCGATGGGCGGCGACGCGCTCATCGAGGTGGCGTTCGAGCAGGTGGGCACGAAAAAGCTGATGCTCAAGACCGCCGGCGTCCACATGACCAAAAAATAACAAGGAGCGAAGCACAGAAATCTCCTGTGCTTCGCTCTTTTCAACGATTGTAATGCAGTTATGCTTTACAGAATTTCGCCGAAGTCGCGGATGAAGCGGTCGCAGACGAGCGGCATTTCGTCCTTCGTGCCCTCGAAAAACGGGTCGTACACGCCGATGACCGTCATGCCGCTCGCCTTGGCGCTGCGGCAGGACTTGACCGAGTCGTCGAAGAAAATGCACTCCTGCGGCGTGACGCCGAGCAGCTCCGTCGCCTTGGCAAAAATGGCCGGGTCGCTCTTGTCCATGCCCAGCTCCTGCGCGAAAATGACGCGCTCGAAGCAGCGGTTCAGGTCATGGACGGCGAGCGCCGTTTTGCAGTGCGCGGGGACGCAGCTCGTGAAGACCGCCATACGCTCGCCCTGTGCGCGAAGCTTTTCCAGATACTCGCGCACATGTGGCTTGAGCGCGACGTGGGCGTAGTTGTCCTTCGCCAGCTCCATCCACTCCGCCATGATCTCATCCGTGCTTTCGGAGAGATGGCAGTATTCCTTGGTGAACACGGCGGCGAGGGGGAAGATAGTGTGCGCCACGCCCTCGTAATACTCCTTGGTATAGGGGTAGCCGCGGCGGGCGAGAAAGGTGCGGTCCACCTCCGCCCAGATGCCGTTGGAGTCGATGAGCGTGCCGTCAAGATCGAAGAGATACATGGAAAGGCTCCTATTAAAAAATATTTTCATGGGGTACTTGCCAAACGCGGCGCTTTTTGCTACGATAGGCGATATTCTTGTTTCGTTAAGAATTATACCATCTTTGAAAGGGGCAGGCAAGTGCTATGAAAAAGAGAAATACAAAGCAAGTGATCCTGCCGCTCATCACTTCATTCATTTGGGGCAGCTCGTTCGTGGCACAGAGCCTCGGCGCGGGAAAAGTGGGCGGCTTTACCTTCACGGCGGCGCGTTCGATCCCCGGTGTGCTGGTGCTGGGGGCGCTCGTGCTCATCCTGCGGCGCGTGCGGCACGAGGAAAAATACACGCCGCAGCAGAAAAAGGACCTGCTGGAGGGCGGTCTCGTGTGCGGCATTTTTCTGACGCTCGGCACGAACCTGCAGCAGTTCGGCATTGCCGATACCACGGCGGGCAAGGCGGGCTTCATCACGGCGCTCTACATCGTGCTCGTGCCGCTTGCCGGTATGTTCCTCGGGAAAAAGGCAAACAAACGGCTGTTCCTCTGCGTTCTGATCGCGGTGGTCGGTCTTTACTTCCTTTGCTTCACGGGCAGCGAGGGCGCGATGAGCTTCGGCCGCGGCGACTTCCTCGTTTTCCTGTGTGCCTTTGCCTTCACGGGGCATATCCTCTGCGTGGACCATTATGTGCAGAAGGTGGACGGCATCGTGCTCTCCTGCGTGCAGTTCGCGGTGATGATGGTCCTCTCCACCGTCTGCGCCTTCACCTTTGAAACGGTCGATTTCGCGGCGCTCGGCGAGTGTACGTTCTACATCCTCTACATCGGCATCCTCTCAAGCGCGGGCGGCTACACGCTGCAAATTCTCGCGCAGAAGGACGGCGACCCGACGGTCGTCTCGCTGCTGCTGAGCCTGGAGTCCTTCTTCGCCGTGGTCTGCGGGGCCATCATCCTGCACGAGCGCATGAGCGGACGGGAGTACCTCGGCTGCGCGCTGATGCTTACGGCGGTGCTCCTCTCGCAGCTGCCGGAGAAGACAGCGGAGCCGCAGAAAAAATAAGATAGAGAAAACGGAAAAACGGCTTGGGACACGATGGCGTGTCTCAAGCCGTTTCTTCATGGAATGTCAGGAGCAAAGGATCAGTCGTTTGCCTTGCCGCGGACGAAGTGGAGGATCAGACCGATAACGAGTCCCAGCAGCGCGGGAAGAACCCAGAACAGCCCGAGCTTCGCCAGCGGCAGGGTCTCCCGCAGCACCGCAAGGACGCCGTCCAGCCGGCAGGCGGCGAGCAGCGGCGCGGGCAGCGCGGCGGCAAAGTCGTAGAGTGCGCCGACGAGCGTCAGCGCGGTCGTCCAGACAAAGACGGCGCGGTCGTAGGCGAAGAATTTCCCGAAAAGGGAGAGCGCGATCAGCGTGATGGCGAGGGGATAGAGGAACATCAGCACAGGGACGGAGTAGCCGATGATGGAGCTCAGGCCGAAGTTGGCGAAGAGCAGGGAAACCAGACTGAAGATCACCGCCCAGACGCGGTAGGTCGGACCCTTGGGAAAGAGGCCTGTGAAGGTCTCCGCGCAGCTGGTGATGAGGCCCACGGAGGTCTTGAGGCAGGCGAGCGTCACGGTCGCGGCGAGGATCAGAAGGCCGACGGAGCCGAGGTAGTGCTGCGCGATCTGCGCGAGGGCGATGCCGCCGTTTTCCGAGGTCTCGAACAGTCCGCGGCTCTGCACGCCGACGATGGTGACGGCGACGTAGATGGCAGCCATCAGCAGACAGCTGAAAATACCCGCGCGGACAGTGCTGCCCGCCACGGCGTCCGGCTCGGTCACGCCGAGGCCACGGATGACCTGCACGACCACGATGCCGAAGGCAAGGCTTGCCAGCGCGTCCATGGTGTTGTAGCCCTCGAGGAAGCCGGTGAAGAAAGGCTGAGAGGCGTAAGCGCCCTCCGGTACGACCGTGCCGACGGCGGCGCCGGGGCGGAGCATCGCCACGATGACCAGAATGCCGAGGAACAGCAGGAAGCAGGGGTTGAGCACCTTGCCGACCCAGACGAGGATCTTGCCCGGGCGGAGCGAGAAGAACAGCGCCGCGGCGAAGAAGGCGGCGGAGAACGCCAGCAGGCAGAGCCGCGTATTGCCGCCCTGCGGCAGCACCTGCTCCAGTCCCACGGTGAAGGAGGTGGTGGCGCAGCGGGGGATGGCGAAGAACGGCCCGATGGTCAGGTAGAGCAGGCAGGTGAAGAACATGGAGTAGGGCTTGCCCACGCGGCTGCCGAGCTCAAAGAGACCGCCGGAGCGGCTGATGCCGAGCGCCGCTACGCCGAGCAGCGGCAATCCGACGCCCGTTACGCAGAAGCCTATGACCGCGGGCCATACGTTTGCGCCGGCCATCTGACCCATGTGAACGGGGAAGATGAGGTTTCCGGCGCCGAAGAACATACCGAAGAGCATACTGGCAACGTAGGTGTAGTCGCGGCCACTGAGCTTCTGTTTCATTTTCGTTTCTCCTTTTTCATTTCCACCCGCCGGGTTCGATCCGCGCGGTGCAGAATGTTTGAAAATCAGTTTACCACAGCGGCGGAGAATGGGCAATCGGCATAAGCGATAAAAAACCATGCGGGGAGCTTGCCTTTCTTCAAAGAACGAATAGACCTTCCGTGGACGGGAGGCGGAACGGCGTGAAAAAAGATTTTTCAAAAAGTGTTGACAAGTGTAGCCAACTATGCTACATTGTGTTTACATCAGTAACCAAAATCCGGAAAAAGGAGGACGGCAAATGGAAAAATTTGATCTTGCGCCCGCCGAATGGAACATCATGGAATGCCTGTGGGAGCGCGCACCGCAGACCGGCCGCGAACTGACCGAGCAGCTGGAGGCCAGCATGGGCTGGAGCCGCAGCACGACGCTGACGCTACTGCGGCGCATGGTCGGCAAGGGCGTTGTGACGTGCGACACGGAGGGGACGAAGAACACCTTTTCCCCCGCGGTGCGCCGCGAGGACGCGGCGCTTGCCGAAACAGAGACCTTTTTAGACCGCGTCTATCAGGGAAGCCTGAGCATGATGGTCAGCGCCATGACGCGCAGGCAGGCCATCTCCAAGGAAGAGATCGACGAGCTTTATGAGCTGCTGCGGCAGATGGAGGAGGGAACAAAATGATGCAGTGGATCGTTTCATCCAGCGTTTTGATCCTGGTGGTCATCGCGCTGCGCTATGTGCTGCGCGGGAAGCTCAGCCTGCGGATGCAGTACGCCCTGTGGCTGCTGGTGCTCGTGCGCCTGCTCGTTCCGGTGAGCTTCGGCGCGAGCGATCTGAGCGTGATGAACGCCGTGCCCGAGCGCGCGCCGACCATGCAGCAGGGGACTTACAAGCAGGACATCATCGGCGAGCGGAACGACGCGCCCGCGAACGCCGGTACCGTCGGCATTCCGGCGCAGAGCATGAACGAGGCGGCCCCGCCGGACCTCGTGCAGAACGTCACGACCGCGACGGTGACCGCGCCGACGGTCGAAAAGACCAACTGGGCGCGGATCGCAAAAACCGTCTGGCTCGCCGGCGCGGCGGCGCTGGGGCTGGTGTTCCTCGCCGTGAACCTGCGCTTCGGCAAGAAGCTGCGCCGCTCGCGTGAGCGCGTGGAGGAGACCGACGCCTGCCTGCCGGTCTACGAGAGCGGAGAGACGGATACGCCGTGCCTGTTCGGCGTGGCGAAGCCGAGCATTTACGTCACACCCGACACGCGCACGGAGGCGGAGACGCTGCGCTACGCGCTCGCCCACGAGCAGACGCACTACCGCCACGGTGACAACCTTTGGGCGGTGCTGCGCGGCGTGTGTCTGGCGCTGCATTGGTACAACCCGCTCGTGTGGTGGGCGGCGGAGCTTTCCCGCCGCGACGCGGAGCTGGCCTGCGACGAGGCGACCATCCGCCGCATCGGCGAGAGCGAGCGCGCCGCCTACGGCCGCACGCTGATCCGCATGACCTGTGAAAAGCGCCCCGCGCTGCTCGTCACCGCCACGATGATGACCGACAGCGGCAAGGGGCTCAAGGAGCGCATTTCCCTGTTGGTGAAGAAGCCGAAAACGGCGGCGTATACGGCGGTCGCCGTGCTGCTCATCGCGGGGCTTTCGGTCGCCTGCACCTTCACCGGCGGCAGGGAGAATGCGGAGCTTGCCGAGCCCTTTGGAAAGCACTATGTTGAGGAAGCGACCGTCGCCTGCGCACCCGGCTATACGAATGCTTCCATCGGGGGCGAGCTGGAAGTCGTTGCGGACAGGGACTCGGACGATGTGCGGACGCTGCTGCTCAAAAGGATGGACAACGAGGAGGAGCAGCTTTACGAAACGGTAGCGGAGGTCACACTCACGAAGGAGGAATTTGATGTCCGTTTCAACAGCAAGACGGACGGACCGACTGAATGGCTCGTCGACGGGCTTTCTGCCGCGAAGCTGCGCCGCGAGAACGCGAAGGCATGGCTGTGCACCTCGTCCACAGCAGATGAAAACGGTTGGGCAAATCGGGTATACTTCCTTCAGCAGAAGGACGGCACACTCTATCTCGTGATGGCGGCTGAGCAGCCTGAAAATCAGAATAGGAACTTTGTCTGTTGGGCCTTCCGCCTGACCGAAAAGCCCGTGCCGACCTATGACAGCATGGAGGCCTACGCCCTCTCCGTCATCAACGCGCTCAAGCAGCCGAACGGCTACACCTATTATATCCTCCCGGAAAAGGGCAGCACGGACGGTCTGCCGGTCGAGGTCACCGAGGCGGCGGCTGATGTGCGCGTAACAAGGCTGGAAAAGCGCGGCGACTGCGCAGGTCTTGCGTCGGACGGCGTACTCGAGCTGTGGAGCTTCAGCTACGAGGTCAAGCCAGAGGACAAGGCGGGCGCGCTGCCCGACCGCTTCAGCTGGGCCGGCGGCAACAACATCACCGACGACGGCTACATCTCCGACGGCTTTTATTACTACCTCACCATGCTGCGCACGAACGACGAGCCGAGCGTCTACAAGCTGCTCGACAGCCACATGGCGAACGACGGCTTGTGGTACAACGGCTGCACCTACACGAGCGCCTATGAATACCTCTACGACTTCTACGCGGACTACGCGAGCCTTGACGTGCCGCGCTATATGATCCATGTCTATTTCAACGGCGATGAGCTCAGCCGCGAGAATGTGGCGCAGACTAGCGACGACTGCGAGGCGCGCCGCTATGACGGCGACGGCTGGTACATCTATCTTTCTACCGTCGTATGGAAAAAAACGAAGGGCGAGGACAGCTGGTACTCCGGCTATTATACCGGCAGCGCCCTGCGCGTGGACAAGAGCTACGACAGCGTGAAGGCGATGGAGGACTTCTACCGCGGCAACGGCTTCACACTTGAGCAGTACCGCGAGGGCGCGGCGCTCAGCGGACCGTGGCTGCGCTACGACGCGGAGAGCAACACGCAGTTTGCGAACTATCTTGCCGAAAATACCGCCGAGGGCGGCTGCTACATCATCTCGACCTACTGGGTGCCGACCGACGAGATCGTGACGAACCAGTGGGGCGAGTGGGACAAGGGCGCGCAGGTGGAGCGCGAGGCGATCTGGCTGCGTGGGATGGCGCAGAGCTTCACGGTCGCGCCGGGACTTGAGAGACAGTATGAGGCCCCAGCGGAGGAGTCGGCTTCCCAGCCGACGGAGCCGGAGGTGACCGTGGAGCCTGCGACGGCGGAAAAGACACCCGAGGAGTTCCGCGCGGACATTCGGAAAACAGCGGATAGAACGCTTGAACAGGGCGGATATCTTTGGTACATCGCGGACGGAGCGCTCAGCCGCTGCGACGCGAACGGCGGCGTCGAGCAGCTCTACAAGCTGCCGAGCAGCGAGCTTTCGCCGGTCCTGATCGAAAAGCTCAATGTTTACGATGATATGGTTTGGCTCGCCTATCGCGTGGGCGGGGGCTTTATGGGCAGCACGAAGCAGTGCTTGTTTAACAGTAAAACAGGAGGCGTGGCCTATGAGCTTGCCGACTGCGCCGATTTTTTGATCGACGGAGACATGGTCGTCAAGACCGACAGCTTCGCCGCGCCGACGACGGGCAATCTGAGCATCTCTCATGACCGGGGAAAGACTTGGGAAAAGCTCGGTGATCCGAGCTATATATACGACCGCCCCGTCACGCTTCGGGAGGACGGAAGCATGAGCGCTGACGCGACCTCCGACACCTTCCGCCTGGAGGGAGGGTATCTTTATACCGTTGGCGCTTACTGGCGCGAGGGAAGCTCCCAGCCGGACGAGGCGGTACCGGTGCGTATTGATCTCGCCACCGGCGAGACGGTGGTGCTCAACAACGAAACCGCCCCGACTGATGAGAGCCAGACAGCCGCATAAGGCATATTGCGGCGATCTGAGCAAAAAAACCGAATCACGCGGGGAGCCGCGGGCGGGATCGCCCGCGGCTCCTTTCTGCGC